>SCPO01000468.1_pt1 | contig 12051 bp, 16 predicted proteins | sample 6106821 | NCBI WGS metagenome assembly SCPO01 (sample SAMN10720448, study PRJNA508395) | human gut metagenome | isolation source: Participant 2 stool, 0 month | host: Homo sapiens | collected 2017 | reverse complement strand
CACAACATGAACATTCTTGACATCACGCAGACGATCCTGCAGGAATATTTCAACATGATGATGATCGTGGATATTTCCGGTTCCAAGACATCCTTTGATGATATGGCGCATGAGCTGGACAAGCTGGGACAGGAGATCGGCGTAAAGATTCTCTGTCAGAGAGAAGAGATTTTTACCAGTATGCACAGAATCTAAGCAAATATTTTCAGAAAGGACGTAAACCAATGATTAACATGCAGGAAGTTCTGGAAACTAATAACATGATCGCGCATGAAAAACTGGATGTGCGGACGATCACGATGGGTATCAGCCTCTTAGACTGTGTGGACAGTGATCTGGCGAAGATGAATGAGAAGATCTACAATAAGATTACAACTTATGCGAAAGATCTTGTATCGACCGGCGATGCCATCGGACGTGAATTTGGTGTTCCGATCGTCAATAAACGTATCTCGGTTACTCCGATCGCGCTGGTAGGTGGAAGCGCCTGCAAGAAGAGCGAGGATTTTGTAGAGATTGCGAAACACTTGATAAGGCAGCGAAAGAAGTGGGCGTCAACTTTATCGGCGGCTACTCCGCACTGGTATCCAAGGGCATGACACCGGCGGAAGAGCTTCTGATCCGCTCGATCCCGCAGGCACTTGCCTGCACCGACCGTGTGTGCAGCTCCATCAACGTGGGCTCTACCAAGACGGGACTTAACATGGATGCAGTCCGTCTGATGGGCGAGATGGTTGTGGCAACCGCAGAGGCAACGAAGGACAATGATTCCCTCGGCTGTGCAAAGCTGGTTGTATTCTGCAATGCACCGGATGACAACCCGTTTATGGCAGGAGCATTCCACGGCGTGACCGAGGCAGATGCGATCATCAACGTCGGTGTCAGCGGTCCGGGAGTTGTAAAGACGGCTCTGGAAAAGGTACGTGGCGAGAACTTTGAGGTGCTGTGTGAGACGATCAAGAAGACGGCGTTCAAGATCACCCGTGTTGGACAGCTGGTGGCTCAGGAGGCTTCCAAACGTCTTGGTGTTCCGTTTGGCATCATCGATCTTTCTCTGGCACCGACTCCGGCGATCGGAGACAGTGTGGCGGAGATTCTGGAAGAGATCGGCTTAGAGCGCAGCGGTGCACCGGGTACAACAGCAGCGCTGGCAATGTTAAATGACCAGGTTAAGAAGGGCGGCATCATGGCGTCCTCCTATGTTGGCGGACTCAGCGGTGCGTTTATTCCGGTCAGCGAGGATCAGGGCATGATCGATGCAGTTTCTGAGGGTGCACTTACGATTGAGAAGCTGGAAGCAATGACCTGTGTCTGCTCCGTAGGTCTGGATATGATTGCGATCCCAGGCGATACGAAAGCGACCACGATCGCCGGTATCATCGCGGACGAGGCGGCAATCGGCATGATCAACCAGAAGACAACGGCAGTCCGCCTGATTCCGGTCATCGGAAAAACAGTGGGCGATACGGCAGAGTTCGGCGGTCTGCTTGGCTATGCGCCGATCATTCCGGTCAACCGTTTCTCCTGCGACAACTTTGTTAAACGTACCGGACGTATCCCGGCACCAGTACACAGCTTTAAGAACTAATAGGAGTTTCATATGGATAAATCACAGGAACTGAGAGAGGTGCTTCTGCGGTATCTCGATGCCGATCTGGAGCGAATCATTTTCAGCAACCCGAGAACCCGTGAATCCTATCTGAAATTAACCGTGCGTCCTCTGCTTCTGCGGGGGCGCTTGCTTTTCAGACGGAAGAATTTACGGAAAAACAGGCATTTCAGAAAAATCAGAACGCAGAAAAGACCGCCGAGTACCTGCTCGGAGAACTGGAAAACCGTTACCGCAATGCGGAGATCGCGTCGCTTCACGGGATTGTCAATATTCTGATCAGTAAGAAGGGGACGGTGACGATCAAAGAGAAGACGGTGGGGGTTAAAAGGGCAGAGAATCGGACGGTATCGGTGGCAGCAGGTGATGTGCAGAAAGCTGGAAAGCAGATGCCGGCGAAGAGTCATGCAGATGTGAAAGAAAATTCGCTCGAAAAATCGGGTCAGAGTCAGTCAAGTCACGAAAACGGAAAGATGCAGAGAAGTGCTAAAATACAGGAAATGGTAAACTGCAGAGCAATGCGAAACAGCAGAAAAATGCTGGAACAGGACTGTCGGCTGGCATGGATGCCGCAGCGTTTTCAGAACGTCTGGCTTCGTTATCCCATAACCGTACTAAAAAATACGTCCTTCAGGAAGGCGTCCCAGTCCCATTTCTGGTAGATCCGGTGTCATGACGGCAGAAGGCAAAGTTGTGAAATCCCGCTACGACAAATTTCGCCAGATCAACCGTTTCCTGGAATTTATTGAGGATGTACTTCCGAATCTCGATCCGAACCGGACGAATACGATCATTGATTTCGGCTGCGGAAAATCGTATCTGACGTTTGCGATGTATTACTATCTGCATGTGCTGAAAAAATATTCGATCCGTGTCATCGGTCTGGATCTGAAAAAAGATGTCATTGCGCTCTGCAACCGCCTGAGCAAGAAGTTTGGATTTGAGAACCTGACTTTCCTGCACGGCGACATCGCCGGATATGAGGGCGTCGATCAGGTCGATATGGTTGTGACGCTGCACGCCTGTGATACAGCCACAGATTATGCGCTGGCAAAAGCGGTCAAATGGGGCGCAAAAGTTATTCTTTCCGTTCCGTGCTGCCAGCACGAGGTCAACAAGCAGATCCAGAACGATCTTCTGTCTCCGGTTTTACAGTACGGCCTTCTGAAAGAACGTATGTCGGCGCTTCTGACCGACGGAATCCGTGGGCAGCTCCTCGAAATGTCCGGCTACCAGACGCAGATTCTCGAATTCATCGACATGGAACATACGCCGAAGAATATCATGATCCGTGCGATCCGCCAGGGAAGAAAGCAGATGGGGCGGCATTAGAGACAATGATGAAGGAATTGCATGTGAAGCCGACATTGTATGGATTGTTGGTGGGGGAAGAGTAGAAGAACTGTGGCAGGTATAGTTGTATACGGAAGCGTATCCAAGCAATTTTAGAAAAGAAACGGGATAGAAAATGCATTTATCAGAAGAGCAAAGTAAATTTGTTGAAATTGCGCAAAAAGGCAAGAATATTCTTGTTGATGCATGTATTGGTAGCGGTAAAACCACAGCAATTCAGGCACTTTGTAAAGAACTTCCGCGAGATAAAAAGATATTATATTTGACATATAATAAGCTGCTGAAAATTGATGCAAAATCTAAAATACACGAAAAAAATGTTTTAGTAACAAATTATCATGGATTTGCCTATATGTCTTTGGTTCGTATGGGAGTTAAGGCCGGAATTTCAGATCTTATTCAAAAGTTTATTAATACAAGACCTAATATTGCTCCATATGATGTTTTGATTATTGATGAATATCAGGATATAGAGCTTGAGTTGGCGGAATTATTAAAGATGGTTAAAGACGCTAATCCTAAGATGCAGATAATTGCTGTTGGTGATATGCAACAAAAATATATGATAAGACAACACTGAAAGTATCAGAATTTATTTGAGTTTCTGAATGATTATGTCTTATTAGAATTTACTAGGTGTTTTCGATTGTCTTCGGAATTAGCGGCGCGTTTGGGACGCATTTGGAACAAGCCTATTATCGGTGTAAATAGTGAGTGCCGCGAAGAAAGAATGAACATAGATCAGGTGGTAGAGTTTTGTCACAGCAAGAGCCAGAGGATCTTCTTTGCTTGGGATCACGAAATGGGGATTTGTCAAAAACACTTAACAGATTGGAAGAGGAATATCCTACAATTTATAACAAAAACAACGGTATATGCAAGTATGTCAGATTCGGATTCTATGGGATCAACAGAACCTAAAAAAGACTCTGCAATATTTACAACATATGATAGCAGTAAGGGACTAGAAAGAAAAATTGAAATTTGTTTCAGAACTTACGCACGAGCATTTTATTCAGTGCGCAAGTTACGTTGTTGCGATGGGAATGAAGAAAGGAATACTCTGGAATACAAGAGATAACACTTTATATGAGATAACTGTGCCAAACAAAACACTTTTTATGGATGCTGTTACAAATGCGATAACAAAAGGTGCTAATCAAGAAATACAATAAACCATTGGATAGAAGTATTCAATTGAATGAGCTAAAGATTGAACTTTCTAAAACGCTAAGAAAGGATGATTAAATGGATTATTTTGCTGTAATTGATACTGAGACAAACTGGAATAATGAAGTAATGTCCATAGGTGTTGTGATAGCAGAGAGGGATACATTCAAAAAGGTCGATGATCTATATTTTATATTTGATCCAGAGTATAAAATTGGCGGTATGTTTTCTATGGTGCTTCCGGTAAAAGGAAGAGAACATAAAGATATTCTATTTACACGTAAGATAGCTATGGAAAAATTTAAAGAAGCTTTTGAAAAATATGGTGTAAAAGATTTGTTTGCTTATAATGGTTCCTTTGATAAGAATTTGTTAAGCGAACTAGCATCCTATAGATGGTTTGATATTATGAAAATTGCTGCATATAGGCAGTATAACGACAAGATTCCTGCCAGTATAGAATGCTGCAAAACAGGAAAAATGAAGCGTAATTATGGTGTGGAACCTATGATGCAGTTGTTGTCTGGTAATCACAGATATACAGAAGTACATAATGCTTTATATGATGCGGCTGATGAACTTGAGATTATGCGGTTGCTTGGAAAAAAGCTAGAAGAGTATATTGTTGCGGAAATTTGATTGATATCAAAAGCTGGTATCTTAAACCGCTCACGATAATAGTAGGTAATTGTTTTGGGTATGGATTTATAGAGTGAAATGATACCGAATATGGATGGCCTTGCTTATGCAGGCGGTGAATGGGATGCCAGCAAGTATGCGCCTTTCGACGTTGATAAGGATAAGATTATTCTGATTTGTGAAGCTGAACGGAAACCACCTTGCAGGAACAGGATACGTAAATCAGAACCTACAAGGAAAAGATTCATTACCTTGCCGACCAGATGATCTCGATTGTTCTGGACGATGGCGTGAAAAAGAATTATGCAATTTTTCCGGATGTTTTGGCTAAAATAAAGTGGGAGGGCTTGCGTATGATGACGGCAAACCCGATTTTACTTCAGAAAAAATATGCCCGTGTCATTGAGTGCTTTGCCAAACAGCAGGGACTTTCACTGGATGCGGCATTGGGCTTATTTTATCATTCCGAAGTCCATCAGCTAATGCGTGACGGTGTTTCCGATATGCACTGCATGAGCGATCTGTATCTTGCGGAGGAATTAAGACTGGAATATCAGATGAAATAATAAAAAGGCTATGTACTGCATAGCGAATCGAGAGCGAGGTGTTATGATGACCATAGAAGAAATTCTTGCAGGGGAATCAAAGAATGTAGAGTTTAAAGAGAACCTGCCGGAGAAAAGCATCAAATATATGAAATCTGTGGTTGCCTTTGCAAATGGAACCGGAGGAAAAATCATTTTCGGAATTGCCGATAAAACCAGAGAGGTTGTCGGCTTTGACAAGGAAGATGTGTTCAAGAAAATGGATGCCATTGCAAATGCTGTATCAGACAGCTGTGAACCGGCAATCATTCCGGATATTACCTTACAGACGGTTGATGGTAAGACTGTCATTGTGGTAGAGGTTTCTGAAGGCAGACAGCGCCCGTATTATATCAAAGCTCTTGGCAGAGATGGCGGTGTATATGTCCGTGTTGCCGGAACTACCCGCCTTGCCGACGAGTATATGGTAAAGGAGCTGCTGTTTGAGGGCAGTAACCGCTACTACGATCAGGCTTTATGTACGGGACTGAATATCACGGATGACGATATTGATGCCCTTTGCAAAGCCATGAAAGAACAGGCTGTTAAAAATGCCCGTACAGAGGAACAGAAAGCAGCCATTAAAGATGTCGGTAGACAGCAGTTGCGTTCCTGGGGTATTCTGATTGAGCGTGATGGAAAAGATTATCCGTCCAATGCGTTTGCTATTTTGACTGGTAATGGAGGACTTCATGTTGCAACGCAATGTGGCGTGTTCAAAGGGACAACGAAAGCGGTATTTGTTGATCGTAGAGAATATACCGGTCCGCTTTGGGAACAGATAGACGAAGCATTTCAGTTTGTTTTTAGAAATATTCATTTGGGTGCTACCATTGTGGGAATTTATCGCCAGGATGTTTATGAGATTCCACCGGATGCCATTCGTGAGTTGATTATCAATGCTATGGTACACCGTAGTTATCTGGATCATGGTACAATACAGGTTGCGGTATATGACAACCGATTGGAAATCACTTCCCCAGGAAAATTGCCAATGGGACAAACCCTGGAAAGAATGAAAGAAGGATATTCCAAGATAAGAAACGAAGCGCTTGCTCATGCGTTTGCTTATATGAATTTGATAGAGCATTGGGGAAGCGGCATTCCGAGAATTATTGATAAAGTGAAAGCAGCCGGATTGCGGGAGCCGGAGTTTATTGGTGGTGAAGTTGATCTGCGTATCAATATTTATCGAGGTCAGCTCACCTCAATGCTATTAGTGACGTCGAAAAAGTGCCGGATGCCGGTTCAAAATGCCAGATAATGCAAAAAGTGCTGGATACTGATTCGAAAGTGCCGGATAGTACAAAAAGTGCCGGATGCTGGTTCAAAAATGCCGGATAATGAACAGGAACAACAAATTTATAAATATGTATTGCGAAATGGTTTCATTACAACCGCTAAGGCGGGAGAGCTTTTAGGAGTAAAAGACCGCAGAGCAAGAGCTATTTTGCTGGGAATGGTTGAGAAGGCTTATTTGAGGAAAGGGGGCGGCACGAAGTACCATTTATATAAAGAATAAGGAAAAGGAATAATACGGCACACGGATGAACGTTTTCATCCGCAAAAACTATAACTTATAAAACCTCTTCGCAAATTCCAAAAACACCCCACCTTCCTCCGCCATATACTTAACCGGCGAATACACCAGATAGAGTTTCCGGAGAAAGGCAGCTTCCCCAAGCGGAAAGAGAAGCAGTTTCCCCTGCCGTGCATCTGCCTGTACAGTTGCTTTTGAGAGAATGGAGATGCCCATTCCCAGCATGATACACTGCTTGAGGGCGGCGGCATCGTCCATCACGGCAATAACATTTAAATCATCGAGTGAAAGCCCTTTATTTTTTAGGAAATGAAGGGTTTCCTGCTTTGTGCCGGAATTATCTTCCCGGAGCAGAAACGGTTCTTTTAAGAGGGCATCCAGCGGTGATGGCATAGTCTGGTAAGCCTGATAATGCGGTGTGGCGGGGCGGCGATCACAAGCTCATCGGAGGCAAAGGGGAGAAATTCGCAGGAGGTGTCCGAGGTAGTAGTTCCGACAGACCGATGTCGCAGATGCCGTCATCCACCTTATGTACAACGTCCAGGCTGTCTGAGCAGGAGGCATAGACACGGATATCAGGATGAACTGCGTGATAAGCGCTTAAAAGTTCCGGCAGAAAATAAAGGGACGGAACGGAGGATGCGCCGATCGAAGCTGCGGTTTCGTCTCGTTGGCGAGTTCCACGATTGCTTTCTGCTGCAGGGTCAGAATCTCCGTGGCATAGGAATATAATTTGTCCCGGCAGGAGTCAGGGAGAGCGATTTGGTGGTGTGCTTTAAAAGCTGGGTGTGAAATTCCTCCTCCAGACTGCGGATGTGGGCGCTGACAGTCGGCTGTGAGATGTACAGCTTCTGGGCGGCAAGCGAAAAACTCTGATATTTGACTGTGTACACGAAAGCTTCTAATTGGCGGATGTCCATATATTTAAAATCCTTTCTATAGATAAAATCAATTTTTAATGATTCTGTGATAAAATCCAAAATTAAAATGAATAGTAGACAGGTGAAAACAATCTCTAAAGAAGAGTGTAGCTTTATTTATTGAAAATATCAATAAGTTTATAGCAAATATCAATATAAACGATTTTACCATAAAAATACAGGATGTTATACTTGTCTGCGGAAAGTATGGATAGATCCATGAAATGTACGCGCTTGAAATTTTTTCTTGTTTGATTTTGGGAGATGATTTTTTTCCAGATGCACTCAAATTTCTGATATGTATTGATGAAATGCGAGTGTGGTGCGTGAAATCACCCACAATGACGAGAAAAACTTTAAGAGTACATGAAATAAAAAAGGAGGCAGGTATGAAAGTATTTGACAAGACATGGAAGCTGGCAGTGGCAGGCGCGCTTGTGGGTGTGCTGGCAGCATTGCTGGCGTATTTTGGAAATCCGGCCAATATGGCGATCTGTGTTGCGTGCTTCGTACGTGATACGGCGGCGCGCTGAAACTTCACTCAGCAGCACCGGTTCAGTATTTCCGTCCGGAGATTGTAGGATTTGCAGTGGGAGCATTTGCAATCTCACTGGTGACGAACGAGTATAAAGGCGACAGCAGGTTCTTCACCGATGATCCGCTTTGTTCTGGAGTGCGATCATGGTAATCGGCGCGCTGGTATTCTTAGGGTTGTCCGCTGCGTATGGTTCTGCGTATGGCAGCCGGTGACCTGAATGCGTATGTAGCGCTGGTTGGATTTGCAGGCGGTATTGCAACTGGTTCGTTCTTCCTGAAAAGGGATTTCGCTGGGCAGAGCGTATGAGACGCAGAAATCAAGCGGATATGTGCTTCCGGTGCTCCTTCTGGCGCTTTTTATCATTGGAGCAGTAACAGGCGTATACGCAGCCAGCACGGAAGGACCGGGAAGCAAGCACGCCAGTTCTGATTTCTGGTTGCGGCTCTCCTCGATTGGTGCATTGGCACAGAAGAGCCGTATGTGTTTTGCAGGCAGCATCCGTGATGTGATTCTGATGAAAAACTTTGATTTGCTCAGCATTATCGGCGCACTGTTTGCAGTCATGCTGATTTTTAACCTTGCAACTGGCAATTTCCATTTGAGCTTTTCCGGTCAGCCGATCGCGCACTCCCAGCATCTCTGGAATATTCTGGGTATGTATGCGTTGGATTTGCAGCCGTTCGGCTGGCGGATGCCACGCGTCAGATCATTCTGGCAGGGCAGGGCTCCTCGGACAGTGCGGTAACCTTTCTGGGAATGCTGTTAGGGGCGGCACTTGCACACAATTTTAACCTGGTTGGTGCGGCAGCAAAAGCGGCAACCGAGACAGAGGCAGCCGTTTTGGGTGGTCCGGCGATGCAGGGCAAAATTGCCGTAATTGTATGTATTGCCCTGTTATTCGTGATTGCAGCGGCAAATATGAAACAAAGAAATAAAGAAAAAGAGGAAACGGAAAATGTCAGATTTTGTTGAGGTAGATGTGCGGGGACTCTCCTGTCCGGAACCGGTTTTGATGGTGATGGATGCGATGGATGAACATCCGGGAAAACAGATCCGTGTGCTTGGCGATGAGGCACACACCCGGACGAATATTGAGCGCACGTTGGAGTATCATGGAAAAGAGGGGCACACCGAGGTGCTGGAAAACGGCTGTTTCACCATTACCTTTGAAGCGTGATGCTGCTCTGGAATATTAAATAGGTGGAAATGATGAGGCAGAAACGGGAATATCGGATTTTTACCTTTCACACGACGGCTGCGGCGATGGAGATGGAGGCATTCTGCCGGGAACAGAGGGGAATCGAGGCGCGGTGCCTGTCCCACGCGAACTCTCAGCAGGCTGTGGAATTGCCTGGCGGATGGAACCGGCGGAATATGAACGGTTTCAGGGAGTGATTGCGGAGAGCCAGATTGAGATCGAGCAGAGCTGTGTGATGATGAATTAAACAAAATGTTATGTTAGAGCAGATATCATAGAAAAGTATATAGGAAAAAGCGGCGGTATCGGCAGCAGCAGAAACATTCAAAAAGAATGGAGCGCTGACAGGTGTGATACCGCTGCTTTTGGTGTGATTAATAAATCGAGGTCAGAATGAGGTCATTGAGGTCAGAAATCGAATCATGACCTCGATGACCTCATTTGTGACCTCGATGATCCCAATATTTTGAAATATTATTCTCCGCCTTCGCCTCCTCCAGCAGCCGTGAAATCTCCCGCACCAGCGAGAATGCAACCTCATTCCGCCCGCTGTTGGTAACCACATCCGCATAGGCGCGGGTCGGTTCTACAAAGAGAGCATGCATCGGTTTGACGGTAGTCAGATACTGGTCGATGATGTTTTCGATATCGCGTCCGCGCTCTTTCGTGTCACGTAAGATTCGGCGGAGGATGCGCTCGTCGGCATCGGCATCGACGAAAATGCGGATGTCGAGCAGATTGCGGAGTGCTTCGTCATAGAGAACGAAATGCCCTCCAACAGGATAACCGGGCGCGGCTCGATGTGAATGGTCGCTTCGGCGCGGTTGTGGTTGGCGTAGTTGTAGGTTGGACAGTCGATTGCCTCCCAGTTTTTCAGTTTGTTGAGATGCTCAAGAAGCAGCTCCGTCTCAAATGCATCCGGGTGGTCGTAGTTCAGCTTTTTGCGCTGTTCAAATGGCATGTCATCGTGGGCGCGGTAGTAGTTGTCGTGGTAAAGCACGGTCACCTGATCACCAAATGCGTCTTTCAGGCGGTTTGTAAAAGTGGATTTTCCTGAACCGGTTCCTCCGGCGATTCCGATGATAATAGGTGATTTTCTATTCACTGTGTTTTCCTCCGTTTGTGTAAGTTTTATCTCAGTCGAGAAGAGTCCCACCTCTTTAGGTGGCGAGTAATAGCAAATTTGTCTCAGTGGGAGGTGGGTCTCCGACTGAGATAAACGCTCCGCGGGGATGCGCAGTGATTCTGTATGGAATATGTCAGCTTCGCTGACCAGAATCCGCGCCAAGTCTCACGGACGTTCGACTTGAAAATTGGTTCATTTTATACAAAACCAGTCCTTCTGTATATTCATTTTGAAATACGCCGCCGCGCTTCATCCGCACCGTCTGGTATAAATGCGAGGCGTACACCTCCTGCTCCAGCAGCGCGAGCGCCGACGGGGAGAGGTTCTGGGCGGCATCTGCCATTTTAGTGATGAGGGGGATGCTGCTTTTTTTATGCAGACAGGAGAGCAGAGGGCTGCTCTGCCTGCGAAACCGAGAATCCGTGCATAGAGTGCATAGCCCTCGTCCTTCCACCGGGAAATATCTTCCTCGCGCATACCGAGTACCAGATGCAGAAGCGCTCGGCTGACACGCGTGTAGGTAAGCTGGCGCGTCTTTAACGCCTGAATCCGTTCTTCAAAAGAGAAGTAAGGTGGTTTTGTAAGGCGGGCGGCAAGCTCCGGGGAGAGATCTGCGATGCGGGATATAGCCTGCGTATTGGTATCAACAGACAAAGTGCTGGAAGGCATAACAGCGTTTGTGGCAGCAATGGAACCTTTTGCTGAAGATTTCTGCATCTGTAAAACAGCCATATTTAAAAGTTCTGAAAAGTCATCCGTAAAAACGGGAAGCGCACCTGCGTATGCGGGATGCGTCACGGCTGGCAGATGAGGTATTAAAATATTAAATAAAATCTCACTTTTGAATCAGAACCCGGTTCCTGTTTTAGTGAAGCTGGACTATCTGCTGACAGATTTTCATAGCTCTTCCGAACTATCCCGCGAATTGCCGAAGCGGATGGAAACTTTGCTTGACAGACAGTGCATCCTCATGATATCCGCTTCCCTTCCGCGAAATCGTATAAAATTCCATCGGGCTGTGCAGATCTTCCGCCGCCCGCAGATATTCAATCCCAAGGATATTATTAGGGGAGTTTAAAATGGAAGACCATATATGAGGGTTCGACATCTGTATTTGCGTGAAAATCTTCCACATTTTCAACTCTTGTCCCGTCTGCCTGTGTTTCTCCCAACGCCTTCGCCCGTGCCTGCGGATAAGTCAGTCCCGCCTTCAACCCTTTCCGCAGCCGTTCCTGAAATTCCGCCGATTCATGATTCAGCGCATAAGCAGCCTGCTTAAGGATTTCAATCTGCCCGCATTCACTGCCGAACACAACGGCATCCACACCGATCGCCGACAGAAGCGAAACCCCATAGGCGGCAAATTCATGCGCG
>SCPO01001309.1_pt1 | contig 12106 bp, 17 predicted proteins | sample 6106821 | NCBI WGS metagenome assembly SCPO01 (sample SAMN10720448, study PRJNA508395) | human gut metagenome | isolation source: Participant 2 stool, 0 month | host: Homo sapiens | collected 2017 | reverse complement strand
TAGCTGGCTTGCCTTCAAAGTAGAACTGTGGATTGCTAGGATCTTGATAGGTCATAGTTACATCAGCCATGTCGCCGAGTCGCAATGTTTGATTATTGATGCGGATAGGCATATCTTGTACCGCTTGAGGGCTATCGAATAGGCCATTAACGCGGAGATATACATTGTTTGTATCTGTCGTAATCATACCAGCTGGAACCATCATACTTTGCTGTTTGATAGCCGTTAATAGCTGTTGCGTGCTGACTTGACAAGATGCTAGCTTATCCTTGTTGATCGTTACATTAAGGGTTTGTTGTTGTACCCCAATGAGGCTGATTTTTTTAACATTAGGAACTGATAAAAGCTGACGTTTCAAGTCTTCTGCTTGTTGCCGCTTTTCTTCGTACGAATATTCATCACCACTGATAGCGTAAATGATGCCGTATACATCGTCGAATCGATCGTTGATGGTAGGACCTTGAACGCCTTGCGGCAGTGATTTCCATTCGTCATTGATCATATTCCGCGCTTCTTCCCAAGCGGGACGAATTTTATCAGATGGTAGGTTTTCTTTCAGATTAATATAAATTACCGATTTGCTGCCGTCTGTGAAAGATTTCGTATAATCCACGCCAGGTAGATCGCGCAGTTTTTCTTCTAGTTTGTCCGTTACCTGGTCCGACATTTCTTGCGGGGAAGCCCCTGGCCAAGCAACGCCGACCACCATGGTGCGCATCGTAAAGTCTGGGTCCTCCATACGTCCCATTTGGGAGTATGAGAAGATACCAAAGGTGAGGAGCACAGCCATGAAGTAGATAATGGACTTGTGTTTGAGAGCCCATTCGGCTAAGTTAAATTGTTTCATTGACTAACCGCCGTCCCTTCTTGTAACTGTTGGGTACCTGCGGTGATTACAATGTCGCCTTTAGCTAAGCCAGATGTGACGATAACTGAGTTTTGACCAAAATCGCCAGTTTTGATAGGAACGAGATGAGCCTTCTTATCGCGGATGATATAGACTGCATTGTTGCCGTTCGAGTCTTTACGAGAGCCGTCAACGGAATCGTAATATTGCTCGTATCTGTTGTAGTTAGATTAGCATTAACAGTCATCCCTAGTTGGACTTCCTTCGGCGGATTTTGTAAGGAAATTTTACGGTATACGTTCTCGCTACAGGATCTGGAACTGGTGAAATCACGTACAACGCCTTGGACCTTTACATCTGGCAACGCCCAGAAGGTAATGTTAGCAGGGCTTCCTACGTGAATTTTACTCAACCTTGGTAAAGCGATAACTGCTTCTGGATCGTGACCAGCTGCTAAGGTACCAATGCTTTGACCTGCTGCGACCACTTGGCCAGATTCAAGATTAAGAGCTGTAATAATGCCTGTATCTGGAGCCGTTAAGTTGGTATAGCTATTTTGATTGCTACTCAAATTGAGGCTTGCTTGGGCCTGTTGTAGTTGAGCAGCTGTTGCATTCAATTGGTTTTCCGCTTGGTCTAATTGCAATTTACTAATCGCTTGTTGTGCGTAGAGTTCGCGGTATCTGTTAGCATTGGTTTCTGCTAATTCGTAAGCCGATTGAGCTGCTTTTCCGGCGCCTTCTGCATTTTGCATTTGTGCTGCCGTATCAGAACCGTTGATTTGAGCAATCACTTGTCCTGCTTCTACTACATCACCAACATTAACAAATTTGTTGATAACGCGGCCTCCAATTTGAAAGGCTAGTTTAGTTTCCGTCTTATTGTGGATGGTGCCTGCATAACCAGCACTGGTAGTGCCTGATTCTTCACCGATGGTGATGGTCCGTACCTTGAGAGTAGTATCCTCAGGCGGCTTTCTGATCCGCAACCACTTATGATGGAAGTCCCGATTAAGAGTGCTCCTATGGTTATGACTCTTGATTCATAGAATCTCCTTTTACTACTACACACATAAGCCCTATGAAAGGTGCAACATATTCGTTAAGTTAAACATCATAGGACTTTTATTGTTAGCATATTTCTAAATACATACACAAGATAAGGAAATAGAAATACTATTCTACTTATATATTTTATACAATTTAATAATGCTATATTTAAATATATAATTCTACCCTTTATGCGGAATATAAAAGAATTATATACTTATTTGACATATTTATTAGTATATTTTGAACATATGCCTTTTATTTTAAAATCATAGGTTGTTAGGTTGTTAGCAAAAAGTGAGTCCTCCTTAGAGAACTCACTCTTTACACATGTTTATAAGCTTATATATACTGTTTGTTATCTTCTTAACCTAAATTATTAAGGCTTAATTATCTTTAAATTTTAATTATTAAGGTTTAATCGTTAATAATAGTAAGCTAGTAGATGTGATTATTTTTCTTCTTCTTGTTCTACAATAGGTTCTTCATAGGTAACAAGGATTTTGTCGATACGGGTATTGTCCATATCGATGACTTCAAAGGTATAGCCATTCCATTTTGCTTTGTCTAGTTCTTTTGGAATGCGACCGAAGAGCAGATTCAAAAGACCGCCCATAGTTTTGTACAAGTCATCTTCTTCGCCTGGTAATTCTTGATCGATGTGAAAGAATTCTTTAAATTCATCTACGTCGAGTAGGCCGTCTACGAGCCATGCACCATCGCGTTCGATGATTTTATTTTCTTCTTCTTTGATTTCGTCTTCACCAGAAGGCATAAGGCCTACGATTTTTCCATAATATCATGCAAGGTTACGAGACCTGTGAAAACCGCCCTCATCGAGGATAATGGACTCGTGAACACCTTCAGTACGAAGTACGTTCAATAACTTCATAAGCGGAATGGATTCTGGAACGAGGACAGGTTCCTTGAGACAAGACTTGATAATATCTTGAATGGAACTTTCACTAGGACGTTGCATAATTTGAACTAATACGTCAGATACGGTAACGAGACCCTTTAATTCGTCCAAGGAATCGGTACCTACAGGAATGCGGTAATGGTTGGCATTTTTGAGGACATCCATGATTTCGTCCTCAGTGCCGTTAAGGTCGATCCATTTGAGCTGTGTACGCGGCGTCATCACGTCGCCAGCGTTCATATCTGCAAGGAAGATATTTTCTACGAGGATAGGTTCTTCCTCTTCGTAAGCACCCATAGCTACGCCTTCGGTCAACATTTTGTTGATTTCGGACTCTGTAACAGGAGCCTCTTCTTTCACAGTCACGCCTAGTAATTTTAAAAGGAACTCTGTGGAAACGCCGAGAAAGCTAACGATTGGCTTTAAGGCTACAGACAACCAATAAATCGGTTTTGCTACTACAACGGCGATGCTTTCAGGACTATTTAAGGCTAAACGTTTCGGCACGAGTTCGCCAATAACGAGGGATAAATAGGTGATAACCGTAACGATAAGTAAGGAACTAATGGATGCTGCATAGTGCTCAATACTTGGAATATTAGCTGCTAAAATTTCTTCTAAAGGACCAGAGAAGGTCGCACCGGAATACAAACCTGTTAAAATACCAACGAGAGTAATACCAATTTGAATAGTAACATATTATTAGGATTCTCTGCTAATTCAAAGGCCTTTTTTTAGCACGTTCATTGCCCGCTTCTGCTAACTCTTCGAGCTTACGTTTTTTCGCATTCACGATGGCTAACTCTGTCATAGAGAATAATCCATTGGCGATGATTAATATTATAATAATTATAAAATCTAAGGTCAGATCACTGTCCATGTAAGTAAATACTCCTTTTTTAATGACATATCATTCTGCACATGAGAATATTGAAATATTACTCTTTAGTATACCATATTAGCAGCAATAAATGTTTGTATACAAGAATAGCACCCAAAAGGGTGCTTTTGGTATATACTATAGGTGTTACCGCCCCAAACTGGTAACAGGAAGGTGTATTAAAATGCTCGAAATATTTATTTCCTTCACAGTATCTATCGTAGCAAGTATAATTGGATATTATATTTGCAAGTGGCTAGATAGATATTAGGCCGGTAATTCATACAAAAGAGGAGGGCTGCCACCCTCCTCTTTGTTTTGCATGCATTAAAATGCTAGCAAAATATTTATTTCCTTTATCTATAATTATATTACACAATTTAGTATTATTTGTAAATAATATTATATGCATATACAATAGTTGATATAACTAGATATTACTTAATATTACTTAATATATTACGATTGATATAAGGTAGAAAATAGACATATGACAAGTGAACAGGAATGGGAACAGGTTTTACAAATAAAACAGCAGGCCGCGATGATAGTCGGTCCGATACAGAGCATCATCCGTACGAGCCGACTGATTATTGCGTCTTAGAGCGCTTGGCGAACAGCGGTCATATTCGCAAGAAACATACCCCTCATCGATTATGGCAGTGGCAAGGGCCGTGTTAGCATTTTATGGCCTACCAAACGGGCTGTCATTCCATCGGCATCGAATATGATGAACGATTGTATGAAAAGGCTCTTACCAATGGTGAAATCCCAGCAGCTCGCAATCGGGTGAGTTTTGTGCACGGTGATGCGGCGCTCTATGAATTGCCAGCTCAAGCAGATCGATGCTTTTCTTTAACCCCTTTGCGCTTCATACGATTAAGCGCGTCTTAGGAAATATCTTTGATTCCTGTATCATCATCCGCGTGAAATCAAAATTTTTTCTACTACGTTAACGAAGAGGTGGAAAATTTTTAAACAATCATGTGCGACTTGAACAAGAAGAACCTATCGATTGCAGCAATCTTTGAAGAAAAGGATGCAAAGGAGCGAATTCTCGTCTATTCAGTTAATCTATTTTAAATAACTATACCTCGATCTCAATGATTCTTTAGTAAACCTCGATTTGAATGATCTTTAATAGTACTAATTTACAGTACCAAGGATTGTTCGAATCGAGGTTTTATTTTAATTTTTATTCTAATTTTATGGGGCTTTCACCTATATTATTAAGGAAAAGCCTATAAATTCTGCTATAATAATATATTAGAGATTATAAAATCAATTCATTTTACAGTTCTATACATTGATTCGTATGCGCTATAGTAGCTGGTAGGGATGAGTGTATTGAATACAGGAGGTAGGCATGGAACTCATCGATACAGTATTGATTGAACGCATTCGCAAGGCCTTAATTAAACGTTACGACCGAGATCAACAAATTCAACAAATGATTGAAGAAATCGGTGCCGAAGAGGGCCTTAATGAGTCTGAACTGGCTATCGTTTACCAAGCCTATTTAGAGGTAAAAGAACGGGTGTACTATACATCTTCTCGTTGATTTATGGAATCAAATAGAAGATGTTCAAAACGGATGTCCTTGTTGCATACCTACGAATCTCTTGAGCAAGATTTGTTTGGTGATGTACTTGGCGGCGATAAGGAAGGCATCATTTTGTCCGATACGTCGTATCTTGGCAAGGGTGCTAGTCATAACGACGACGTGTACGCTATGGAACAGGTGCAATTATCCGATGTGCCAGCAACATGATTCCACAGTGGGCATGAACCACATTAAATTGAACGAATTGAACTCTATAGGTGGCCTTTTCACAGGCTCTGGTCAAAGCTCCGTTAAGGAAATCGTTGATCTTGGAGGATGCGACTATTGAGCACCTTGATGTAAAACCATTAGAAGGCGTTGAAAGCTTAGAAATTCATCATTTAAACGAGGAAAATCTTTTGATAATGATGATATTCCTCTATCGATCCATACACGGCGGTGAATGCTTTGTTATTTGGTAAAGCTGGTTTAGAGTCTGATAAAGTAAATAAGAAGCTAGAAAAGATTCTTAAAAAGCAATTAAAACGCGTTGATGATGAATGGGCGCGGATTAACGGCTCTGACGTAAAGAAATCCAAGGACGAAAAAATCTAAAGAATATAAGAAATTTAAAGAAGATAAAAAGTCTAAAGAGGATAAAAAGTCCAAGGAAGATAAAAAAGAGAAAAAACACAAGAAGTCCAAGGAAGAAAAACAGGTTAAGGACGAAGAAAAGATAAAGAAAAAGAAAGATAAGGCTGAAAAGAAGCTTAAAGTCTTGAACGATAAGTTAAAAACAGTATTTTTGGCGGATACTTTCAAGAAAAAAGATAAGAAGAAAGATAAGAAAAAGGATAAAAAGTCCGAAAAGGATAGATCCGAAAAAAAGTAGAAACGATAGTTTCCGTATGGAATAGTAAGGTCTCTGAACAGGGGGCTAAGGAGAGTACTAGTGCAAAGAAATCGGCAGGTGCTGGAACTATCGACCTTGGATGCGGTAAATGCAAACGATGGGGCCTAAATGTGAAATATCCAAGATAATTTTGTATATGTAGTTTTGTTACAAAAATATGATAAAAGAGAATTCTAACTATAATAAAACTGCTTGTGAGCTGATAGTTTGTTAATTGTAATATAAAGATGTGATTCAATAACTACATATGTTAGTTAGTATATAAATAGGGAGTTATATATGTATGACTACATCTAGTTTTTCTTATAAACAATTTTTTCATGGCAATTCTGTCATGATTATTGTGCCTCATGAGGATGATGAAATAAATATGGCAGGTGCTACTATTTGGGGGGCACTACAAGAAGGACTAGAGGTACGTGTAGTTTTTCTAACAAATGGTGATTATGAATATCCCTTTGATGTACGTCGCAATGAGGTATATCAAATGGCCAAAGAAATTGGCTTAGCCAAAGAAAATATTATTTTTAGGATTTGGTGATTTTATTGGACATGAAATTATTTATGATAAATCGACAGTTATCACGAGTCATGCAAATCATAATCAAACATACGGGGCTGATTTTACCAGTTTAGTAATGTCTAAACCTAAACCATATTCTTGGAATGGTATTGTAGAATCTTTGATTGATGTAATTTTATATTTTAAACCAGATACAATTATAGCTACGGATTATGATACTCATGTAGACCACAGATTATGTGCACTTACAGTTGAAAGTGCAATGGAGTGGATCATAAAACATACGGAGTTTAGACCACAACTCTTAAAAGGTTTTGCTTATGCTACAGGCTATGAAACGATAGATGATTACTATAATAATCATTTATTATCTACTTTAATAAATAAAAAGCATTACCATCTGATGAATTTAGTACAGGGAATCCAACTTTATCTTGATACATCGTCTAAGAATTTCTGTTCCTAAAGCATGTCGAGAAAAGAAATTAATACAAAATCCCATTTTTAAGGCTATGGCGTCTCATGTGAGTCAACAAGCGTATAAACGTGGTTCTCGCCTTATTAATGGGGATCAAATATTCTGGAAAAGAAGAACAGATAATATAGCATTATATGCGGATATAACGGTTTCATCTGGAGAGGCTAAGTATCTCAATGATTTTTACGTTTTAACACTGTAGATGTCAAATCTAATACATATGATGCACATCACTATATGTGGATTCCATCAGCAGATGATACAGAATGTAAAGTTCATATTACTTTTACAGAAACTACGCCGATTCAGGTGGTTCAGCTATTTGGTAGTGTACATAATTCTGGTGTATTATGTTCTATCCGCATTGAAAATAGTGCTGGTAAACATGTGCAACTAGATGAAATTATTCATATGGGGCAGGGAATATCTTATATTTTTGATCAACCATTATTATTAGAGTGGATTGATATATATATTGATAAACGATGTTTGGGATTATCTGAAATAGAATTGTATAGTATTTCTAATGATGTGTATGATTATTGTCATATATTAGCAGATAATCACTTTATGTATGATTGGGTGGTATATCCAGGCGAAAAAATTCCTATGATTACACCTTATATTGAAAGTATTAGAAAAGAGATGCTTACATATAGGGAATCAGAACAAGAAAATACATATAGGTGGCTTATCAATGGTAAATATATTGATGAATCTGTATTACAGATTTTGATTGAACAGGAGTTAACAACTAAGCCATTACAATTACGCCTAGAGTCTAATGATGGTTCTATATTTTGTGAAGGTACTATTCGTAAAGGTACTTTCAAAGATTGGTTTATTTTGAAGTGGAATCAATTACAAGATAAATTAGCTTATATACAAGTAAAATCAAAATAAAAAGGGATTTAAAGCGGCACAAGCTTATAAATAAGAGGAGTTAATTATGGAAAGTCAATATAGACCATTAGTATCTATTATTATTCCTGTCTATAAGGTAGAAGATTATATTGGTAAATGTATTGAAAGTTTACAAAATCAAACATATAGTAATTTACAAATTATATTGATTGAAGATTGTTCACCAGATGATAGTGGTCAAATTTGTGATGACTATGCAGCAAAGGATGATAGAATTACTGTTATTCATCATGAGCGTAATATGGGTGTTAGTAAGACACGTAATGATGGACTTGCTATTGTAAAAGGGGAATATATTGCCTTTGTAGATGGTGATGATTATGTAGCACCATCTATGATAGAAGACTGTTTATTTACTATTCAAAAAGAACAAGTAGATGTTGTTGTTTTTGATATTGGTGTTTTAGAAAATGGTACAATTATACCTCGACATATGGATGAACGCCATTTTGTCAATATTAAAAGTGCATATACTGCTTTGATAGAGGATAAAATTCCAAATTATTTATGCAATAAGTTTTTAAAGCAATAGCGTGGAAAGAAATCCGCAAGAAAATACAGATTTCGAAGATCTAATGATTATGCCATTAGTATTTAAAAATCTTTCATCAGTTTATTATTTACAAAAAGCTTTACTTTTATAATTGTGATAACAAAAATTCTATTACTAGTAATTGGAGTTCAAAAAGTAAATATGGATTATTTTGTTCCTATTTATATCGCCAACCATTAGCAGAAGAATTAGAAATGACAGAATTTGTAAGGTATTGTCGTCATAGAGCTATTAGAAGCGCTGTTGGTGGTATTGGTCTTAACTTGGCAAAACCTGAATTACAAGACAAGCAAGTAGAGCATATGCTAGATTATTTGAAACAGGAGGAACAATCATCTGATATGCCTCCTATTGGAGCTAAATATCAATTATTACTATATGGTGCATTACATGCTCCTATTATTTCAAAAATATATGGACATATGATGTTTAGTTTAGAACGAATAAAAAATTTTTAATTGAGTGAAAAATTAAATCTAGTTTATAGTTGAATATATATATTGATTATTGAATTACAATTTTTATTGTCTATTCTTTATTTATTAAAAAATATGGCGTATTCAAAAGAGGAATTATTAATTTATTAGATTTGGTGAGTATGAATGAGTGAACAGTTCTTTTTATCGTTACAGCAAAATATAAAGTTAATGATTTGGGCACCTCTATTAGCGACTATATTTCGAATTATTTTTATAATTGTATATAATCCATACCCTTCTTTGAGAGGTAGATGGCAGTCTCTTATAGGGGCTCTACGATATGGTTTTTGGTGGGGTATGGATTTTGATGCTTATGTATTTTTGATCCCATTAGTTCTTATTACCATACCTGGATTATGGTTTGATATATATCACCAATATGAGGATTTAATACGTATTACAGCTTTAATATTATATTCATGTGTCCTTTATGCAGCGTTTGCGGGTAAGATGATATTTTATAAGCATTTCCATGATACATATAATTATATGGTTCATTATGGAAATCATGCAGAAAAGCGTAATTTAATTGATGTGTTTTTCAAGATAAAGGAGCTTTTGTTTTATTGGGGTTTATTCCAATATCTCTTGCATCTTGGTATATGGGAAGCTTATTTTTATCATTGCCTTCAATTCCATATCCAGGATATTATTTGACAGATACATGGATGATAGTAGGTTGGAATATATTAATAGTAGTATTATCTATAATATTATTTTATTGGTTCCGCTATGGTGGTACATTATCTCATGATGATAAACCTGAGGGATACGATTCCTACGGTTGTGAAGGAGGATATCTTTTGCTCGTGCTACAGTACCAGATTTATGTGCCTTGGAAACGGTATATAAAAATCCATTGCGCTCTGAGTACACTGCCTCTGAAGAGGATATTAATGATGCTATAAAACGTATCGTTCCTAATGAATTTAAAGATACATGGCAGCAGCTGGATAATCCGTTATATGCTTTCAAAAAAATTACTAAAGGGCCTAAGATTAAGAAACCTAAACATATTTTCTTTATTGTTGGTGAAAGTATCCCTCAGTGGTCTCTAGATGAAACACACAAGCTTCTTAATATTTGTCCAGGTTTGTGGAATTTTAAAAGTCAGTCCCATACTGTACAGATTCCAAATTTCTTACCTGCTGGTAATGTTTCTAGACCATCTATTGTGAGTCTAATGAGTGGTATCTATGATGCGGGCTTAGAAATTAATGAACGAGAAAGCTTTTGGAAAGGTGTATTTCCTACGTCTTTTGCACATCAAATGAAGCGATTAGGCTATCAGACAATATATTGGTATGGTGGTAATGCATCATATGGTAATTTTAATCATTTTGGCAAGGCACAAGGATTTGATCGCGTAGAAAGCGCATCTATATTCTGTGGTCCAGATGCACCGAAAACTTGGGTTGGTGTTTATGATCATGTATTTTTAGAAAATATTGAGCAACAAATTAAATCGATTAATGAACCAACATTCCATTTCATTTATACAACCTCTAATCATGGTCCTTATAAGATGGAGGATTCCTTGCTTGATTATGATCCTGAAAAGGTTATGCCAGATGTGGGTGAGGATTTACGTTCGAATAAAACTCGTAATAAGGAACTCGCTACTTATCGCTATAGTGATAAAGCTATCTTTACATTTGTAGAGGCTATGAAAAAGGCTTTTCCAGATAGTTTATTCATTGTAACTGGTGATCATTCCAATTTATTTGGGTCTTTAAATAATACATCGCTTATTCGTCGTGACTATACATTGCGCGATACCTTCTGTACGGTCGCCTTGTTGCAACATCCTGATTTAAATCAAGATATGATTGTTAGTTCTAAAGGGACTCATATGAGTTTGATGCCAACTATTATTGAAGCTATAGCTCCAAAAGGTTTTGAGTATTATTCTATTGCACCATCTTTATTTGAAGACCAGCCAGAAACATTGGTTACACCATATCAATGGATTACAGATTCTCTTATAGGTGATGTTCGAGGCGATTATGGTGAAAGTAATGTAGCAACAACAGAACCAGTAGAGCCTGTAAGGCCTATAGATAATCATGCTGATAATGCGAGAGATTGGACATTACTAACAATGTGGTTAATTAATCATAGAGGATAAATTACTATAAATATATTTTTACTTCTAAGTAAGAATATAAATTTAATATATAAAAATGGAAAATTATTGTACTTGTTAAAAAATAAGTCTATAAGTGAAAGGTAAAACTATGGCAACTGTATCTGTAATAATCTTAGCGAGAAATGAAGAACATAATATTCATGACTGCATTGAGTCTGTGCAGTTTGCCGATGAAGTTTTAGTCATCGATGATTTCAGTACGGATGACACTGTAAAAATTTCTGAAGAAATGGGTGCTCGTGTTGTACAACACGCCATGAATGGTGATTGGGGTGCCCAACAAACCTTTGGCATTGAACAAGCAAAGTCTGACTGGATTTTATTTCTTGATGCGGATGAACGCATATCCGATCCTTTAGCGAAAGAAATTCAAAGTATTGTAGTTAATGAACCTAATAAAGCGTACTGGATTCAACGTCGTAATAAATTCCATCATAATAAGGCTACTCACGGTGTTTTGCGCCCAGATTATGTACTTCGTCTCATGCCAAAGAGGGCAGTTATGTAGAAGGCTACGTGCATCCTGCCATAATTACGCCGTATCCAACAGAAAAATTACAACATCCGATGTATCATTACACATACGATAATTGGCATCAATATTTCAATAAATTTAACAACTATACTACATTATCTGCTGAAAAATATCGCGATAATGGTAAAGCTGTTCTTTCTTCAAGGATATTATCCTTCGTCCTACATGGGCTTTTATTAAGGTATATCTTCTTCAAGGAGGTATCCTGGATTGTAAAATGGGCTTTATCTTGTCCGTAAATCATTATTTCTATACGATGACTAAATATGTAAAATTTTATTATTTACTAAAATCTAAAGGTAAATTGTAATAGA
>SCPO01000596.1_pt1 | contig 12125 bp, 16 predicted proteins | sample 6106821 | NCBI WGS metagenome assembly SCPO01 (sample SAMN10720448, study PRJNA508395) | human gut metagenome | isolation source: Participant 2 stool, 0 month | host: Homo sapiens | collected 2017 | reverse complement strand
CAGCCCGCACCGTTTTAGCCATCAGCGTCATTTTCGTTTCTGTGACGCTGACGCGGACATTGATTCCAACGCTGCGCTTTCTCATGCGCCGCAGCCTCACAGGGGTTCGGGGCTGTCCCCGTAGGCTTTTCGGCGGGTTGCCCTGTGGCAACACTTCGCCCATGCTTGCTCTCCTTACGCGACCTTTGTGACTATACGCTAATGACGCTGTTTGTGAGATATCCCATTTGAAAGCTGGGTTATGTCAATTTCAGCGTCATTAGCGTCATCTGCGTCATTTCCGTCATGGGAGAACTTCATCTGCCGCGCCTGCGGTGCGGTGGGTTTCATAGCGGATTCCTCTTGGGGTGAACACCGTATCGAAGTGCTCCACGATTTTCCGGGTCAGCTGGTGGGGCAAAACGCCCTCAATATCGGCTGCGGAGAGCAATTCGGTAGCCGTACCTTGCCATGTTCCGACACTATCGATGTAGTCAGCCACTTTCCAAAGGTAACTCGGCACAGCCTTAGCGACAATTTGTTCGGTGCTTTCTTCCTCGTCCAGTATCCAAACGCAGTTTTCTTCGTGCAGACGCAGTGTTTTGTTGTCCATGTCGCGCCCGGTCACCAAAATGCTGGCGGTCTGGCTCATACGCTTGCGCTGCATGACCCAGCTGGTATCGGACGCACCCATCAGACCGTTGGAGCCTGCAATCTGCTGGAACGGATCGTCTGCGGCTTGTTTGCGCAAGTGGTGAATCAGCAAAATGCAGACATTATACTTGTCCGCCAATGCCTTCAAAGCGCTGATCTCCTTGTAATCGCTGGCATACATACTGTTGTTCTGGTCGTTGGAACGAACCTTTTGCAAGGTATCAATGACGATCAGTCCTGTATCAGGGTGCTGATAGAGGAAGCTGGTGAGCTGTTCTTCCAGCCCCTGCCCGATGCTGCCGCATTCCGTCTGCATGACCAGCCGTTCGGGTGCTTCTTCGCTGCCCACAAGCTGGAGAAGGCGCTTCTGCAGGCGGTTGAAGGTGTCCTCCAGCGAAAGATAAAGCACGGTGTGCGGCTCTATTTCGCGCCCCCACATAGGCTTTCCCTGCGCCACCTGCAAGCACAGCCACAAGGTCAGCCAGCTTTTGCCCGCTTTGCTGGGGCCGGCAAACAGCGCCAGCCCTGCCGGGAGCAAACGGGGATGATCCACTTGACCGGCGGCAGTGGCGTGGAGAGGAGTTCTTCGGCAGAGATCGTTTTTGGAAGTTTTCATAATTCATTCACATCGTCCTTTCTGTTTTGGTATATATCCATTATCTCATACTATCGTCTTTTGTGTGTAGTAAGTTTTATTCTCCAGTGTTAAGTTGTACGGCTCACGCCGCCCCACAGCCTCACAAACGCGCCAAACGGCGGGCGTTCTGGCTGTTTCGTATCCGTGTGCTGCGTGTGGCATCTGCCCCACACAGGGCGGATTTGGGCGGTTACTGCGAGTGAATCAGAACTGATTCACTTGATGCCTGCTCTGGAAAGTGAATCAAATCTGATTCACTTCCATAAATTCCCGAAGGTATACGATTCTGATTCCCTACTTTTATTAGACTGGAAACGTGAATCGGTTCCGCATACTTTCGGGATAACTTTTCGACTTACAGCTGCATTTGCCCACTTTGCCCCAGCTGCGGGGACGACTTGCAAGGCTGCCGTTCGGCTGCAACGGCATCATGGGTATTTTTACCCCAGCCAGGTTCTCTGCCTGCCGCCCTCATTGTGTGAACTGTGACTGGACGGAAGTATCTTTACGACCACATCTGTCATTGCGCTCCACTCCGCCACGGAGGTGTTTATCAGAGATTGAATCGCTCGTGCCCGGTGGCAGTCATGGCGCGTACTCTGTCTGCGCTGCCGTACTCGTAAGTTGACGGCAATGTGGTGAATGTACCTTGCTTGTCGGATATGCAGTTTTCAAGGTGCCGAATCTATTTGAGACGGGAGGTGCTCTTGCCAAAAGCAAGGTTCTACGCGCTCACGCGGGTCTGACCGCACGGACTTTTCAGAACATAATTGATCACATTGATTTTGGGGATTTTGTAAGCGTTTGCCAGCCGGATGCAGCTGATTTCGCCCTCCCCCAGCAGGTCATACGCCGCGTGGCGGCTGATGCCCAGCATAGCTTGCAGATCCTTGACCGTTACAATGTCCGGGTACTCCGCAAACATGAGCTTGTACATTTCTCTGATTTCTTTGCAATCCATTCGATCACCATCCTTGAATTTTGACTTTCGCATATTTGCGATGTAAATATAGGATACTGCGCTTTTATGCGAATGTCAATAGTTTTCGCAAATTGTTACTTTTTCTTGCGCTTTTATGTTATGGTGTGGTACAATAAGGAAAATCCTGCAAGGAGCGTAAACGAAAATGAACATCGGAGAGAAAATCAAGCGCATCCGCCAGCACCGCCGCATGACCCAGAAAGAGTTGGGCGAGTTGGTCGACTCAGCGCAAACCGCATTGCGCAGTACGAGATGGGTTACCGTAATTCAAAAAGCCCCTGCTAAATCAGATAGCAGAGGCTTTGCGTGTTTCCCAGTTGGCACTTTCCGATGGCGGTAACGGTCCGGCGAATGATATTCTGGAGCAGCTTTTCTGGCTGGACGATGAGCAGCCCGGCGTTATCGCTGGTGCCCACTGAGCGCGGCACAGCGCGGTATAATGCCAACCCAAACCTTGCGCTGCACTATGATGACAACGATAACTGGCCGCCGCGCTCCCGTAGCCATGTGGTTTGATGATACGATTCTGATGATTTTCTGAAGGATTGGGCTACGGTACAGCAGAAACTACTCAGCGGAGAAATCACGCAGGAAGAATATTTTGAGTGGAAGATTATGTGGCCATCTGTCCTCTGATACAGCCACAAATGCAATAGTTAATAAAGAGAGGTGCATATTGCTATGCCAGGAATACTCGTGGTTGAAGATGATGAAAATTTAAATCGTGGAATTACATTCTCACTGAAAAAATCCGGATATGAGGTTTTTTCAGCAGAATCAATGAAAAAAGCGAAAAGAATTGCAAGTGATAATGATGTGGATGTTACTATTTGTGATGTGAATCTTCCGGATGGGAATGGACTGGAATTTGTAAGGTGGATGAGATGCAATTATAATACATACATTATTTGTCTTACAGCACTAGATCAGGAGATGGATCAGGTCATGGGATATGAAGCAGGGGCAGATGATTATATTACAAAGCCGTTTAGTCTTTCGGTACTTCTTTTGAAAATAGAAGCACATTTCCGCCGCAGACAGGAGAAAACGGAAGCCGGAAAGATGATTTCGGGAGATATCGTATTTATCGCAGGAGAAATGAAAGTCCTGATAAAGAGTCGTGAAATCAGTCTGACAAAAACGGAGTTGAAAATGCTGACTTTTTTTCTTCAGAATCCGAAACAGATTCTTTCAAAAACACAAATATTGGAAAATGTGTTTGATCTGGAAGGGGATTTTGTGGATGAAAATACAATCGCTGTCAATATCAGAAGACTCCGTGAGAAAATCGAAGACAATCCGGCTGCACCGGTCTATATAAAGAATATCAGAGGTCTTGGGTATATATGGAATCAGGAGGTAAGGCAGTGACAAAGAGATATCGCAAGAAGATTACAGTAGTGCTCTCCTTGGTATTACCTGTCATAGTATTGTTTGCAATATTAAATTGCTTTACCACGTATGTGTTTTATGAAGATTATAAATATAAAATGAATCTTATGACAGAGATTGCTGCAAAGGAAGAATTTTCCGGGCTGGATGCTGTTTCGGAATTGCTTAAGGATAAGGATATTGAAACCAACGAACAGGGAAGGCAATTACTGGAGCAATATGGATACTGGGGGAATAAAGGGAATGCATTTTATTCGCAATTTCGGCATCAGGTTATGGTGACCGGTGCTGTAAGCACTGTGATATGTGTGCTTCTTTTTTGACTTTTTTACTTTATTGGAAGAAAAAAGAAGATGCGTGTCATCAGAAAATTTTAGACCAGTTGGAAGAAATTCTGCTCAGATTCCGTGAAAATAAATTTGATGATTTACTGAAAACGGAAAATCATGCAGAACTGGAAAAATTGAATGACCAGCTTGAAGCAATCGGACATCATATTCAGTTGCTAAAGGAAGAAGCACGGGCAGAAAAAGAGAGCACGAAAGAAATGGTTTCTGATATCTCTCACCAGTTAAAGACACCGGTTGCAGCTTTGGATACATGTTTTAGTGTGTTGATGCAAAATGACTTAAGTGCCACAGAACAGGAGGAGTTTCGTATCCGTTGTCGGAGTGCTCTGGATGGACTGGAGACATTATTGCAGTCGCTTCTTGAAATATCCAAGATGGAAACTGGACTGATTCAGATTAATAAGAAAAAACTTCCGCTTATGGATACTGTCATATCTGCTGTGAACTGTACTTATCCAAAAGCGGATGAGAAAGAAATTGAATTCGTTTTTGACTATGAAAAAGAGCTGGAAACATGCATGGTTATGCAGGATAAAAGGTGGCTTGGTGAAGCTGTGATCAACGTTCTGGATAATGCGGTCAAGTACAGTCCGTGTGGTTCAAAAATATTTATCCGGTTACAAAAAAGAAACGATCTTGTAAGAATGGAAATTGAGGATCAGGGAATTGGTATTCCGCAGAATGAGTATCACAAAATTTTTCAACGATTTTACAGAGGAAGTTCCAGGAAGGTCATGGAAAAGAGTGGTACAGGAATCGGACTTTTTCTATCGAGAGGAATTATCGAAAAACACGCAGGTACGATTACGGTAACCTCCGGCAAAAAGAAAAAAGGAAGCACGTTTGTGATTCAATTACCATATGTTGGTTAAATTTTAAGTGAGCAGAAATCTTACAATTCTGTAAGATTTCTGCTCGTTTTTTGAAAGTGAAATGAAAGATTATCCTGATACAATTTGGATGTAAGATGAAAAGGAGGTAGCACATTGAGTGTGATATTAGAAACCAAGCAACTTTGTAAATTTTATGGTGCGGGTGAGAATCAGGTCAAAGCGGTCAATCAGGTGGACATTCAGATTGAGCAGGGAGAATTTGTCGCAATTGTTGGAAAGTCAGGTTCCGGTAAAAGTACATTACTTCATATGCTTGGAGGGCTTGACACCCCTACAAAAGGCAGTGTTACTTTAGCAGGGAAAGATTTATACAGGATGAAGGAAGATGCCCTTGCTGTTTTCCGCAGAAGAAAAATCGGATTTGTTTTTCAGGCATTTAATCTGGTTTCATCTGTTAATGTTTGGGAAAATATTGTACTGCCACTGGGGCTGGATGGAAGAAAAGTGGATGAAGCGTATGTAAATGATATTATTGCAACTCTGGGGATTGAAAACCGGATTTATAATCTGCCAAATCAGTTATCCGGAGGACAGCAGCAGAGAGTAGCAATTGCAAGAGCACTGGTGAATCGTCCGGAAATTATATTTGCAGATGAGCCGACAGGAAATCTTGATTCCAAGACCAGTGATGAGGTGATCGCTCCTGCTTAAGATGACAGCAAAAAAATATGGACAGACAATTGTAATGATTACCCATGATGACGAAATTGCACAGGTCGCTGACCGTATTCTGGTGATTGAGGACGGACAGGTGGTGGATTTCAGATGAAGACAATAAGCAGGATTGCATATAGCAATGACAAAAAGGAACAGGACAAGAAGTATACTGATCATGATGTCAATCTGTCTGACCACGATGCTGCTTGTTATCATCAGTACTGTGGGAAATGGGGTAATTCATTTACAGAAAGTCAGGCGGCAAGCTCATACGGAAGCAACTACGGCCTGTTTATCGCCGCAGATGGTACGCAATTAAAAGAAGTGGAACGCAGAGCTGAGATATCTGATATCGGTATCATGTGTACGGAGGGCATCCTGAAAGGAAATGAAAAAGGCGGCTTTGTCAGTGCGGATGAAACGGTTAGGAAAATGCTTCCCTATAATCAGGAGTATGTGTTGAAGGAAGGTACCTATCCGGAAAAGGCGCAGGAAATTGCTGCAGGACGCGCTTTGATGCAGTGGGATACCATGATGTAAAGGTCGGAGACACCGTAACATTGGAGTACCGTTCTGGCATGCAGTCGGAATACGCACCGGTGGAATTTACTGTCAGCGGGATTTTATATGACCGGGATGAATATACCATCGAGGCTTCCTATGTTGTATTCGGTTCGCAGGATTTTTATAATGAGCGTGTTGCGGAGGGTGACAGGCAATATAATATCTATTTTAACTTGAGCGATTCTGCAAATGTATCTATGAATAATGTTGCGCCTGTTATAAAAGAAATCGCGGATTCCTGCGGCATTGACCAGAAAAACGTGATCATCAATGACCTCTACCTGCAGTGGGTATTGCAGCCGAGCTATGAAATGATTGTGGTTTGTGGAACCCTGATCCTCGGAATCGTGCTGTTTTCCGTTGTGGTCATTTATAACATCTTCCAGGTCGGGATCGCCCAGAAGGTTCAGGAGTACGGAAAAATCAAGGCGCTGGGTGCAACCAGAAAGCAGATGAAGCAGTTGATCTTTCGTGAGGGCATTCTTCTGGCGGTTCCTTCGATACCGCTGGGGCTGCTGTTTGGTTTCCTGATTGCAAAAGTCAGCTTCAACTGGCTGGTGGAGCAGGGAAATCTGGTATCGTCCGGAATCAAGAACCATCAGGTGCCTCTGTTTTCACTGACAATTATGCTCTTCTGCATTTTTGTTATCGTTTCTTACGGTCGTTTTGGCGCTGCGCAAACCCATGAAAATTGTTTCTCGGATTTCACCCATCGAAGCGACACGGTATCTTGACGGCTCCAAAACGCAAAAACAGGGCAGACGAAAAGGCAGAAAAGATGTCACCGTTTTCTCCATGGCAATGGCAAATGTGACAGGCAATCCGAAAAGAACCATTGCTACGATTCTTACCATGGGGCTTTCCTGTGTATTGTTTGTAATTATCTCTAATTATGTTGGGAATATTGACACGGAGCACGAGGCGCGGATTGCAATCAACCATGGACAATTTGAGTTGCAGCTGGATTATTCCCAGAATTATGATGAAGCCTATTCGGAGAATAATCTGGACACAATCCTACAGAACAACCCACTGAATGATTCGCTGATTGAAGAAATCAAAAGCATTCCAGGCGTGACAGATGTCATGACGAGAGAGATTGTCTCTGTAAATCTGAACGGAACAAGATTTCCGGCTACTATTGTGAGTAAAAATGATTTTGATTTTATGCGCCAGGACGGGGATATTGGCTCTATGGACTATGATCAGGCGGTAAAGAATGGTGAAATTTTCTTTGGTTGGTCGATGTGGATGGAACAAGATGGATATGCTCCGGGTGAATCCATTGCATTTGACTTTGAGAATGGAAGTGGAACCTATACCTATCAGGGAAAGATTGCGGGATCCTTTGTAAGCGCGGACACTTATCTTGTCATTCCGGAAGGTGTATACCGTTCCATGAATCCGAGGGGAACAGCCTATGGATATCTGTGGGTGGACTGTGATAAAAAAGATGTTGCATCTGTGGAACAGAGTCTGAATACTTTGATTTCTAATACTTCGCATATAAAAATGGATACCTATCATGCACAGTTACAATCTGCAGAATTCGCAGCCCGCATGATGAAGCTTGGCTGTTATCTGTTTATGGCGGTTGTAGGACTCATCGGGTTTATGAATCTGGCAAACACCATGATCATCAATATCACCACGAAGAAGCAGGAATACGGTGTGCTGCAAGCGGTAGGCATGACCAATAAGCAGTTGAATCTGTGCTTACAAATACAGGGTTTGATTTTTACGGTTGGCACCATCTGCGTCGCACTTGCTGCCGGTCTGCCCCTTGGCTATGCACTGTTTTCCTATGCAAAACATAATGGGTTTTGGAATGAACGTTTATCACGTTCCTATTATCCCGATTCTTGTTATGATTCTTCTGGTTGGTATTCTACAAATTGTGCTTTCCTGTGTTTTAAGCAGTAATCTGAAAAAGGAAACGCTGGTAGAAAGAATAAGGTATCAGGGATAAAGATCCAATGCGCCAAAGCCCACTTTGCCGCCATCAGCAACAACAGCGTCGTCTACGATGTGGTGGACAGCTACGATAAGCTGATGCAGGTGGTTATGGAATAAGCGGTAAGAAGTTTGCAAGAAAAATTGCATTTGGTTGCCTTATCGTATATAATTGATGAAAAAGCGAAAGGCGGTTTTGTATATGGCACCAATTACTCGTGAACAGGCATTGGAAAATGCTTTGGCTTCTTCGCGCATCGAGGGGTATGAAGTCACCGAACAGACCCGTGCCGACTGCCGCCGCCTGATGGACGGCAAAGTAGATGCCCGCACCTTGGCTGCTGAAATTCTGGCACGCCGCAGGGCGCAGCGAGGGTAAAACGCCATGGCAAACTATGCAGTGGATTCTTTGCAGGATGGATGCTATCCGGGCACTGTGGTGTTAATAAATATACTTGGCATTCAAAATCAGCCCGACTTGGATGCCGTGGAAGGTACGATCGTTCCGGCCAAGGCTGCTTTATGGGAAGAAAAACCTTTAGCAGAAAGTTTCGATTTTGTGCATTACTGTGCGATTCATCGCTTTTGTTTGAAGATTTATACGAATGGGCGGGCAAGCCGCGCACTGTGGATATTTCAAAGAAAGGCACACAGTTTTGCCCGCTGCGCAAATTGAAAGCACAGCGAAAGCCATCTTTGCCAGATTAAAAGCAAAATTTTGTAGGCTTAGACAGAGCGCACTTCATTTCTGCCATAGTAGACTTTTACGAGCGAACGAATGAGCTTCACCCATTCCGAGAGGGCAACGGCAGAACCCAGCGTTTTTCTTTCGCAGCTTGCCCACCATGCGGGATATGTCATTGATTTTGCCTGTGTTGACGCGGGATGATTTGATGATTGCCACAATTCAGGCTGCGGGCGGCGTGGATGATTTTTGAGGATACTGTTTCAGAATATAATTTCTTTGAAGGTTGGTGTGATTACATCGTGATTAACATTAACAACAAAGACTGGGACGAACTTACAGTAATGAAATACCAGCCAATGCCTATCCAATTCACAAACTGCTCAGATACAATTTGGCGCATAATAGGCACTGCAGGATTCGTCAATTTGTAACGCAATCTATAAAATAGGTGGTGAATGTAGTGACTCTCAGAGAATACGCGAAGCTGATGAATGATACCGCACTTCAAGGCAGCCTTCGAACGAGGAATATAATCGTCTGTATAAACCCCTATTGACGGCATTCAATCGATGATTCCGCCAATGCTATTTCGCTATCGTTCCTGTAATGAACTTTCTCTTCAAGCCCCTTTGGGATGATAAAATCTGGCTTTCCAAGGAAATGTCATGAATGATGATTATGATGCGTTGCTGTATTTTGATAAAGCAAAAATCACCGCGCACGTTTTACAGGCTATAAACGAATTTTCACGGTTCGCTTCGGGAAAGGTTTCCTGGGAAGAACTTCCGCAGATAGTACAATACTTTTCCCGCGTGAAGTTCTTTGCCAGATGATGGAAGCCATTGCGCATATTACGTAGGAGATACGGAATCTTATTTACGACACTTTGAAGCATTTTCTCGAAATGCTATTAAAGCATACTCCGAAAATTTCGGTTTTAACGCAAAACACATTAAAATTCGCCTGTTTCTCTGATACGATTACATCTGCAAATATGTGGGGACATTATGCATCCTCAAGTACAGGATTTTCCATTGGATATAACTTTCGAGGCTTTCCATGTGTTGATTCTGTAGGTGAAGGAAACAGTGAGTTGCCCACTGATGAATTGTTCCCAATTATTTACCAATCAAAGCGTTACGACGCAACGCCTTATGCCGAATGGCTTTTAATATGTTCTCTTGTAAACGACTATTTTAAGACATTTTCTAGTCAGGAAACATACTTGATGCAGCTAAAATCCTTCCGTGCCCTGATATGCTTGCACCTACCAAAATAATGATACATAAATCCACAGAGTGGAAACCGAGCATGAATGGCGTCTTATGGGGCTTTCGCAACACCCGCGCTACTTTCAGTGAAGAACACACATTTGTAAAGAAAAAGCGTGTGCTATCTATCTTGGTAGAAAGATTTCTCCTATATATGCGCGTTTGCTTTTGACATTGCAAGAGAAAAAGAATTCTGTCTATAAAATGTTTATTAATGCAAACTCGAGAAATTATCACCTAAAGCCACGTTGCGTATTTTCACCAGACGGCGCTGAAAAAGTCTATCCGTTGACTCACCAACTGACCGCGGCAGTGTTTTTGGCTGTCTGCGGTCAGTTTTTATCGTTGACACATTGTTTTATATTGCTTTGTGATAAGTGTGCCAGAGTGATGCAGAACCAACAAAAATTACTATATATCATCGAGTTATGTGCCGCGTCGTAGTTCTCCGACCCGGAAGGCCAGAGGTTCGAATCCTCCCGGTCGCACCGAGAAAACCTCATTGCAATGTGTTTTGCAATGAGGTTTTTCTTTTTGGCTTTTTAAAATAACTTTAGCAACATATCATCAGTGGCGTCTGTGTACTGCCCTGCTTAATTTTCTTGTTTCGCAGCTGATTTACAGCGTTTCTTGCAAGGCAGACTTCCTCACTGGGGAAAACTGCTTTTTTACCCACTAGGAGAGAATCTACTTTGAGTATCAAATATCCAGTTTCACGCCAACCTGTGTTCATGGCTCTCTGCAGATAATAGTGATCGCCCAAGGCTTTCAGCAGGATACTTTGTTCGCTCGTGTCAGCTTGATTTTTCATAATCCAATCGCCTTCCCAGCTTTTCCTGTGCCTTGCGTTTGTTTTGTCGAATGCGTGGGCGTAAATATCCAGCGTTGTACTTGCCTGTGCGTGACCCAGCAGGCTGGCAAACCGTTCGTACATCCACGCCTTGTGCAATCAGCAGGCTGGCGTTCGTGTGCCGCAAGCTATGCACATTCAAATCCAGCGGCAAGTTGTTGGCTTTCAAAATCAGCTTGAAGCGATAGGTAAATGTGCAAGGATTCATCGGCTTTTCCATTAGGCTGACGGAACAGGTAGTCATCCTCGTCAACGGTTTCGTTCGCGGTCTGCTGCCTATCCCACTCGCATTCTTTCCGCCACGCCTTGAGTAGCGGCCATTTCTTTACTCGAATACACCATGCGATCACCGCTGCTGGTCTTGGGGTCCTTAGTGATTGATTCTGGTGGCTAAGTTTGACCACACCCCGCTGTACATGAATCGTCCGTTTGCGCCAGTTGATGTCACTCCACTTTAATCCACAGGCTTCCCACGCCGCAGCCCGGTTGCCAGCACCAGCTTGAAATAGGTTTCGTACTTCATACTCTGACCTTCAAACGCTGTAATCAACTTTTTTACGGTTTCATCGGCTACGGGGCGTTCTTTTTTTTCCTTTGGCTTATAGCACCGCCATGCGGGATTGTGGGTCAAATAGCCCTCGTCCACAGCCGCCGATAGGATGCCGCACAGCGTGTTGTGTAAGCCTTCGACCGACTTCTCGGATAGATTCCCTCTGCCGTCCAAACGCGGGCTGTGCCGCATTTCTTCGTAAAAATCTCGGATGACTTCCTTGCGCAAATCCGTCAGTTTATATTGCCTCAACGCCGACAGAATGCGCCGAATGTCCCAAATCTCGTTGGTACGTAGAGTCCGCCAGTTTCTTCGGTCCAACATCAGCCGCCCAATGCTCAATGTACTTTGCCAGCGTAATGCTGCGGTTGATTGGTTCCGGCGTATGCTGTACCTCTCGTTCAAATAGAATTGCCTGCTCCTTTACCCACTTCTCGGCTTGTTTGAGATATCTTTGGGTGGCTTTTGACCGTTTCTGTACAGATTTCAGCCGGTTCCCCTCGTAGTCATACCCACGAGATACTACAATCAAGTAACTATTACTGCCGCGTTTTCTGATAGATGCCATTGTTTTCAACGCTCCTTTGTATGTTTTATTGACCTCTGGTACTACAAAGCATACCGACAACTGCGACAGAAAGCTATCACCACACCCAACAATCTTTCACCCAAAATTCTACCTATTATTTCGACAAAAAGCGGCAC
>SCPO01000609.1_pt1 | contig 12179 bp, 17 predicted proteins | sample 6106821 | NCBI WGS metagenome assembly SCPO01 (sample SAMN10720448, study PRJNA508395) | human gut metagenome | isolation source: Participant 2 stool, 0 month | host: Homo sapiens | collected 2017 | reverse complement strand
GCGGTCTGAACTGGGCATTTGATATAAGCGGTTTTGTTGATGGCTATAATGAACGCCCAAATGGATATAGACTAATAGATACGGCGGAAGGCCATGGTGTTATGTATGACTCTCACGCATATCCGGTTAAGGGTGCAAAACCGCATGATACGATAATAGGTCCGGTAAGACGTGTTGCACTGGTGATTATAGGTGAATGGGGATGGGACTCATCCGACAACAAGAACATATCGGGCGGAGACTGCACAAGCGATATATGGATGAATCAGATGAACTGGATGGACGATACTGACAATCAGTATGACGGAATTCTGTAAACTGGACAGCATGAATCTGCATATGAGTTCATCGCCGAAAATGCTCTATTCATGGGATTATAAGACTACGGCATATAACGGTACTCATATAAAGAATCGCTTACTTTCATACAACACTGCACCGAAAAGCTTGACGGTGTATATTCAACAGATTTCAGCACAGACGATGTATTCAGAAGCTATACTGCTCCATCGGGTAAGCTTCGATTAAATATTCTGATGAAAGCGAAAATGTAGCGATAACACCTGAGGCGGCGAACTGGTATGCAACACTGAATTTCCCGTTTGATTGGGATTTAAATGGAATTCAGACAATAACAATGGCTATTTCCGCAGCAACTGCTGGAAGTGTAAATATAGGTCTTTATGGTTCTGATATGGAAGTATGGACTAAAGCTGTAGATGTAAACACAGACGTTCAAACAGTAACAATAGGCATAAATGAGCTTGTGAAACAGGGTAATCCGCAGACTGACGGTAAGCTTGACGCCGCTCTTCCGGCATATATTTTGAGCCGCTACGGCAGATACGGATCTATAACTATTGATAATGTAAAATTGTAAACTCTACACCTGTTTATATTGCCAATACATATCCTCATAAGGATATGGGAGAGGAAAGCTATATTGATATAGATACGACTGGCTTTAAAAACAGACTACGGCGTGGAATTCAAATTTACGGGAACAACAATGCAAATTACAGATGCGAATGTCTTAAACATAAATGGTGAGACAACAAAAACAAAATGTGTGACATATACAAGAGATGCAACTGATACTGAGGGTTGCAGAGCAAAATTTGACCTTAATACTGTTCCGTCTATGAATGCCAAGTATTTTACCATTGATATCAAAGGTAATGGTATTGCACAGAAGCTGACAGTAAGTTTAAGTGGACTGGCATATATTACTGTAAATATGGCAGAGGACGATACTGATTGGCATCAATATATATACAGTTTAGAAGGTAATGTTGAATACCCTGAAGATATAACGTATGTTCAGATTTCAGCAGACACGCGAACAACTGCCGAATTTTATATTGATAATATTGGCTTCAAACACAAAGCCGAAACGTCTGATTCCGTATCCAGAAAAGACATTTGTTTATGATTTTGCTACTTATAATAAGAACACCACAAAATATGAGGCAGCAATATCCACAGAATCCGGAAGTGAGGGAGATACAATCGTTGCGACTAAAGAAGAAGGAGGGCTTGGATTTGATTCAAAAGCACTTGAGGTGAAATATTCAAGAAACGGAAACATACCGTCAAAGGCAAAGGTGGTTTATTCACCGAATGATTTCTTTAGGAAATGTAATGACGATGAGCGTACTGCTAACCGTGCTACTTTAAAAACTGATATGGAATATATGACAGACTTTGTGTTTTATGGAAAATCTACAAGCGGCAAGAATGAAAAGATAAATGTTAGTGATTGACGCAGCAAGTGCGATGACTACTTATACAGACACTAAGGAATTCACTTTGACGACGGAGTGGAAACAATTTCGAGTTCCGTTTGATGAGTTTAAGATACTTGATGGAGGAAGCAATCTTGATTGTGCACGCGTAAGAGGTTTTATATTTTCTTCTGCTGAAAACAGTGGGGAAGGTTCATTCATGATTGATAATATAACTCATACAAGCATAAAGGTGATATAGAATGGGGCTTACCAACTCCAACTCCTGAACCGACTTTACTCCGCTACCGGACCCTGTAACTGTTACAACGGCAGAGCAGCTTGCAGCGATTACAAGCACTGAGGGAAATATAATTCTTGGAGCAGATATAGACCTTGGCACAACAGGCTTTACGACAAAAGTGTGACACATCTTGACCTTAACGGTCATACATTGACATCTTCGGGACCGTTCGTAGTGGACCCAAGACACGAAATAACGATTGTTGACACAGGAAGCACCAAAGGTGCCATTATAAATACAGGTACAACGCAAACCTCTTATGGAATAAGAGGTACAACAACAGCGACAATAAATACTGACGGTGCAGAAATTGATGCGGGAGGTCAAGCGATATTGATTAATGTTGCAGGACGAAAGTGCAATATAAAGGACGCAGTAATTAACGGGGCAGCTATGCCATAAACGTAGAACGAACGGCGGTGAGATTAATATTGATAATGCTCTTATAAATAATAAAGCGGATTATAAAGGCTACGCACTTTATTTGCAGGGCGGTATTGCCATTATAGATGACGGAACATTTGGCTATAACGGAACCACAAACACTTCTTGTAGCACGTTCAAGTGAGTTGACAATTAATGGCGGCACATTCACAAATCCAAACAGTGGAAGAGGTGCTATAGTTACAGATAAACAATTTGTAGGTACCGTTACGATTAATGGAGGTGTTTTTGAGAATACAAATGCCGGAGGGTACAGCATCCCTCGATAGCAATGAGGGCTATCAGTCTATAGACGCAGAAACGCTGGATTATAGCGTCACCGGTAATAAATATTAATGATGGAACATTCAAATCGGCAATAGGAAAACAAAGCCAACAAACTCATCAGCAACTGAAATATCTATAAAGGTGGGCAGTTTGCCGCAGACCTGACTGTGCTGTATCCAAATTGTATAGATACAGATATATATAGTATCACAAGTTGCCGAAGGCAAGCATGTTGTGACGGAAAAAGGAGGGAACCAACACCGGAACCGACATCGGAGCCGGTAGCAAAATTGTATCGAGTATTGAGGAAATTAACACTCTTACAGCGTCTGATGATTATGTAAAGTTGGGCAGATATTGATTTGGGAACATCAAGTATAAAGACAAAGTGCAATGCGTCTTGACCTTAATGGACATACATTGAGTGGAGGCGGCTCAACGGTCATAGAAGCAATGTATAACCTTACAGTTGTTGATACAGGTACAACAAAAGGCACAATCAAGAATGTTAATACATCAACTCTTTATGGTATAAAATTTGCAGTAAAAGATGCAGTTCTACCATTGACGGAGCAAAAGTTGAGGCAATGAGTCAAGCTGATAATGTTAAGCGGTACGGGTTCAATACTCATTTAAAAAGATTCTGTAATTAACGGAAATAGCTATGCGGTAAACCTTCAAACGGTACCATAAATATTGAAAATACCGTTATAAATGATGATTCTGAATATAAGGGCTATGCCTGTCAGTTGCCAATGGTACAGCGGTGATAAATAGTGGAATATTCAATTATAACGGGAATATGAGCAGTATTACCTTCTCGGGTTCAAGCGAAATTACAATAAATGGCGGAACTTTAAGAATTCTGTTAGTAAAAGAGGTGCGATTAACACCGTAAAGGGCTTTTCCGGAACTCTTACAATAAACGGAGGCACTTTGAAAATACCGCAGAGAATAACGGTTACAGTATTCTTTGATGGTGATGAAGCCACTACAGAAACAGTGCCGGTAATAAATATCACGGGCGGAACGTTTAAATCTACTATTGGTGCGACAAAGCCCGCTAACACAACAACGGTCATCACTATTTCCGGCGGAACATATTCATTTCTGACAAACTATGTTACCGACACGGAAACATACAGAGTTATTGATAACGGCGATGGTACATACAAAGTAGCTCTGAATTCAGGTGTATTCTGTCACACTTAATGCGTGCGGCGGAAGTGAAGTAATGGTTGAGGATTTTGAGGAAGAAAATATCCCTGATAATGGTATTGAACTTCCTATACCAACAAAAGCCGGATACAAATTTGACGGCTGGTACACTGAAGAAAAAAATGGCAGTCAGGTTAATGGATAACAAAAGACAATCTGTCTGACATCTTTAGAAACGAAGCAACAGTCACATTATATGCACACTGGACTCTGTTAAATTATACGATAACTTACGAGGGACTTAATGATGCAACAAACACCAATCCGTCAAACTATACGGTTGAAACTGAGGCAATAACCTTGCCGCCCCGGTACAAGAAAGGATATACATTTGGCGGTTGGTACACTGATGTTGAATACCAAAACAAGATAGAAAATAATCGAACAAGGCACGACGGAAATAAAATATTATATGCAAAATGGGATGAAATAGCGTCAGGAAGTATTACCGCAAGCTTTGTATCAACGGGAACAATTCCGTCAGATATAGTACAAGGTACGATAAATGTGGCAGAAAAGGCATATGAAAATGATGAAGTTTCATTTACGGTTACGCTTCCTAGGGATATACGTTGAAAATGTTTTGTGTACTGCTGACGGAGAAAATTTAAACACTATTACAGAAGAAAATGGCAGCTATACATTCATAATGCCAGGTAAAAATGTTACGATAACAGTGAATGTACGTCCGATACAGTATACAATTAATCTGGATTTGCAAGAGGGTACAGGTACAACAACGACTATATACGGCAGTGTTGAAAATTTACACGTTTTACCGAATGACAATCCGGAAAACAAGGATATAACTTCAAGGGCTGGTTTGATGCACCGACAAAAGGAACTGTAATTACGATGGATAACTTAATACCGCTTCAGATATGCTTGCACTGTTCGGAAATAATACAGAGCTTACAATTTATGCTCAGTATACAGAAGTGGGTAATTTTGTAGTTATATACTCTGCGGTAGGAGCGGATGAGGAAACAATTCTACTGATAACACCCAATATAATATTGCGGAAACATCGATAATTAAAATTCTAATCAAGAACCCAAAAATTAGGATATACATTTGAAGGCTGGAAGACAGGCACTGATGACACGGTTTATAAATATGGTACACAGAATGACACATATACAGTCCCAAATGATATAAGTGCTATTACATTTATTGCACAATGGTCAATAAATGAATATAAGATTACATATGAGCTTAATGGCGGAATAAATGCCGAAAATGCTCCTGTATCGTATACTATTGAAACAGATACGATAACATTGCCGGTTCCGACAAAGGATGGATATAACTTCGAGGGATGGTATACAGATGCTGCATTTGAAAATGCAGTTGCAGCTATTGCCAAAGGTTCCGTTGGTGATATGGTTTTATATGCAAAATGGTCGGAAAAAGATATGGCTGTATATAAGATAAACAGCTATGAAAAAGGGAATGTAAGCGTAAGAAAGCGTACAGACACAGATGATAGCTCAAGCGTTGTAATAGTTGCATTTTATAAAACATTAAACAATAATTCTGTCTTGATTAAGACGCCAATAGCCGAAATAGGAGCTATTGAAAAAGGTGATGATATATCAAAGACAGTGGAAGAACCGGAGGACTATTCTTATGCAAAAGTATTTATGTGGAATGACTTAAATGGAATGATGCCACGTTGTAATTCGCTGAAGATGGATAAATAATATAACAAAACATCTAAATATTAATTTATAAACAGAACATATAACCGACTGTAAATTCTTATCTTTAAAAACGTTACCCATGTCAAACTAAATGGAATTTTGTGTCGTTTGTATGTTCTGTTGGTTATTTATTATAAAAATAAATTAAAACGTGCAAATATTATGCACCAAATCAGAGTGGTTTTCTATATACCCAATATAATTTATAGTGACAAAACGGATTAGCCATATCCGTAAAAGTGTATAAACTCTATGTTTTTCAGTGTTTTGCACATGGCTATTATAAATATCAAAGGAGTGAAAATAGTGTCAGAACTTTATCCTGTTCGCCTTATTCCTGTTTTTAAGGATTATCTCTGGGGTGGAACAAAATTAAAACTGTGTTTAATAAAAATCAGAACTGAATATACTGGCAGAAAGTTGGGAACTATCGGCTAATAAGGACGGTCAAAGTATAATAGCCAATGGTAAATATCAAGGATATGGCTTGAAAGAGTACATAGATATAGTTGGAAAGGAAATTGTAGGTACAAAAGGTCTTGCCCTTGACGATTTTCCAATACTTATAAAGTTTATAGATGCAAAAAGAATTTGTCTGTGCAGGTTCATCCCGATGACGAGTATGCCACTTGCCATGACGGTGCAAATGCTAAGACAGAAATGTGGTACATACTCGATTGCAATGTTGGTGCATATCTGTATTACGGATTTAAAAAGATATTACAAAGCAGGAATATCAAGATGCAATCAGAAGCAATACAATAACAGATGTACTTAATAAGGTGCCTGTTCACAAAGGAGATGTATTTTTCATACCTGCGGGAACTGTACATGCGATAGGAGCGGGAATTCTTATATGTGAAATACAACAGAATTCCAATACGACTTATCGTGTATATGATTATGATAGACGCGATAAGGACGGGAATAAAGAGAATTACATATTAGAAGCTCTTGAATCTTCAAATTTGAAAAAATCTACTTATTCAAATTCTGTGCTTGATGGTGATGATATTATTTTGACTCAATGTGATTATTTCACCGTTCGTCGACTGAAAGTACAAAAATAGAGTGCAGCTTAGAATTGATAAAACAAGCTTTCATTCACTTATAATTACAGACGGAAGCGGGGAATTGTATATGGGTGGAGATTCTTAAACTGAATAAGGGAGATAGTATATTTATCCCGCTCAAAATAATGAATATACTGTTAGCGGACCTTGTGAAATTATATTATCATTTTATAAAATTTTAAACAAACCTAAGGAATGGAGTGATTTATAGATGAAGTATTATATAGGAATAGATTTAGGTGGAACTAACATCGCTGCAGGAATTGTTGATAAAACAGGAAAAATTATTGCAAAGGATAGTGTTCCTACTTTGAATACACGTCCGATAGAAGCGATAATGCTTGATATGACTAAATTGTGTAAAACACTTTTAGATAAGTCGCAGATGGACATTAATAAGATTGAAGCAGTTGGCATTGGGTGCCCGGGAACGGTGGACAATAAAATGGTATAATATCGTATTCAAATAATATCCCGATGAAGAATGTGCCAATGCGTAAATTTATGGAGAAACAGCTTAATATTTCAGTGAATCTTGAAAATGACGCAAAATGCAGCTGCCTTGGGCGAATATACGGCAAATGGACATAATGCTTCAAGCTATATTCTGATAACACTTGGTACAGGTATAGGCGGTGGTGCAGTTATTAACAGTAAAATTTATAGAGGATTTAACGGTGTAGGAATAGAACCGGGACATATGACACTTATAAATGGTGGTGAAAGGTGTACTTGTGGGAAACACGGCTGCTGGGAAACATATGGTTCTGTAACTGCTCTCATAAATCAGACTAAATTAAAAAATGACTGACAATCCGGACAGCTTAATGCATAAAATTTCGGGAAATTCGGTGAAGTAAATGGCAGAGTGGCTTTTGAGGCGGCAAAAGCAGGTGATAGGGCAGGGTTGGAAGTGGTTGAGAAATATACAGAATATGTTGCTGACGGTATAACAAGTGTCATAAATATTTTTGAACCTGAGATTTTGGTTATTGGTGGCGGAATAAGTAAAGAAGGGGAATATCTTTTGAATCAATCAGAAAATTTGTTGAAATAAATGAATTCAATAAATATAGACCAAAGACAAAATTGAAATTGCATCTTTGAATAATGATGCAGGAATTATAGGTGCTGCCTTAAGTGCGAATAGATAAATAATATATAGTATAGAAGCAAATATTAATATTTGTACATAAAATATAGATAAATGTAGATAAATATAGATAAATGTAGATAAATGTAGATAAATGTAGTGTATTTTGTATTAAAGAAAGTGTAGATAGACAGTTAAATTAAATAAAAACCGACCTTTAACTATGGAGGTCGGTTCTTTTATATTGCAATAATGCTATTGTATTAATTTGTTATTTCAACCGGTGTTAGGTTGTTATCCCAAAGGAATATTTTTATACTATCATTTTCTGATATCTTTAATGATGAAATATCAATGGTTGAAATTTTGTCAGCTTTAAGAGAACAATGTTCTTTTTGATACCGTCAAGAGTTCCGTTTTCTGCGTACGATACTATATAACAGTCTATATCTGTATCATATTTAGAATATATTTTACCGTTTTTGATGTTTTGTTATAGCTTGAACCGTATATCGAAAGAGTACCGTTTACATATTCAATGTTATAATTATTTTAACACCCGATGTAAATGTACAATCTGTCGGGGTGATAACATATGTACCGACATCACTGTCTTTGTGTACTCACATGAGAATATTGTATCAAGTGCGTCATCACCGACAAGACCCGATGAAGTAAATTTGTATGCAGGCACGACTGAATTTACGTTTGTACTCATATTTGCAGCAGTAATCGTAAGATTTGCTTTATTTATTGTAAAAGAAACTTCTGTCGAACCAACATATTCTAAGTTGTCACTCGGTACTTTTACAACAAGTTTGTAGTTGCCTGCGTTTATCGGAGCAGAGTCAAGCACCGTACCGCTGTCAGTCTGCCAGATATAATCAAATTCACCGTCATAGTCCGCACTTTCTGCAGTGCCGCTATACTGAACGGCAACACCGTCATATGTCTTGCTTTCAACGGTTACACCGCTTATATCAACCTTTTGGGCTTCTTTTATGGTAAGAGTGCCGTTTACGTATGTGATGTCATAGTTATCCTTGCTGCCCGATGTAAATGTACAATCGGTCGGAATAATAGCATAATCGCCAATCGGACTTTCAACAGTGTAGTCGCATGAGTATGTAGCTGACAGTGTATCTCCGTCAACAAGTCCGTCAGCTTTGCATGTAAATTCCGGAGCATTCATGCCGAAAGCAATAGATTTATTTTCAGCCGTAATTGTAAGAGCCGCTTTGTTTATCGTGAACGGAATTTCAACCGCGCCTGTGTGTGCGAAAGTTTCATCCGATACCTTTACGACAGGCTTGTAGTTGCCTGCGTTTATCGGAGCACTGTCAAGCACTGTTCCGTCTGCCGTTTCCCAAATGTATTCATAGTCACCGCTGTAGTTGTCGCTTGTCGGTGTGCCGCTATATTCAATCGGCTTACCGTCATATGTCTTATCTTCAACTGTTACGCCAGTTATCGAAACAGCTTCCGCTTCTTTGACTGTTACATCAAATGTATCGGAAAACCTTTGTAGCGAACTGTTACGGTTTGTGTGCCGACCGTCTTTTGTCGTAGCCGCTAAGTGTATAAGCCGTAGTAGTTTGAGTTGATTCGTCCTCGAATGTCACGGTAACAACCATGCCGTCTGTTTTCAAATCTTGTCCGACATAATATTCCGTAGTTGTCGGTGGGGTAGTGATTTCGATTTTCGTAATTTGAGGTTCTGCAACCGTAACGTCAAATGTAGCCGTTTGATTTCTGTATGTAACGTTTATTGTCTGCGTACCCGATTTTGTCTTGTCGTAGCCCGTTACGGAATAACCGGATTTTATTACTTCGCTTTGATTATCGTCATATATAGCCTTTACACTCATGCCCGATGTATCAAGGCTTTCGCCGTATTTGTATTCAAGTTTTGTCGGCTTTGTAAGTTCAATACTCTTTACGGAAATTACATTGACTTCAAATTCTGTCGACAGACCTTGATATGTAACCGTGATTGTCTGTTTTCCTAATTTTGTCTTGTTAAAACCTCTCTACTGAGTAACCGTCGGGAACGGTAATTCTTTGGTTATCAGTGGTTACGGCTGTAACGACCATGCCGTCAGTGTTAAGGTCCTGCCCCTCAAGATATGTTGTCTTTGTAGGAGGTGTTACCTTGATAGACGATATACCGTTTACGGTAACGTCAGTTCGCCGAATAATCACCGTATGAAACGGTTACAGTCTGCATACCGACTTTGTTTTGTCATAACCGCTTACCGTATAAGCCGTTGTTCCGACAGACTTGTCGGAATAATTTAATTTTGCGACCATTCCGTCAAGGTTAAGTTCTTCACCGAGTGCGTATGATGTTTTGTCGGAGGAGTAAGAGTCATTGATGAAATTTTATCTTCATATATTTTCAAATTGTCAAGCTGTATTTTACCTACACCGCCGTAGAATACGAATTTTCAAATTTATCGCCCGATGTTGTGACTTTTCTTGAATTAAGAACATTTCCCGACTTGTCGCTTATAGTCAGGAACAAATCTTTTGTTGTTTACGGCAAGATGAATATTGACCCATTCGCCTACCGGGATATTTGCGTTTTGTTTACAGATAAATATTGGTCGTATGTGCTTATTAAATGCTGTTGATAAATATGAATCGGTCACTCCGCAAAGCTGTACATTTGATGTATCGTTTTGATACAACGCATCAAAGTCAAATACAAGGTATTTGTTTGCAGGAATGTTTGCAATTCCGGCAAAGTTACGCTGTCGCCAAGCGTAATCTTTGACCCTTTCCGGATTTGCCGAGCCGCCGGTTGCTATTTCAAGTGATTTGTTGCCGTTATCCGTAAGTATTGCAAAGTGCGGGTATGAGTCTAATTTTGTTTGTTTGTACCCAATGTTAATTTAAACGGTCCTAAGTCTTGATTTTGTTCAGTTAATGTTTGACTTTTGATTGTTATTTGAGAGTCGTCATAGCTTTCAAAGTCGTCATTTACATAGCTTGTAAGTTCACTGCTTACTATTGTAACGGTGAATGTTGTCGTTTTTCCTCCGTATGAAACGGTTAATGTGTTTGTACCGACTGTCTGATTATCAAAACCGCTTACGTCAAAGCCGTCCGTTATTGTTTTCGATGAGCCGTTCGCATAGTTTAGTTTTACGGATAAACCGCTTGTATCAAGTTGTTCACCTGTAAAGTAGGTTGTTTTGCTCGGATTTGAAGCTATTTCGATTGAGGAAAGTTCGCCCTCCGCTACCGTAACTTCAAATGTATCCGTCATGTCAAGGTAATGAACGGTTACGGTCTGCTTACCGACCTTTGTCGGGTCATAACCGCTTACAGTGTAATCTGTAATAGTTTTGAGGTATTGTCCGAATAGTATGCTTTACAACCATACCGCTTAGGTCAAGATCATCGCCGTAGGTGTATGATGTTTTAGTAGGTTCGGTTGTTATGTCGATTGAGTCGAAAAGAGTTGTTGTCGAAAGCGACATATAGCCTATATCAACCGTCAGGCACATAAAATGCAAATTTATCGATGTATTGACCGACTGTTCTAAACGAATTTGTATAAAGCTGATTGCCGTCAAGGTCGGTCATTGTGATTGTCGCATTTTTGCATTTTATTCGTGCTGTCATATTTTGATATTTCGATATTTACGTTAAACCATTCGTTAAGCGGAATACTGTTGTTATTCTGATATGAAAGGTAAGGGTCGTAAATAAGCTTATTGCTTGCTCCGTTTGTGGAATTGGTTACGCCGTAAATTTGCATTGTATCTTTCTGAATGATAGTATGCGTGCTAAGTACGATTTTTCGTTATCGGCTAATTCAGTGAATTTAGGGACATAGCTTCGTTGAATTTTATTGACGCACCGCGGCTTGCCGAGGATGTATTGCCGGCGAAGCATGCCAAAAGCTTTGCCGTTTCTGTTTCCGAGGAAGTAACCGCTTGTTTTATCACCGCCGGAGCTTTTGAACCGATATTTAAATCAAGACCGTCAAGCTTTTGCGATTGATCGGCTTTATCTTGCCGTGAAATCGTTATGTCTGAAAGGTCGTTGTCTTGGAAATTGTCACTGTAATATGTTGTGCCGTTTGTGACATTTACCTTAAAGGAAGCACTTGCGTTGCCTGATGAAACTGTAACAGTCTGTTCGCCGAGCTTGCTTGGGTCATAGCCGTTTGTTTCGTAATAGGTAAGTTCGCTTACTCTGCCGTTTTCGTATGTTGCGATAAGTTTTAAGCCCGTTGTATCGTTGTTCACCTTTGATGTAATTCTTCTTTGTAGGCTCGTGTTCAATACTGATATTTGTAACATTACCTCTCATTACCGCTTCACTCATATACATACTTACATG
>SCPO01000193.1_pt1 | contig 12199 bp, 13 predicted proteins | sample 6106821 | NCBI WGS metagenome assembly SCPO01 (sample SAMN10720448, study PRJNA508395) | human gut metagenome | isolation source: Participant 2 stool, 0 month | host: Homo sapiens | collected 2017 | reverse complement strand
TTTTATGCTACGGAAGAAGGAACATTCCCTATCACCGCCTTTTCAGGTATGACCACTTTTATCATGCAGAGAGAACTTAATGACTTGAATGAAGAATATACAAAACTACAATGGTATAAAGATATTAATACACATTAGAGAACATGTATAACACTGATAAACAATGATATAGCAAATTCAGAAGAAGTATATCTTATTGCAGAATAGATAGATTCTAAATACTTTTCAAAGTATCCTTTAAAGGACAGAATGCCAATATATATGGACAGAAACAGGTGATTATCCATTAATAAGAAACGGAAAAACTTGTCATAAGCAGAAAAAACAAATCCTTTATTTGCTTTGTTTGTCATTTACTAATATCTTTGTTTTATCATTCATTCTAGAACCGCAACAAAATATGAAATACCCTATTGGAATACAGAGTTTTGACCAAATCCGTGAAGATGGCTATGTATATGTGGATAAGACCGGTTTGATTTACAACTTGGTAACACAAGGCAAGACTTATTTCTTGAGCCGTCCACGCCGTTTTGGCAAAAGCCTGCTGGTAAGTACCCTTGCCTGTTATTTCCAGGGACGCAAAGATTTGTTTGCCGGACTGGAAATCGACGGATTGAAAAGGACTGGTATGAGTATCCTATCTTCCGTATAGACTTTAATGGAGGACTGTATACACAACCCGGAATTCTGGAGGCTACCATTGAAGGCTATTTAGGGAACTGGGAAGATATTTATGGCAAGAATCCCAATTATACAACCATAGGAACCCGTTTCATTGAAATACTTCGCCGAGCTTATGAACAGACAGGGCGGCGTGCGGTGGTTCTGATTGATGAATATGACAAACCTATTTTGGATGTATTAGATACGGAAGCTTGTTTTTATGATGATTATGGAAAGCAAGTTCTGTTGGAGAACCATAACCGGGAAATATTGAAATCCTTTTATTCTACCTTTAAAGGAGCCGATCAATACTTGAGATTCGTATTGTTGACCGGAGTAACAAAGTTTTCCCAAGTAAGTGTTTTCAGTGGATTTAACCAGCCTAAGGATATCAGTATGGATGAACGGTACGAAGCCTTGTGCGGTATCACCCAGAATGAGCTGGAAGCATTTTTCGAAGAACCCACCATACAGTTGGCTGCTAAATATCAGTACACAGTGAAAGAAATGAAGGAACTTCTCAGACGGCAATATGACGGATATCATTTTGGAGAGAGGATGACCGACATTTACAATCCGTTCAGCATTCTTAATGCTTTTGACAGTATGGCAATTCGTGATTACTGGTTCTCTACAGGTACTCCCACCTATTTGGTTCGTCTGCTGCAACACAGCCGCGAGCAGATAAACGAACTTGCCGGACGTTATTATGTTCCCTCTTTGTTTGTGGATTATAAGGCTGATGTGGAACAGCCTCTACCCATGATTTATCAGAGCGGATATCTCACTATTAAAGAATATAATAGACGTATGGGAACTTATCTGCTCGATTTTCCCAATAATGAGGTGCGTAAAGGGTTCTTGTCCGTATTGGCAGCACATTATTTGAAACCCGGAGGTGGAGAGGTCAACAGTTGGATTATCGATGCTGTTACTTGCCTTGAGCAAGGGAACACCTCCGCTTTTTGTGATTCTCTGACCGCCTTTCTTGCAAGCATCCCGTATGACTCTCACGCTTCCTTGAAGGAATTGGATATGACTGAGAAACATTTCCAATACACTTTTTATCTGATTCTCCGTTTGATAGGAGTTTATTGCCGTGCAATCCATTGTGAGAATCGCCAGAGCTTCGGACGAGTGGACTGCATATTGGAAATGGACGAATATGTTTACATTTTCGAATTCAAGATGGACGGAACAGCAGAGGAGGCTTTACAGCAAATAGCAGAGAAAGGCTATGCCCGATCTTATTTGACCGATAACCGTAAAATAGTCTGTATCGGGGTGAATTTTTCTTCCCTTACACGTACTGTGGAAGAATGGAAGGAAATAATTTACAGGTAAGATTTAGTCATAGTCAGCCTAAAGCGTTAAACAAAAGATTGCCTTCCACTATTTTTTATGGGAATATACCGGTAAGAATGTTTATGCTGTTGCCGGCATAACACATTTAATTTTCATCTTTTATCATTTTGTTTTTCTTTTTGCTAAGAATGAATTATTTTCGCAGCCGAACACAAGTTTAATTTCTTACCGACAATAAGCAGACATGCTTTAATCCTCAACCAATTCAACTTGTCCTCATTTTAATTTTAACGGATAAGCTGATGTTTTGTCCCTCACTATTATAAAATAAAAGAATGAAAAGATCACTGTATGTATCGCTATTGACGATCATGTACTTCTCTGCCTGCCAAGGTAGTGAGGAACTAGAGCAATCACAAGAAAAAGAGTACACGGTATCCATTATGGCAAGAATCGGGAAAACAGTTTCCGGGGCACGCTACTTGCAAGATCATGAAAATGCCATCGCTAGTTTTAGTAAAACCGATGATATAGGTGTTTTTATGGACAATGACAGTGCCGTCCGCTGGATATTCGATGGAACTTCCTGGACTACAGAAAAGAGTGTCTTTGGAAAGATAAAACCAGGAACATACTTTTACGCATATTATCCCCACTCCGGTTCCAAAGCCGAAAGTAAGGAAAATATAAAAATGCTCTCGACAGCCAGAACGGGACTTGGGAAAATATTGACCAATATGACTTTCTAGTAGCATCCAGGAAGCTTTCCTACGATACCGACCTTGGCAATGTGCCCTTTTCGGGCGATTATTCATTTAAGCACGTTTTGTCACTATTAAAGATAAACATAAAGGGTGAAGGAGATATGGCACAGGCCGTTATTGACAAAATCAGACTTGAAGGAAATGGGTTGACGACCCAAGGATACTACTCCTTTGAAACGAACAGCATCACCATCAGCGAAACTCCCAAGGAAACCTTCCAGATTACTCCGTCACACACCATGAACAATCAGGATGTTTCTTTTTATTTTATCCTGAACGGGGGCGAGAATGACGGAAACATTGATCCGAAAGCCGTGAAAAACCATTCTGTTAATCTCACCATTGAATATACCCGTAACAACAAATATTACATAACACGACGAGACGACCTGTCTCCGGGCTTATTGTCCGGATGTATTCATAAATACAATATTGTAGTAAAAGACGGAAATGTAATTATAACGGGAGGAAGTATTTCGGGTTGGACTCCGGGAAATGAAGAAGAGGATATAGTTATAAATGGAGAAGAAATAAACCCACAAACAAATAATATGTTATGAATTATAGATTAACCGAATTAAAGGTGCTTCTGTTTCTATTGCTACTGTCTGCTGTTTCTTGCCAACGCCCGATGTATGATGAAGAAGACGATGAAGACGGAGTCTCGCAAACAAATCTTCCTTTAAAGATATCTGCCAGGTCTAGCGGAGAATCCCAGATTAATTATCCGGCCTATATCTATGCGTTTGCAGAGGACGGCAGCTGTTCTGCCAGTCTGAAAATGACAGATAACGCCCAGATTGAAATGAAGTTACCTCCTGCCCGATATACTATTGTTGCAATAGCCGGTTTGGGAGAAGAATATATCGTTCCGAAAGATCCTAGCCTTGATGATGTAATTGTTATGAAAGAAAATAACAGAAGCTCACGCGCGCTAATGATGGGCACTTCAACTGTGACAATTGCCAATAAGAAAAATATATCTGTTTCTGTAACCCTCTATTATGCTGTATCTTTAGTCAATATCAGTTTGGAAGATATACCGGCAAACGTTAAAAAGGTGAGTTTGCAGATTTCGCCTTTATATTCTTCCCTGTCGTTTACAAGGGAGTATTCCGGCAAAGACAAGAGTACGGAAATTATTTGTGAGTTTGAGCCGGGTGGAATTTGGAGTGCAAAGCCTTTTTATATTTTTCCGGGGAGCGGCTCTCAGACCGTTTTTTCCATAACCTTGGAAGATAATAGTCAGACAAAGACGTTTGGATACACTTTCAAAGGAAAGCCGGAAGCGAACGTACCATTGAATATCGGGGGAGCTATTCGGGTGATGTCACGGTAGGGGGCAGTTTGATATCAGGTGAATGGAAGGCTCCGGTAGATATCAAATTCAATTTTGGCGGTGCTGATGAAGGTAATGGCGGTAGTGAGCCGCCTCCCATTAATCGGATCTTTCCGGGCTACCCGAAATTGGCGGTATCTGGAACGGCGGTATTGTAGCTGGCATAGAGAATGCAAGTTCCACAGGGGCGGATATTTTGTTGATGAGTCTGGATGAGTGGAGTGGATTCGCTTCCGATGTGCGGAATATCATACAGGAGGAGGAAGCAGACGGATGGCATCTTCCGACTGAAGAGGAGGCAAAATATTGCATAAGACGTTCAGCGGATCATCACTGGATGAACTGAATGAAACCATAGAGGGATTAAGAAACGGAGACCCGTTATTGGATATTGAGAAACGGTATGTATATGATCATAACGGAGCATATATGCATTCGGATTTAAAACCTCATCCAAATTTTTACAGGCAGGGAGTACGGTGAAATACAAAATACGTTTGGTATGCAGCGCTCATTATGATGCCGGATGACCCATTCATATACTAGAAAAGGGCATTCACACTTTTGACAATATATGCTTGAGAGTGTGAATGCGTCTAATCGACTTCCATACCGGGAATCTCATTTCCATAGATAAATTCTCAATTAATTGAAAGTTAACATTCTACCACCCGGTATACATTTCCCTTGGTGGTATGTACCCGTTCGCCCAGCTGGGGCAGGATACGGCTCAGGCTGTAGGCGGTCATCCCTCTCATGATCGAAGGATGGGCGGCCTTCATACGTTCAAACAGTTGGGTGGCGGAGAGGCTAAGCACTTCCTGCGGATTGTCCTCTTCTGTAGCAAAGCGAAAGCAAAGGCGGAACACCTCTTCTTCGGGTACATGCTTGTAGAATAGGGCATTATGTTGCTGTATAGTCTGTTCCTCTTCTTTATTGAACCAGCTTCGTTCACCGGATAGAAGTTCTGTTTTAAGCTGGGCGTACAATTGCTTATGCTCTACGGACGTGGTGCAGTCTATGGCATGCTTCAGACTGACGCAAAGAAAGCGGCGTGAGCCGGTGCGGTCTACCAGCAAATCCTCCCGGTTGCTGGTGCCGATGAACGAGGCAATACGGGGAAGCGATGAAGCGCTGTGTTTGTAAGCCTTGCGGATATTCAGTGCGGAGGCTTGCATCAGGTTCTTCAGCAAAGGCATTTTGGACGCACCTAGTTTGTCGAATTCATCCAGGTTGATTAATCCGTAGGCAGCCAGCTTGGCTTCGGCGGATGCCGGGGAGCTTAGGTCGTAACTTTCCGTGTAGTAGGATTTCAGCCTATCGGGCATCAGCAGACGGCAGAACGTACTTTTCCCCAATCCCTGGCGACTGCTCACCAGCAGGGGAGCCACACTGTTGGCGCGGTTGTTATCCGGATTGAGCTGCATCCATTGGGCAGAGAGTCCCAGCATCCAACGGTGGAAACCGTTCACCCATACCGGGTCGTCGGACACCCTGCGTGCCAACGCGGACACCCGGTCCGTGCCGTCCCATTCGGGAAGCTGTTCAAAATAGGCAGTAAAGGGATGGTATTCACTGATGCGGCGTGAGCGCACAAAGCGTTGAATGTCCCTGTCCCAACAGTCTATGCCCGTTTCAATAGCCTCCAGACTTAGTGAGTTCATCCATCGTTCGTCCACTTTGGCGTAACGCAGATGAGTATCGGGAATGTTGTTTTCTACACTTGCCACTTCAGTTTCTTCAGTAAGCACATTGAACCGGAAGCGGTAGCGGGAGGTGAGGAAAGCGGTCACTTCCTGCATCAGGGTATGTGATTTCGCTTTCTTGCCAGTATCTTCTGAGGAGATTGGTTCCGCTTTTTTCTGAACATCTTTTTTCAAGTGAGCGGAATCCTTCTCTGTCTTTTCAGTTGAGACTGTCGGATGTGTCCGAGAATCGTCCATACTCCCCGGCAGGTTATCCTTACCGTTTTCAGTGAGAAGAACCTGTGAGTCGGCCATCTCTCTTACTCCGTCTTCGTCCGACACGATGTAGTGGTAACTGCCCGTGGAGCATTCCGTCGGTGCGCGGAGTCCAGTTCAATGCCAGAACTACTTGGCCCTCGCGGATATCCAGCGCCAGACGCACGCCGGGTATAGTCCGGCAAAGCGGCATCAGCCCGTTGAGAGCGGATACGAGATCACGACGCGGTGTTCCGTCAATAGGAACAGGGCTTGACAGGAATTTGCTTCCGAAGAAGACTGTTTTGAGAGTAGCGAATACATTCATGAGTTACTTTTTTAAGTTTGGCAAACTACAAATATACAACATAAAAAGGCGTTTGTCAAGAGGGGGCGGAAATATGGCAGATCTTGGTGCAGGATTCGATGAAACTTGGTGCAAGATTTAATGGAACTTGGTGCAAAATTCAATGGATACAGGGCGCAATACATACGTATGTGTAGGCCGATGCTTGCGTATGTGTGACCCGATGCTTATGTACGTGTGGGCTTACACGTTACTAACATACGAGCTGACACGTTACTAATGTTGGGGCTTATACGTTACTAATGTTATTGTTGAATACGCCTTTATGTTTTTAAAATACACCTTGAGCTTTAAAAAATACGTCTTCAACTTTTAAGAAAACATCTTCAGGCTTTTAAAAAACAACTATACGTTTTTAAAACACGCCAGCTTGTTCAGTGCACAGACTTAGCCTGTTCAGCTTACAGACCTAGTCTGTTCCGTGTATTACCCCCACTAATCCGATACGCCCTTTTCCCCTCATCCTGTCATCTTATGTAATATGCACAGAAAATCAGCCGGTTAAATCTGAAACCATTTCCCCTCACTTCCATTTCAGCCCGTATCGTTTTATTCCTTCACAAAATGTGAAAGAGCAGGCTGAAAGGAGGCTGACAGAGCAATGACAGGAGCCCTTCCTAGCCGGAACGCCTATGGGCAGGAGTTTCAGCGATAGATGAAAGGAGAAAAGGAACAACCGGATTTTATCGCTGAGGCATTTAAAATGAAGATAATCTCAGCATTTCCACCTGCGAATGAACAGATGATCATCCATGTTTTGAGCCTGATTTATGATTGGTATGAAAGATTTATATCTTTCAGGCTATGTAACAATAATCCTCCCGGTATTTCTATACTCAAGATAAATTATATCACAATTCTTGCTGCTCCAAACAGAAGGTATATTTGCAAAATATACAAATGATGCTTCCGGCAACGGGTAATTCTTTCTTCGCTTTCTTTTTAGGAATTCATCTAACGAACAATTTTATTATATGCAAAACAATTGCGAGGCCTGTTTATGAAACATGTGTTGATATTAAAATAGCAATTACTGTGGAAAATCAACTGTCATCCAACACATTAAAAACACATTAACCAATGCCACTATAATAGCATTACATGATTTCTATTATCTATCTATGTACTAAAACAATATATTCTGTTAGAAAATCTGACCAGTAAAAAAGAATATTCATCTCCTGAAAGCCGAGTTCTGTTCCAATTATTAAATAAAATATTAAGCTAATTCAATTTAATAAGGACACTTCGTAGAGTGTCCTAAAAAAGCATAGGTTTTCTGTATGTCGCAGAAAATGAGTATCTTTAGAGTGTATCTTTCTCATGGACAGCCCCGTCCCTTTTTACAAGGGAAACTACATGTCCTCCAGGGACAAACACATTTTTGTTATCGCATAATGTGGAAGTACCTTATGTTTAAGGTGTTCCACTTTCTTCTCCAGCAAATCCGGTTTATAGTTCTTTTTCTGGCGTTTGATCTCTACGGCAACCGCCTTATCTTTTTCCAGGCATAGGGCTACAATGTCAATTTCATATGCATCGCCTTTTAACTCCCACCAAGAGCCTATATCTTTATAAAGGAAACTTTCTGCAAACTTCTGCTTAAAATAACGCTCCAACATTTTTCCGGAATAAGTGGGATAGTCAGCCTTGATAATGGAACGTAATGCCATATAATTCTTTATTTCAATGAGAGAGCGGTTTTTATCAAAATAGTTAAACCAGAAACTGATAAAGTTATCCTGTATTTCATATCGGATAGCCAGTGTTCCCTCCTTTGATAGAATAGGGCGTTGGCGTACAATGATATTGTAATCTTCAATCAGTCTTCTCAAATAACCGCCAATGCTTTTATTCCCTAAAGCCGCTTCTATTTCTGCCTGTGTATTTTTGCCATTTGCTATGGCACTTAAAATAGAAAAATAGGTCGCATAATTTTTGCCGAATTCTTCTATTAAAAGATTCTTTCCTTCATCTGTAAACGGGGAGTTATCACGGACCATGAAGTCGATCATTCCATTGATGTTCAATATACGATTGTCACAAAACAATTCAACATATTTGGGTATACCTCCGGTAAATGTATACAATGCCAACAAATCGTCATTCGTATATGTTGGATAATAATCATACATAATTTCTTTAAGTACAGGGAGGCTGAAGGGTGAAAGCTTTATAATATTATCGGCACGCCCAAATAACGGCTCTTTATTATTTTGAAAGATCTTATTCATCAAAGAATAAATGGATCCACAGACAATCAGGTTCATTTTGGTCTCTTTTCTGTAACGATCCCAAATGTTTTGTATATCGCTATAAATGGAATTATTAATATTATAGAACTCTTGAAATTCATCTATAACCAGATTGAATGCCCTTTGTCCCGCTATTTCCATCATATATTGAAATAATGAACTGAAAGACCGTATCTCTGCTGGTACAAAGATATTCAAAGCGCCCGAAATGAGGGGGATAAACTCACTACAGAGAGTAGCTTCATTCTTTCTGCCTACAAATAGGTATACAGTAGGCATTTCGTCCACAGCCTTCATTATAAGGCTGGTTTTCCCTATTCTACGTCTTCCTGTTATAACTGTGAGGCGTGAATTTTCTTCAAAAGACAGGCGTTGTATCCTTTTCAACTCTGCCAGTTCATTTTCTCTATTATAGAATTTCATAAGCTTTAGTAATCTGTGTTACTGTAACCGCGGTTACAAAAATAATAATTTAAATGAAACAAACGAAAGAATGGAAGGTTTATTTAGTAAGTTCTTTAGGTGATATGTAAAGGTATTTATTCAAGATATAAATTCTAGGAGATATTTGAATTTATCTAGAATTGATTCAAATAACAATATGGGATATCTGTTCATGACAATAGAGTAATCATATTGATAATCAGTAAAATAATATCTTTTTGTATCCGGCACGAATACGACCTACCTGAGTAATGCGGTGAACAACTACTTCGGATGCAATTTCAAGCAGCTCCTTAACAAGTATCGTGTTGAGTATGCAAAGTCCTTATTACTAGAGGGTACGTATTCAGCCAGTTCTCTTTTTAGGAAGTGTGGTTTTGCATCCAAAAGTGTTTTATGCCGCATTTCATAAAATTGTAGGCGCATCTCCCTTGCAGTTCCTATATAAAGCACCATCCGGACACAGAAAAAGATTTAAAGTCCTTTTATAACAATAACATTTTGAGTTTTTAAATTTATAAATTTAAAGTTTTTTTATTATGAACAAAAAATTTTTAAGTGCAGTCCTGTTCGGAGCCTTAATGGCCTCGTCAACAGGAACGTTCGTGTCTTGTAAAGACTATGATGATGACATCGAGGATTTGCAGGAACAGCTGAATAAGAAAGCCTCACTTGAAGAACTTACCCAAAGGTGTCTACCATGGAAAGTTCTGTAGCTGACGCTAAAAAGCAGCAGAAGAAGCAAAGCGAAAGCTGAAGAAGCTCTGAAAAAGCTGAAGAAGGTGGTAGTAACAGCGGCGTTACTGAATCAGACCTTGAAAACTTGAAAAAGGAAATTCAGACTCAGATTGACAAATTAGCTTCTTTGGAAAGTGTAGACAAAAAATATCGGCTTTAAAGAAGAATTGAAAGCGGATTTCATCACTTCGGAAAGTTTGCAGGCTTTGAATGACAAAGTGGATAAACTGAGCGCTGAGATCATGCAAGTAATAGGTCATCGTCTGACTAGTCTCTCTTTGATTCCTACAGACCATATCAATGGTATAGGCTGCTATTACTCTGACTACCTTACAGTACACTCCACAGGTATATAAGCCAATGGCGAAACATGAGGGCGGTCCAGACAAACATACTAACCGTCCCGTATTGGATCACGTAGCAGCTGGAGAAGTTCGTTATATTTCTACAGAAAAGAATGAGGCATATTTCCATGTAAGTCCGAGCATGGGGTTCGTACTGAAGATATTGAGTTGCCTTCTTTCGATTGTATCACATCGAATAATACAATGACAAGAAGCGCTGAAGTCAAAACAAACAGTCCGATTGTTCCTACCGGTAAAGAAATCAAAGATGGTGTACTGACAGTAACTTACAAGAAGAGTGATGATTTCTTGGGTAAACCCATCACTACTACTACAAACGGTACTACAGAAACATTCTATATGGCATCTTTGAAGCTCCTGTGACTGAGTCTAATTATACAGAAACAGAAAAAGCGGACAAAGCACCGGTAAAATAAATGGCGTATATGTAAACTCTGAATACTCACGCATTGAAGAAATTGTAGCTATTCCTTATTTAGCTAACTCTAAAACTGATTTTACTAAAGCATTGGAAGACAAATTTGCTGATGAAATTCAAAAAAATGCAGAAAATGGTAAAGACATATATGTTCACTATCATGACTCTGTGTGTTTGTATGAATCAGGAAATAATGAACTCGTTGACGTAGAATGGGCATACAACCAACCGCTAGACTTGAATACTTTGGTTACAGTATGTACTACTACAACAAATAATCATGTCAACCATAAAGAATTGAAGAATTATGCTGATTACGGTTTGGAATTCCGTTTCTCTTTAGCTAGTGAAAAATATTTGCAAGGAGATCGTGATACAGACGAACAGGAATTTGCTAAGATTTTGAGTGGTAACAGATTGAAATCAGAAGTTTATGATGTAGATTTGGACGACAATCAATACTCTCGTGCTTCTATTGGTCGTGAACCGATTGTGCGTGTTTCATTGATTGATACAAAACACGACAATGCATTGATTGCACAACGTTACATCAAAGTTCGTTGGATCGATAAAGGGGAAGAGCAAGTATTGAGTCCGTTTAATTTTGCAAACGATACCATCAGTTGTCATGATATGTATCAGCAGTTGTTCTCTAAAGATATGAACGAGGCTATCTATCATCAAGTTAAGTTTAATGGTGGTCAGAGCATGAGTAAGACTGAATTCCATAAAGTCTTTACATCGCTGAAGATCAAGAGTTTGAAGAAGGACGGCGTAGAAATTGATTTGACTAAGCTGAACCTATCAGTTAATGCTGATGCAGATTGGAGTGAAGGTGACTCTAAGCAGATCAAAGATGGTAAGGAAGAATTAAAGAATAATGTTGACTTGTTATTTAGCTTCTTGAAAGATGCACAGGATAATACCTCATATAACTTGGTATGGGCTATGAATGAAAAAACTGTTGGAACATTGAAGGATAACAAGGATGGAAACTATGCTTCTAAATTCGAGATTGAAGTTGAATATATAGACGAACTTGGAACAGTAGGTAACATTATCCAGAAATTTAATCAAGAAATTGTTGTTCCGAAACAAGAATTTGCTTACCAAGGAACATATTGGAAGAATGGCATAGGTGAAGGTACATTTAATGTTAATCCTATCGTGTTCAATACTGCTGAAGATAGCTGGGCTAATAACAACGGTCTAACACCTGATCATACCCATGAATATAACGGTACAGACTGTGCTTTGCAAGATTACAGCCATATCTCTGCTGATCTTGAAAATGGTTACATCTATAAACCTGAAAATGCAAAACCGACTAACTTGGCTCAGTTCATTAAGTACATCCGTAATTGTGCAGACGTACGCTTTGTGTTCGATCAAAGCCGCTTCAACAAGTATGACTACTTGGCAGGTTACAATGTAAGTGCAGATGGTATTTCATTATGGAAAGGAGCTGCTCCTACAAGCTGGGAACAATTTGATTATATCCAAACTGATAAGACTTTGGCTGCAACTATCAAAACGTAATGGGTGCAACAGCTGAAACAAACAAAGATTCAAGTTCTTGCCATGGAACTTCGATGAAA
>SCPO01000423.1_pt1 | contig 12223 bp, 12 predicted proteins | sample 6106821 | NCBI WGS metagenome assembly SCPO01 (sample SAMN10720448, study PRJNA508395) | human gut metagenome | isolation source: Participant 2 stool, 0 month | host: Homo sapiens | collected 2017 | reverse complement strand
TCAAAATTCAATCACTGGAAAGTATCCATGAAGCAGCCCGTGAATTTATCGCTGCTATGGGCGACAACACTGTATTTGCTTTATACGGAAAGATGGGTGCCGGCAAAACGACATTCGTCAAAGCACTTTGCGAAGCATTGGGCGTAACGGATGTTATCACTTCTCCTACTTTTGCTATTGTCAACGAATACCGTTCGGACGAAACCGGAGAGTTAATCTATCACTTTGATTTTTACCGCATCAAGAAGCTAAGCGAAGTGTACGACATGGGTTACGAAGACTATTTCTACAGTGGCGCTCTCTGCTTTATCGAATGGCCGGAACTGGTAGAAGAACTACTTCCGGGAAATGCCGTAAAAGTAACGATTGAAGAACTGGAAAACGGAAATAGAGTAATCAGACTATGACCGGACAATACATCGTACAAGGAATCTTTGCGCTGGCAGGAATCGTCTCCCTGCTGGCGTCATTGCTGAACTGGGACTGGTTCTTTACAACGCGCAACGCACAAACCATTGTCCGGAATGTAGGACGCAACCGGGCAAGGCTCTTCTATGGAATACTGGGAATTATCATCATTGGAATGGCTGTATTCTTCTTTGTGGAAACACGGAAAGCCATAGGAGGATAATATGTTTTTAAGAGAATCCTTTTGTTTTCTTCCCATTTTTTACTATTTTTGTATGAAAGGAGGATAGAAAAGTGAAAACAACCAATGAATATCTTACAAAAATTCGCCAATTCAAACAACAGTTTGCCGAGAAATATGGAATTATTTCTATTGGTATTTTTGGTTCTGTTGCCCGTGGAGAGCAACATGAAGAGAGTGATTTGGATGTTTTTGTTGAACTAAAGGATCCGGACCCTTTTATTATGTTTGATATTAAAGAAGAACTGGAACGTATATGTAACTGCAAAATAGACCTCCTTCGTTTGCGTAAAAACCTCCGTTCACTTATTTCCCAAAGAATAGCAAGAGATGGAATATACGCTTAAAGAAGAAAACATCTTCCTCCTTTAAAAGAGACAGTTGAACAAATTATAAAAGACTTATCATAGTAGTTGTCGTGACTTCATCTCCAGATACTTATTAATCACATCAATCGAAAGATTCTCCGGTGTAGTTAATAAAGAATAGATTCCATGTTGTTTCAAAGTAGATACAATCAGCCGCTTCTCGTAAGCGAACTTTTCTGCAATCACGTGACGATAGTAGCTTTCCGTATCTTTTGCCGGTTGGGCGATATATTCCTTCAAATCGACATCTTCAAAAAAGACTACGAGCAAACGGTGTTGGCGGTTTAGTTGTTTCAGGTAAGATAATTGACGGTTCATTCCTCCTATGCTCGAGAAGTTAGTATATAGTACCAGCAGGCTACGCTTACTGACATGTTTGTTCAAATGAACGCAAAGAGCCGAGAAGTCTGTCTCCCCGAAAGTGGTCTGCTGGCTATAAAGACTTTCCAGCAATGTCTGCATATATCCCGGTTGCTTGGAAGCAGGCACGAAAGTATCGAAGTGTTCATCGAAAGTCACTAATCCGGCTTTATCTTCTTTCCGCATGGCAACATACGAAAGCACCAGCGAAGCATTAATTGCATAATCCAGCAAGGTCATTCCACGGAAAGCTTGCTGCATCACTCTACCTTTATCGATCACATTATAAATCTGCTGTGAACGTTCGTCTTGGTACACATTCACCATAAGTTCATGCCGGCGGGCACTTGCTTTCCAGTTAATCGTACGGTAATCATCCCCCTTTACATACTCTTTAATCTGCTCAAACTCCGTATGATGCCCAACCCGGCGAATACGTTTTATTCCCAATTCTGTCAGATTATCACTTATTGCCAGCAATTCATATTGATGGAGCATCAGATATGACGGGTACACTTTGATATCCAAAGGTTCTGCACAAGTATAGCGCCGGGATATAAAGCCGATTTTTCCGGTCACAAAAACTCTGATATGACCGAAAGAGTAAACGCCACGATGAGTAGGTCGAAGACGATAGGTAACTGTTTTTCCCTCGTTTGCTCCAAGCTTCACCTGAAAGTCGACATCACGTTTCTGAAAGATAAAAGGGATCTCATCTATGATTTCTAAAGATACAGGATGCGGATAACTACTTTCTACTCGAATACTTACTTCATTTTCGTCGCCATTAGAGAAACGGTCGGCACACTGACGGAAAGCACGGATTCCACGAATACGATAAAGAGAATATACGTCTGCCAGTACCACCAAAAGCAAGACAAAGAGTGCCCACTGCCCGATAACAAAGAACGGAGCAAAAACATATCCGCTACCCAACAACAGGATAACCAGGACAAGGGCAATATAGAAACGACGAGTTAGAAACAAATGATTTATGAATTATGATTTATAATTTCTTCAACTTACAATTTACAATTTACGTACAGTTTATAATTTACGATTTATGATTTCTTCGATTTATGTTATGAATAGGGTCAGACATCCAACGCGCAGCCCAAATCATAAATCAGAATTCATAAATCATAAATCTTTTCATTTCGGGACTTCCACTTTATCAATTAAGCGTTGTGTCACTTTCACCGGTGAATAGCCTTCCATTTCAGCTTCCGCAGTCAGGATCAGACGGTGCTGAAGTACATAAGGAGCTACAAACTTGATATCTTCCGGTGTCACAAAATCACGTCCCTGCAAAAGAGCATACGCTTTCGACGATTGCAGCATGGCTACAGATGCACGTGGAGAAGCTCCCAAATATACAGCTTTACTGGTACGGGTCTGCTGCACAATCAATGCGATATATTGGAGCAACGTGCGGTCTACAAATACCTGATTCATAAAAGCACGGAGCGACAACAGTTCTTCTTTGGTAATAGCGGGAGTAATGTCGTCCAACTTCACCAATGCGGCATTGGTATGATGACGTTCCAAGATATTCACTTCCTCTTCCAATGAAGGATAATCCATCGTTATCTTCATCAGAAAACGGTCGAGTTGTGCTTCGGGAAGTTTGTATGTTCCCTCCTGCTCTACCGGATTCTGGGTAGCCAAAATCGTATAAAGATCTCCCATCCGGTGAGTCGTTCCATCAATACTGATCTGGCGCTCTTCCATTACCTCAAACAAGGCAGCCTGTGTCTTGGCGGGAGCACGGTTGATTTCATCGACCAATACAATATCCGCAAAAATCGGTCCCTGATGAAAATCAAAACCATTCGTTTTCATATTAAACACAGTCGTACCTAATACGTCACTCGGCATTAAATCCGGAGTGAACTGAACACGACTGAAGTCTGCATCAATCAGACGAGCTGTCAAACGGGCCAACAGTGTCTTCGCAACTCCCGGAACACCTTCTATCAATACGTGTCCATTCGCCAAAATTGCCGTCAGTACCAAATCCACTGTCTGCTCCTGCCCTACTATGACGGAAGCAATCCGGTCTTTCAACTCTTGTATCTTCTCGGAAAAGAGAGTTAAATCTACTCGCTGTTCTGTATTCTCTTCCATAAATTTCTTCTTTAGATATGATTGATTATTTCATTCATTTTATCGATATATACCTTCATCTGCTCCGCATCAATAACACGTCCTCCGTAAATCACGGGTCTGACTTCGCGGATAAATTTAGCAATCTCTCCGGCATCCATTCCGGTTTTTCGGGCAATCCGGTGGAAAGAGCGTTCATCGTCGGCCACTTCTTCAATATCCACTTGAATCTCTCTCCGAAGTTCTTCGGCTAAATAGGAAAACTTCTTGCGAACTAAATCCGCATGGTCTTTCTTCTGAAAGTAAAGCGTGCCTATCAGTTCGGTAAATTCAAGAGATTTATTGGCCGGCTCGTGAATAACAGGGATCACCCGTTGCCGCCTCTTCGCTGTGAATATCATAAAGAGCAGGATGGTAATCATCGTAAGATACAAAGCCCAACGAAGCGGTTCATGTGCCAGAAAATAACGGAAAGGTGATTGCTGCACCTGTGCAGTTTCTTTCATGTACCCCTCCGTGCGAACGATAGGAAGCTTCCCCATCTGCGACAACAAACGGAAGATATAGGTTGCATTTTTGCCATCCAACATTCCGTAATTGGTAAAAATCAAAGGAGTGGAAACTAAAATAACTTCTCCTTTCCCCCACCGACGGGACATCGCTACAGGCATATAAACAAGACTATCCGTTGTCAACGAGTCCACCTCTGTTTCATACCGGAACTCATTCGACTCAAAAACTCTTTGTGCCAACACCCTTTCCGGAAGTGAATCTCCCCAAAAATAAGAGGAGCATAACTGGGGATAAAAATAGAAAGTCTGACGGGGATAAACCGTCGAATCTCCTATCCAATGCAAGCTATCTTTTTTCAAAAATGAAGTTGCATATTTCTTCAAAGCCATCGGACTGAAGTAAGAATAGTAAGACCTGAACTGCAAGGTATCTTCCAAATATCTGCCGAACAAGGTACTCACCAACATGATCTTATCTCCGCGTTCCGCCATTTTCAACAGAGCGTTTACATCGACGTCCGACAATCGCAAATTATCAGAGATAACCAATATACCTTTGCGTTGCGTCGTATCTTCCTGCTCCAATTGATAGAGACTCTTCCTCGAAAAAGTGTACCCCTGTGGCAAAGAAGAAGACAACACACTATCGAACACTGCACATCCGAAAGGTTGCTCGTCATGATGTCCGAAAGTGGGCTTCCACACAAAATTCTTCGGCAAATGATATTCTATTGCAAACATGATGAATAGAAAAGCGACAATAAAGACAATGAACCAGCGACTTCCTTTCATGAAACGCCTCCTTTCCCTATTTCTTCCTGCAAGGCCTGCATTACCCGGAAGAGTTCTTCCGTTGCCTCAAAGTTGCCATAACGTACCCGCAGGAAATGATTGGTCAGTTGCCTGAAAGCCGGTAGCCGGACTTCATTGATATACTGGGTAGGCGTTTTATAAAGTTGCCAGTCAATACGTTCAGCGTCACTAAGTTGTTTCAAAGTTTGCAGATAGAGCAAACGTACTGCTTCCCGGTAATTCTGACGGGAAAGCGCTTCCGCAATCCCTCCCGGAAAATCTACTCCGTAAATGGTGTCTTCTTCAACTGTATAAGGCAACGCATTTTTATGCGAGACCATAAACAATTCCGGACGTTTCCGATAGACGAACCAAACAATCAGCAACAAAAGAAGGATGGCAATACATACCAGGATAAGCCCTGAATACTCTTCAGCAAAACGACTGCCGAATATCTTACGCATCAATTCCCCAAACTGTCTGCTGATCCACTCAAAGATATTCATCTCCGGAGTAATCAGTTCACGGTTATAGTTGTATGCCGGATCAGACTGCCAGAGGGCAATCTGCGCCGTATCACAGACTAATGTATCAGCCGGGGAAGTGAGATTCATTTAGTTGAGGTCTGTTTTAGAGTTTGTCAAAATTATCAATATCACTTTCTACCGTTATGCTGTCTACCACTTCCGATGCATGACCGTACTGATAAACCAGACCGACAATACTAAATATAGCCGACAAGTAAGAACCATACAACATTAGGATAGAGAACAAATATTGTGCGAAGTTCAGTCCGACCGATGAAGAGGTTGCACCTCCGTCACTCATAGTAAAGATCATTTTCACAATATAGATTACATACCATGGTATAGAAACAATTGTCTGCAATACGCTGGCAATGAGTCCCATTACAATTAATATCAGAAAAATTCCACCCCAGGTTGCGAATCCCAACCGGAATGTCTTTGCAAATGCCTCGCTCAACGAAATGTCTTCAAATAAGTAGATGGGAGACATTAATACCAAAGGTATCATAAATGCGAATAAAAGCGGAATGGTCAGAATGAGTGTGAAAGGTGTTAACACAGCCAATAGAACAACAAGGATCACCGCAAAGAGGAACAAGAAGCCACAAGCAATCCCCATCAGAAACAGCCTCTTGACATTACGGAGCAGCAACGGTTTTATATCGCCAAATACAATTCCGTTCAGGCGTTCTTCCCGTTCATTGTACAATCGCACCATCGCATAAATCAGGGAAGTCAACAGCAAACCTCCCAAGCATAAGAAGAAGATTACTCCCGCATAATTCAATGCAAATGAGGGTCCCAGGGCAGCCAACGGATTCTCACCTATTCCTCCTGAAGTCTGCATGGCACTAAGATCTGTCATACTTCCCATTAAACCACTAAAGTTAGCAGCCTGAATTAAGCATATAGGGAGTATCAGATAAGTTGAATACTTAAACAATTGTTTCCAATTCTCTTTTATAAAATCAAAAGAAGCGTTCAACTTCTCACCGAAAGGACGTTTCACATACATCGCAATCTTAGGTTTCTGTGATTCCATGTTTTTTTCTATTTGGTAAATAAATATAGTAGAATATAATAAATGCCAGAGAAGTGAGTATCACACCGAGCCTCAACATATCGGGAAGTTCTGTGTGACGGGTAATAAAACCTTCTATAAAGCCTGCCATAATAAATACCGGAACAGTGCCGATCACTATTTTCAAGCCTCGCTTCGCTCCTCTTCTGAAAGATTCCAATCGTGAATACGTGCCGGGAAACAACCAACCGTTGCCTAAAGCTAATCCGGCGGCGCCGGCCACGATGATCGCCCAAATCTCAAGCGTCCCGTGTAGCCAGATAGCAAGACTGGACTCCCATAACAAATCGTGCTGATAAAAGAATGTTTGAAAAGCTCCCACCATGATGCCATTGGAAAGAAGCATATATCCTGTACCGAAACTGGTCAGCAATCCCATGGCAAAACAGTTGAAAGATACCATCACGTTATTAAGCGTAATGCCTAGAAACATCGGTACTTCAGAAGAGCCGTTATACACGGCCATCGGCTCACCATTGGCTATATTGTCGAGTGTCATATCTACATAACCGTTTCCTAATATCAGCCGGACAAAATCCGGATCATTCGCTGCTGATAATACACCGATTAATGCACTGGCTACAAAAATCAGAAAGGAAGTCAGTAATTCGCGGCGTGCATCGTGCATGGTTCGTGCCACTTCCTGTGTCCAAAAGGTTATAATGCGTGTCCACTTCTCTCGTTTATTCCGATAAATCTCGTTATGTAACGCTGAAGCCAGATTATTCAAATAAATAGTAATACGGGAAGTCGGGAAATGTGTTTGAGCAAATGCCAGGTCAGCTGTCAAGTCCGTATATGCATCGGCCAGTTGATCGGGAGACAGACTTGCCGCCTGCTCCACAACCTTCTCTGTCTCCTTCCATTTTTCAATGTTCCGACGAATAAACGTTACTTCTTTCATGCTTTTCAATAGATTTCGGATAAGTTTTGTCCGAAACCGGAAGCAAAAATAAGAGAATTATGATATATTTGCAACGGAATCCTAAAAATGTTTAACCTGAAATGGCAGAATCTACGATAATAACCGGACAATTCGTTCGTATCAGCCAAACGCCCGCCAGTATCGGCGAACGACTGATGGCTTTAATCATCGATTATTTTCTGATCGGGCTTTACATCTTGTCTACTATTACACTCTTGTCTAAATTAAGTATACCGTCAGGATTCAGTTTATTCTTTTTTCTGTGCATCGTTTATTTGCCTATTCTCGGTTATTCTTTTCTTTGCGAGATGTTCAATCACGGACAGAGTTTTGGAAAGAAACTCATCAATATCCGTGTTGTAAAAGTGGACGGTTCCACTCCCAGCATAGGATCTTATCTGTTACGATGGATTCTTTTCCCAATTGATGGTCCTATCACAAGCGGCCTGGGACTTCTGGTCATTTTATTGAATAAAAATAATCAACGGCTAGGAGATCTTGCTGCCGGTACGATGGTGATTAAAGAGAAAAACTACCGTAAGATTCATGTTAGCTTGGATGAATTCGATTATCTTACCCAGAATTATCATCCGGTATATCCACAATCGGCTGATTTATCACTCGAACAAGTGAATGTAATTACCCGAACACTGGAATCCAGCGAGAAAGACCGGGCAAGACGTGTCACGGCACTTGCTAAGAAAGTACAGGAATTGCTTTCCGTTACTCCTCGTGACGGTAATCAGGAAAAATTTCTTCAGACTGTACTTCGCGATTATCAGTATTATGCATTGGAGGAAATATAACCAGAATACGCTGTTTCAGGCTATTCAGGCAAGGGATTATTCTCACCATAGTGAGAATTAATTCTCATTGCAATGAGTATTTTTTCTCATCGCAGTGAGAACTTTTTCTCATAGGCATAAGAATGTTTGAGAAAAAACACCGCACAAAAAAGGGGTATACTCACAGAGCACACCCCTTATCTTAATTTTATCTGCAATGAGACCGGACGTCGTTTAGTCCACTTGTCCCAGAGAGTTTCCGTATTCCATCTCTCCCTGAACCACAAAGAGGACTTCTTCAGGATCATATTCTCCTACTTCATCCTTTTTGGCTTCTTTTACAATGTAAGCCACAACCTCTTCCAAATCGATGTTGACATAACCATCTTCATCGGGTTGAGCGTCGAGAATGCCACTTTCAGAGTAGTACTCGTCGATTAAATCGAGAAAATAATACAATTCGTCGTCCGAGAACTTTTCCTTCAGTTCTTGAGGCAGATAGTTTTTGATAAACTCGATGGTCTTTTCATCATCGGCATCTGCTAATAAAAAATCGTCTTCCAGTCCCATTTTTTTTAGTATTAAGTGATAAGTATTATCGACTATAAAAGCTTCTTTACTTTTTCCGCAAATACAGGTTTAGCAACTGCACCTACCTGTTTGTCTACTATTTCACCGTTCTTGAAAAACAATACAGTAGGAATATTACGGATACCATATTCGGCAGCCATATCACCATTTTCGTCTACATCGCTTACCGATGATTACTTGTCCTTCAAACTCCGCAGCCAATTCTTCAATGATAGGAGCCACCATCTTACAAGGGCCACACCAAGGAGCCCAAAAATCTACAACAACCGGTTTTCCTTCTGCAAGAACCTCTTTATAGTTGCTGTCTGTAATTTCTAAAGCCATTTTTTTAAGTATTAATTATTAAACGTTATTTCGTTAGCTTATTCTCGCCACAAATATAATCAATTTATCCTATTGTGATAGACTTTAATTGGAAGTTTATAATAATCATTGAGAATCATCCATTTACTGGAAAAGTCTAATTTCATCCCTAAAAATGAACCTTAAATAATTAACTATTATGGTAAATATGAAGCAATGACAAGCATATCATTCAGATATCAGTCAACTATCACTGAAATAATAAATCAATCCTTTCTACAACAACTCCCTTATTCTTCTGATTTCCGATATTGTACAATTCCTCTCGAAGTGAAACTTGAACAAAGTCGATAATCTTCCAATCCAACGCAATACCATTATTCTCTTGTGCAGAAGCCGGATACCAATAAGGATTCACTCCCGGCCAATCCTGCGGTAACATAGCCGCCTTAGTCGGTACAAGGTCGGATACCGGAATCAGGATATCCGATGCGTCAGCTTTCAAATCAAACGCAGCACCATATCCTCTTCCCTCTTTATCGACAAAATTGCAAATGGCTTTATCAGTATTGTTCAATCCATAAGCGCGAATACGAATATAGGCAGGAGCCGTCTTACTTTTACTCCGACAAGTTATCCGATCACCTATATAATGGGAAAAAGTCACATCACAAGGAGCTATATAATCTTCCTTTTTCTCCAAATCAGGAACAGAAAGCTGAAAGGCAGGCAGCAATTCCGGTCCTGATACTACCGAACTGAATTGTGATTCGGGGCTCCTAAACGTGCGTGTACGACGGATATGCTTCCAATTGTCCTGTGGTCCTAAAAGAGACAAAGGAGTTGTTTCGTTTATCAGACGCATAGCGTAAGTAGCTTGTTCATAATAGTCCCACCGTTCAGGAGTGCAATATGTCTTTTCCGGAAACAAGATTGTATCATCTCCCGTATCTATGCCGAAATGATACTCATAATCCCCCTTAGCAAGCCAGCTTATATCGGCTTTCGCCGTGTATAAGAAACCGTCTTCCGCCGTCATCGGTATACGCTTGCATCCCCAGGGCTTCAACATCAGATAAACATCTACCTGTTGAGGACGTTTGGGGCCGAACACTTCACACCGGAATGTCACTTCCTTATCAGCAGTAAACTCCGAGCAGGTATGATTGGCTATTTTCCACTCTTTCATCGGAGTCTGATAGAAATCTTTGGCAGGAAGTTCTTCCCTGCTAACTATCTTTCCGTCTGACAGCAGATATTTTCCGGGCAATACAACCATTTCAGTTTCCAAACCGGGAAGCTGTATTTGAATGTTCCGTTCATTGTACGCCGATTTTCTTGACACCCTGTGTTTATTCAGCATTTTATAAGGATCATCTATATCCATTATATCAGGGTAGATTTCCAGTTGCCAGGTATTATCATCCTGTTTGTCAAGAAAATAAATACCTGTTCCCGAATAACGGACTACCGGAGAAGAGCCAACCCCGGCAATATGCTTCAATGTTGCCGGATTTTTGGGACGGGTAGACGTAGTATTTGAATAATAGAACATATCTCCGGAGTTCAATTCACTCAACTGTTCATCGTAACTCACCCGGAAATCGCCGAAAGTCTTGTTATCCGGATAATACCCGAAGTGTTTGCCACGTGGGATACGACGCATCACTTCAGCGGCAATCATACTGCTTACCGCCTTTGAAGGAGTAAAGACCATATTGAAAAAATGAGTCTGCCAGCCTAAATTCATCGGAGCTGTACGCAGCATATCATAAGAAAAGATGGCAGCAAACTGGATACCGCCCCTACGGAACTCACGCGCCATAGCCGGGAACATAAAACCGGAAGCCATATCCGTTACGTCAAATTCATAAACGATTTTTGCTTTTCCGCATAAATCGGGATGAAACATCTGCTCGTAACGGTCTACGAACAACAAGCCGTTTCCTTCAATGGAATAATTGTTATTCAACGCACTCGGATACCAGGCATGAGTAGAACCTTGTATATCCGATTTCCGAATAGCAGGAGCCACACAGAAGTCTTGGCTGACATTATAGAAAGTCAACTTCTTACAACCGGTACTCCGGATTGCCTTGCACATCCGGTTGATATAACGCACCATACCTGGAATGTCTTCCGGAAATTGGGTAGGTTCGTTGATTAGCTCGACAAACAATATGTTCGGCTCATCCTTCAGGCAGCGACCAGTGTAAGGATTACGATGATTGAGCAGTTGCTTCATGTAATTTTCCTGTGCACGAATAGCTTCCTCGTCGTGTATAAGTGTATTTTTAGGATAATATTTGGCCAGACCGGTATTTGTCGTATCACCGTATTTCCGGCCATTATAGGTCACGATAGGGCTAAGCAACATATAAATATCCCGTTTATCCGCTTCGGCAATCAGATAGTCCAACAGATGGAGATGTTCGTTCTCTTGCAGATTACCCTCACGATCCGTATTCTGATAGTCTCCCCAAAAGCAGAGACGTAATCCGTCCCAGTTCATTCGCTTGAAATGTTCCAGGTCTTCCACAATCATTTGCTTGCGTTCACCGCCCACATAATCTGCCGCACGAAAATCGCACGCGGAAGGCAGGCAATAATTGGCACCGAACAAGGCTACTTCCTCACGGCTTTCCGTCCAACGTATTACACCTTGTTTGTCCATATAGACCTTCTCGGTACAATATCCCATTGTGCCGAGAAGAATTATTAATAATGTAAATAAGCTTTTCCTCATGATATTTATGATTATGATACTAATTTCAGGGCTACAAACCCATTACAAATTGTTCTCCCCAATGCATTAACAGATTATGACCGGCATTATTAAGATGAGCATTGTCATCTTTCCCTTGAAAATAGCGTGACCGAAAAACCGAGTCATTGGGATTGATACCACTAGTATATGCGGCATTTAAAACTTTGACGTCATTTTTACGGCACATTTCCTCTATGATGTTTATTGTCGCCGGAAATCCTTCATACGCTACATTCCAGGGAGTGACCCAACCAATTTTGGCACCGGAATACTTCCTTTTCAACCCTTTCAGCAGTTCATCCAAACGTTGGCGCAACACTTTTGCCGGTCAATATCTCCGTTTACCAAATATATCATTATGACCGGCAATGATGAGTATATAGTCAGCGTTTTCCGGAATAATACTATATCGCTTATATAATGGTGCGCCATATATACTGTCACGCTCGAATGCGAT
>SCPO01000858.1_pt1 | contig 12262 bp, 26 predicted proteins | sample 6106821 | NCBI WGS metagenome assembly SCPO01 (sample SAMN10720448, study PRJNA508395) | human gut metagenome | isolation source: Participant 2 stool, 0 month | host: Homo sapiens | collected 2017 | reverse complement strand
GCCCGGAAAAACTGACGGAATTTATCGGGACGGTCACAGGAGGAGACGGATTCGACGCAACGGTGGAAGCTGTTGGCGCCCCGGCAACATTCTTAGCTTGTGTGGAAGGCAGTTGCCAGCCGCGGAAAGATGGTTGTGATCGGTGTCGCGAAGAAAAATGCGGATTTCAAGTTCCTGGAAGTTCAGGAAAAGAATTGAATATGTATGGATCCAGAGGTGCAACCTCAGACGATTTCCGGGCAGTATTAAAACTTGCCCGCGAAGGATTTGTGGATCTTACAAAACTGATTTGTGAACATATTCCGCAGATCATGCGGAAGAAGCATTTGAAGATCTCGATAAAAATTATGGGGAAATCGTAAACGCTGAATTCGAGTTTTAAACAGAAACTGTAAAAATGTATGTTATTTATGGGAGGAAAAACTTATGAAGAAAAGAGCAAATGGCAGCCGTATCAGCAGTAATGTGTATCCATGGTCCTGAGCGCATGTGGCAGCAGCGCATCCACTAGCAAAACCGCAGCACCGGCAGAGACAAAAAGCAGCTGAGGAGTCCAAAACAGAAGAGACGACCGCAGCGGCAGCATCCGGAGATGTTGTAACGATCAACATCGGTTTTGAGAACACGACCGACGAGCCGATCGGACAGGCTGTTGAAAAATGGGCAGAGCTCTTAAAAGAAGAGAGCAATGGCACCATGGAACTCAAAGTATTCGCAAACAGCGCACTCGGAAACAAGAGTAAACTGATCGACCAGATGGTCATGGGTGAGAATGTGATCACGATCGCAGACGGTGCTTTCTATGCTGATTACGGTGTTCCGGATCTTGGTATCCTCTATGGACCGTTCTTCTTCGATAACTGGGATGAGGTATGGAAGCTGATCGACAGTGACTGGTATAAAGACCAGTGCAGCAAGCTTGCCGACAAAGGACTTACCGTTCTTGGCTCCAACTGGATCTATGGTGAGCGTGAGTTAATGACGAAAGACAAAGCAGTTGTACCGGCAGATATCAAGGGTAAAAGATCCGTCTCGCAAACAGCCAGATCTATGTAGAGGGCTTTAATGCATTAGGCGCTACCGCAGTGCCGATGGCTCTTGGTGATGTATACACAGCATTACAGAACGGTACTCTTGACGGCGTTGAGAATCCGCTCTCCACATTATACGGACAGAGCTTCCAGGAAGTTACAAAGAATATCCTTATGACAGGACATATCTTAAACTTCACAACATGGTGCATCGGAACAGATTACCTCAACACCTTAACACAGGAGCAGCAGGATCTGTTATTCAAGACATGTGAAGAAGCTGGTCTCTACAATAACGAGAAGCAGGAAGCAGCTAACGACGACTACAGAAAGAAACTGGAAGATGCAGGCGTAACATTCACAGAGCTTACAGACGAAGAGAGCGCAGTGGAAAGAAGCAAGCCTTTCCTTCTATGAGAAAGGTTCCCAGTTTGATGGAGCGATGGCCTTTATGATACTGTAAAGGCAGCAATCCAGTAAACTGCAGGATGTGACAGAAAGAAATCTCATGGCGGTCTCAGTCTTCCATGAGATTTCTTTTATAAAGATCCGGAAAACATGATTTGCCGGATGATCGAAGGATGGTGAGGAATGACAATGAAGAAAATACTGGATATCCTGGATAAAAATCGAAGTTGCTGTAGCGTCATTGGTTCTCCTGGTCCTGATCTGTGTGACCTTTTCGGCGTACTGATGCGTTACATCTTTAATAATCCGTTTACCTGGGAAGAAGAACTCCAGCTGGCATGCATGGTATGGATCACATTCCTGGCGGCTCCGGCGGCGTTCCGTACAAAGAGCCATGTGGCAATTGAAATTCTTGTAGACGCATTGCCAAAGAGCCTGGAGAAAAATCGTGGAACTTCTGATCCCTGTTGTTGTATACGCAGTTCTGATCTACTTCTTCTTCAGAAGCCAGAATTATATCGCTGTTATGCTGCGTACAAGCAGAAAGACCCCGATCCTGATGATTCCGTACTCTACGATCTACGCGATCGCGCCGGTCTCCATCGTGCTCATGCTGATCAGCTATACGGAGCAGAAATATTATGAATTAAAAGAATTATTTAAAGGCGACGGAAAGGAGGAGAAGTAATGAACTCAGCAGTTGGTATTATGGCAATTGTTCTCCTTGCGCTGTTATTTCTTAAGATCACCGTTTTGTAGCGGTACTCGAGCTTCCGTTATTTACTTTGTCATGACCCCGGGCATCAATCCGGCGGTATTTGCCCAGCAGGCAATCACCGGATCTGAGAGCGTGACACTTCTCGCAATTCCGTTTTCGTATGTGCCGGTGTTCTGATGAATTATACAGGTGTTACGAAACGGATCATGGACTTCTGTTCCGTACTGACCGGAAGAATGTACGGTGGACTTTCTCAGGTAAATATCTTATTAAGTACATTGATGGGCGGACTTTCCGGTTCCGCGCTTGCAGATGCGGCGATGGAGGCTAAAATGCTTGTCCCTGAGATGGAAGCAAAAGGAATCGGACGCGCATTCTCCACAGTAGTCACCGCCGCCTCCAGTATGATCACACCGCTGATTCCGCCGGGAATCGGACTGATCCTTTATGGATGTATTGCGAACGTGTCCATCGGTAAATTGTTTATCGCAGGTTTCGGACCGGGAATTCTCCTCTGTGCGACCATGATGTTCATGGTATCAAAAATCTCCAAGAAGCGCGGATATCTTCCGCTTCGCAAGGAAAAAATGACAGGATCCATGTTCTGGACGTCCTTTAAACCGGCAATTCTCCCGTTATGCCTTCCGATCATCATCATCGGCGGCGTTCGTCTCGGCATCTTCACGGCCACAGAGGCTGGTGCCGTTGCAATCGTATATGCAGCTGCCCTCGGATTAGGCTACAGAGAGTTGGGACCGAATGAAATTCGTCAGGGCTTAAAGAGACTCTTATGACAACATCATCCATCATGCTGATCGTTGCCGCAGCGTCTACATTCTCCTGGATCCTCACAAAAGAGATGATCCCGCAGATGTTTACCCAGTGGATGATCTCTGTGATCCATAATAAATGGATTTTCCTTGTTGCTGTTGATATCTTCCTGATCTTTGTCGGCATGTTCGTAGAGGGAAATGCCAGCATGATCGTCCTCGTGCCGTTATTTGCGCCGGCCGCGACAGCATACGGAATCGATCCGATCCACTTCGCGATGGTATTTATTTTCGCAAATGCCATTGGTGCTTTCACACCGCCGATGGGAACATTAATGTTTGTAACCTGCGGTGTTACAAAGTGTTCCACAAAGGATTTCATCAAGGAAGCCGTTCCGTTTTATGCACTGTTATTCGGCTGCCTTCTGATCCTTACATTTATCCCGATTTGCTCGACCGGACTCGTAAACATCATTTATTAGGCGCAGAAATCATAAAAACTGATAGAAAACACGCTGGTTTCATGACCGCGCTTATCAGTATATGGAGCCGGATATGAAGGAGATGGAACATATCCGCCGGCAGGGATATACGCTCGTTGACTGCGAAGAGCAGAGCTACAAGCAGGAAGCGGCGCCCGATCTTTGATTTTATGGTGATATCATGGCAGCGCTGACATTTGTGTCGATCAAAGATGGAAATACGAGAGAACTGGTCAGAAGGATCTGTCTTTACGACAATTTGCGGAACAGATCTCCAAGTCAGTGCGACAGAGATAAAAAGACCGGAGAATACAGTTGGCAAGTGGGCTGCTGCATGAAATGTGCGGCAGCCTGCTTTTTATTTACCAGGAAAAGAAATATTCTTGACATTTACCTATAAAACTATGTATGATAAGTTCTGCACTATACCAGTAGATCATGAATGATCAGAGGGTCCGCAGACACAAAACAGAGCACTGGTCCGGGAAGGGACAGTCGATGGGCAGATCCCGCAAGTGTAGTGAAGGAGGAAACAAAGACCATGAAACAGGTTCATGAAACATTAGACCGGATCCTTCCGGAGATCATCGCGATGAGTGAGGACATTTACCGCCATCCGGAACTTGGATTCAAGGAATTCAGAACGAGAGAAAAACGATCGAGGCTCTGGATAAAGCAGGGATCCCGCATGAGGATGTTGCTTACACGGGAATCCGCGCTGTGCTGGATTCGGGAAAACCGGGTCCGAATATCGGTCTGATCACGGAATTTGACGCAGTTCCGACTTTCGGACATCCGTATGCCAGCGAGGACAGCTATGCCGCCCACATGCGGTCATTACGGTCAGCTCGGCGTCATGATGAGTTTATTCCTGGCGATCAAAGAATCAGGGATGTTGAAAGATCTCTGAGGCAAGGTTACACTTCTTGTAACGCCGGCAGAAGAATTCTGCGATATGGATTACCGGAAAGAGCTGATCAGAGAGGGAAAGATCTCCCACCCATCAGGAAAACAGGAAATGATCGCCACAGGCGTGTTCGACGATGTGGATCTCATGCTTTCCTGCCATGCAATGGGGATCGACATGACAAAATATCATGCGGAGATCGGCTCCAGCTTAAACGGTTTCATCATGAAACGCGCGATCTTTACTGGAAAGGCGGCGCATGCGGGCGCAAATCCGGAAGGTGGTGTAAATGCATTAAATGCAGTCAATCTCGCAATGACCGGAATCAACTTCCTGCGCGAGACATTCCGCGCTGATGATGCGATCCGTGTCCATTTCTTCGTTCCGGAAGGCGGACAGTCCGTCAACACGATCCCGGCAAGAACGCAGCTGGAAATGTATGTCCGGGCGAAAACCGTTCCGGCGATCTTCGAGACGAACGCGAAAGTAACGCGTGCGATCCGCGCAGGTGCACTTGCGATCAACTGTGATCTGGAGATCCAGGATACTCGATACTTCCCGCTTCATCAGGACGAGAACCTGACAGCGCTTGTGAAAAACATATTCTGGATTACATCGATGAGAGCATGATCGCCCAGGGAACCACGGATTTGCTTCCGGTGATATGGGAGATCTGTCACTGATGTGGCCGATCGTCGAGATCGGAGTTGCCGGATTTGAAGGCAGCATCCACGGAAAAGATTTTAAGACGGTGGATCCTGAACAGGCATATTGTGTTCCGGCACATTATTTTGCGGACACCGTGATCGACCTGCTGTCTGACGGCGGTGATTCTGCATGGAAGATCAAAGAGGCATTCCAGCCGGTAATGCACAAGGAGAACTATCTGGAGACCCTGGACAGTTTGAATAAATCAACGTTTTACGAAAAGGAGAACAACTAATTATGAGAAAGAAAATCGTATGCAGCACACTGGCTATGGCACTGGCAGCTTCCATGCTGTTCGGATGCGCGAGCGAGAGCAAGACTGAGACAACAGCCGCAGCAGGAGAGACAACTGCAGCTGCTGAAACAACTGCGGAGGCAGCAAAGGCAGAGACAAACGGTGAGAAGTTAAAAGTGACACTTTTGTTACCGGTTCTTTCGGCGATAAGGCATTCAATGATTCCGCGCAGGCCGGCATGGAAAAGCTTGAGGCTGAGCTTGGCGACAAGGTTGAAGTAAACATGGTCGAGATGGGCAGCGACAAGACAAAGTTTGAAGGTTCCATGTTAGACGCTTGTGAGTCCGATGCAGACCTTATCATCACAGGTCTCTGGGATATGAAGGAGATCACAGAGAAGGTTGCTCAGGAGTTCCCGGAGAAGAAGTTCATCATCTTTGATACAGATGTTGACTACACCATCGGCGACTTAAGCAACGTATACCCATGAGCTACAAGCAGAACGAGGGCGCATTCCTTGCAGGTGTTCTTGCAGCAAGTGCGACAAAGTCCGATATGGAATACGCAAACGAAGACAACGTGATCGGTTTCGTAGGTGCAAAGGATACAGCAGCTGTTATCAACGACTCTGCAGTCGGCTTCATCGAGGGCGCTCAGTTCGTAGATCCGGATGTGAAGGTACTTGTTTCCTACGTTGGTTCTTATGTTGACTCCGCAACAGCAAAGAGCTTGCGATCACTCAGTACTCCAACGGCGCTGACGTTGTATTCGTAGCAGCAGGTCCGGCATCCGTAGGTGTTATCGAGGCAGCTGCAGAAAGCAAGAAGTACTGCATCGGTGTTGACTCCGACCAGGCACTTGCTTACGAGGGCAAGGACGAGGCAAACTTCATCATCTCTTCCGCGATCAAGGGCGTTGGCGACAGCATCTACAATGCAGTTGAGAAGGCAGTTGATGGAACACTTCCGTATGGTGAATATCAGACCCTTGGTATCGAGGACGGCGTTGTAGGTCTTGCTGACAATGATATCTATCAGTCTGTTGTATCTGACGATGCAAAGAAGGCAGTCGAGGACGCAAAAGAGAAACTGCTTTCCGGCGAGGTCAAGGTTGATTCCGCTTACGGCATGGATGAGGCAACCTTAAAAGGCATCATCAACGGAGCACAGTAAAGGAAAACAGCTGAGACATGCACCCATAGTTTAGTTCACATCTCCTGTATCAGGCAGAAATGAAGCAGCAGGCGGAAAATACTGTTCCGGGGTCATCCCGGAGCAGACCGCCCGGCGCTTTCCCTGTCCGCGGATCGCAGGAGATGTTGCTTTTATCATCATGCATAACGGTGGGACAACTGCCGGAACATACAGGCGGATAAGAGCTTTACCTGGAGGAGAATGAATGGAGCAGGAGATCATTTTAGAGGCCCGGAATATCACAAAAGTATACCCGGGCGGCGTTGTGGCAAACCATAATGTCAATCTGCAGATCAAAAGGTGAGATCCATGCGCTGGTCGGGGAGAACGGTGCAGGAAAGTCAACTTTGATGAAAATGCTGTTTGGTATGCTGGCACCGACGGAAGGCCAGATCTTTGTGGATGGAAAGAAGTACACTTCTCTTCATCCAGCGATGCGATCGCGGCCGGACTCGGCATGGTGCACCAGCACTTTATGCAGGTCCCGTCCATGACTGTGGCGGAGAACCTGATCCTCGGTGCAGAGCCGGGAACCGCACTGAAAGTAGACAGGAAAGAAGCAGTGCGGATCACGACAGAACTTTCCGACAAATACAATCTGAAGGTAGAGGCAAAAGAAAAGGTCGAAGACATTTCTCTTGCCATGCGCCAGAAACTTGAGATCTTAAAGGCACTCTACCGGGGCGCGCATATCCTGATCCTGGATGAGCCGACAGCCGTGCTGACACCGCAGGAAACAGAGGAACTGTTTGAACAGTTAAAACTTTTAAGAGAACATGGCCACACGATCATCTTCATCTCACACAAACTAAATGAAGTCAAGGCACTCTGCAACCGCATGACGATCCTCAGGGACGGAAAGACCATGGGAACGTATGAGATCTCAGATCTTGATGAGAGGAGATCTCCCGCCTGATGGTCGGCCGTGATGTCAGCCTGGATATTGAAAAGAGGAGATGGAGTTTGGAAAAACCGTCTTTTCAGTAAAAGATCTTGTCTATGTGGACCAGTTCGGAAAGACGAGACTGGATCATGTCTCGTTTTCCATCAAAGAGGGCCAGATCCTCGGAATTGCCGGTATTGATGGAAACGGACAGTCGGAGCTCGTTGAGGCGATCGTCGGAACCTTAAAGCAGCAGCAGGTAACGATCACGATGAATGGAAGGATATTTCCAATGCTCCGGTACTCGCCCGTCAGGAAGCAGGAATCTCCCATGTCTCAGAAGACCGTATGAAATTCGGAACGGCTCCGAAACTTTCCCTGGAGGACAACACGATCTCAAAGGTTTACTATACGGATAAATTAAAAACACACGGACTTCTCGACAGCAAAAAGATCAGCGAGTTTACAAACAGGATCTTAAAGGAATTCCTCGTAAAATACGATAATTCCAAACAGTCCATCGCGGAACTTTCCGGTGGTAATGTCCAGAAGGTCGTTGTTGGCCGTGAGTTTGACTATGAACCGGATCTCCTGATCATGAACCAGCCGACGCGCGGAATCGATGTCGGTGCGATCGAGTTCATCCGGAAAAGATCGTTGACATGAGAAGCAGAAAGAAAGCGATCCTGCTCGTCTCCGCGGATCTGAGCGAGATCCTTTCCTGAGCGACACGATCCTCGTCATGCATGAAGGCCGGATCGTCGGACATATCGCGGATGTGAAGAAGACATCGGAGAACGAGCTTGGTCTTTACATGCTCGGTGTAAAGAAGATTCCAAAGAGCAGATCGGAGGTGCCTGCTGTGAATAAGAAATTTACCATCGTAAGACTGCTCTGTGCATTCGGGATCGCCATTGCCCTGTCTGTGGCAGTCATCTTCGCAGTCAGTGAAGAACCGGTGACAGCGATCTACAACCTGTTTTGGGACCGCTGCAGTCGAAACGTCACTTTTTGAAGTATTTGCGAGCAGTGCCGCTGATCTTTACAGGACTTGCGCTGGGACTTGTCTTTAAGTCCGGAAACTTCTCGATGATCGCGGATGCATGTCTGTATACAGGCGCGGTCGTGACCGCGGCAATCAAAACATCTCTTCCGTTTGCAGTCCACCCGATCGTCATCATGATCGCGGCAGCGGCAGTCGGTGGAGTGATCAGCATCCCGGCTCTTTGAAAGTGTATTTCCACACAAATGAACTTGTAACTTCCCTGATGTTCAACTATGTATTCTTCTATCTCGGGATTTACAATGTGACAAAATTCCGGCAGACCGCGAGGCGGGAACCTTGCATCAAAGAAATATCAGGCGACGGCAGCACTCGGAAAGCTGATCCGGGGACAAATTTCCATGTTGGATACCTGATCGCGATCGCGGCCGTGATCGCCTTATACATTCTTGTATACAAGACGAAATTCGGATATGAAGTGCGCATCTCCGGAAGCAATCCGGAATTCGCAAAATATTCCGGGATCAGGACAAGCCGTGTCATCATCATGACCCAGATCATTGCAGGTGCTGTTGCCGGTCTCGGCGGTGCCGTGGAGCAGATGGGAATGTACCAGCGTTTCAACTGGCAGGATTCCCCGTCTTACGCATGGGACGGTGTCATCATCGCGATCCTGTCCGGCAACAATCCGAAAATGGTCCCGTTTGCCGCGTTTTTCCTGGCATACATCCGTGTCGGTGCGGACCTCATGTCACGCCGCTCTGATGTACAGAATGAGCTCGTTTCGATCATCCAGGCCGTTCTGATCCTGTTTGTAACGGCAGAGCGGTTCATGGCGGGATGTGAGCAGCGCGAAGAAGCGAAAAAGCACTGAAAGGGGCGTAACAGATGAATCTTTTACAGGAAATTTTAAAACATTAAGTCTCCCGGAGTTCTACTTCGCGATGTTCCGAAGCGCGACGCCGGTGCTCTTAACAACACTTGGCGCGATGATCTCGTCCAGATCGGGGACAAGCAATATCGCACTGGAAGGAACGATGCTGATCTCCGCGTTTGTCGGCGTTGTCGTCAGCGCCTTTTCCCAGCGCATGGATCGGATTCCTGGGGCGGTATTTGCAGGATTTGTTGTCAGCAACATTCTCGCCTACTTTATCCTGAAATTAAACTCCAATGCGGTCATTTCCGGTATCGCATTAAACACGTTTCATCCGGGGAACGATCTTCGTCCTCTACCTGATCACGGGGAAAAAGGCGCATCCACATCCCTGGAATCTTTAAACTTCCGAGTTTAACGATCCCGGTCGTAAAGACATCCCGGTGATCGGTGCTGTCCTTTCCGGACATCATGTCCTGACATACACAGCACTTGTTTTAGTGGCAGTTGTATGGTATATGTTTGGCACACAAGACTCGGTATGCATATCCGTGCGGTCGGGGAATCTCGGATGCGGCGGAATCAGTCGGCATTCCGGTAAAGCGGATCAAATATATCGCACTCTGCCGAGCGGGATCCTGACAGGTATGGCGGGCGCCTTCCTGTCCATGGGATATGTAGGACTTTTCTTCCGGAATGACTGCCGGACGCGGTTATATCGCACTGGCGACGCAGGCGATCGCGGCGGGAAATGCAGTGATCGGAATGCTTGCATCCCTGCTGTTCGGATTCTGCCAGAGCCTTGCGAACTATCTGCAGAATTCTTCCATTCCGCTTCAGTTTATCCAGATGATGCCTTATCTCATCATCATCATGCCTACACGATCTACTGCGCGATGGTAGAACATAACAAGAAAAAGAAACAGATGAAAGCTGCGGCTGGGAAGTGATCCCGGTTGAGGAAACAGCTCTGGGAACGGGAGCTGTTTTAGAAGACAGAAAGGAGAATGAATCTATGGGTCATGTAACAGAACTTCACTTACATCTGGACGGCTCACTCCGCCCGGAGACAGTCTGGGAGATTGCGAAAGAACAGGGATCAGGCTTCCTGCGGAGAGCGCGGAAGAAGTAAAGTATAAAATGGAAGTGCCGGAAGACTGCAGGACACTGGAGGAATATCTGGAGCGCTTTGATCTTCCGCTTCTTGTCCTTCAGAGAGCAGACGCGATCGCGCGTGTGACTTATGAGCTTGTGGAAGATCTTGCAAAGGAAGGTGTGGATTATGCGGAGATCCGCTTTGCACCGCAGCTTTCCGTAAATGGCGGTCTGACGCAGGATGAAGTTGTCGAGGCAGCGATCCGCGGTGCGGAGCGCGGCATGAAGGCCTATCGGAGATCCGTGTCGGACTGATCCTCTGCTGCATGCGCGGAGCAGACAATGAAGCGTTGAACATGCAGAGGGTGGAGACAGCGAAAAGTATCTTGGACCGGTCGTGTGCGCGGTTGACATTGCCGGCGCGGAAGGCCTGTTCCCGACGGAAAACTTTGCACCTGTCTTTGCGAAAGTCCGTGAATACGGAATCCCGATGACGATCCATGCAGGAGAGGCTGCCGGACCGGAGTATGAAGACAGCGCTTTCCTTCGGACAAAGCGCATCGGACATGGAGTTGCGGCGATCAATGATCCGGAACTGATCCGGAGACTGATCGACGAGAATGTGACACTTGAGGTATGTGTGACGAGCAATTACCACACAAAAAGTTGTCCCGGCGATCGAGATGCATCCGATCCACAAGCTTCTCGATGAGGGAGTCCATGTGACAGCAACTCTGATAACCGGACATGTTCCAGAACGACACTTCAGAAAGAGAAGGAAGTCTTAAAGGAACAGCTCGGATTCAGCGACGAGGAGATCGAAAAGATGCAGGAATATGCCTGGGAGGCAAGATTCCTGAAATAAAAGGAATAAGATACAGGAAAGCGACAGAATGAACGAAAACTCCGGAAATTTTTTCTGTACTAAAAATATATATTCCATTAAGCGGAATGAAAATCGTCAAAAATATACAAAAATTGTCCCATGAAATTGTAGTGTATGCCAAAGATAGGAGGAAAAGTCACTTGACATTGCATTGAAGTGCGGAAAATGTTAAAATAGATAAAACTAATTTCAGTTTACGGAATACCATTCCACTACACGGAATGAACAAAACAAATGACGAGCGATGCTATACGGCAGCTGTTTGAACGCAGATAGCATTCCCCGCTTCAAGTGCGCAGAGCACTAAGCGGCGGGCGAGGGGATGCTTATGTCAGTGGAGTTGAAAGCCCCACTGACAGATCGCGAAGCGACTGCGTTCATGAGCAAGTAGCAAAGCGGATTGCGAATGTCCGCTTTACTAGCTGCTGCTGCGACAACAAGTGGAGGCAATTATGCAGTTATTGATCGCGCACTGAGTGCGCTGGAGGTCCTGAGCCGGAACATGGATGGCTTGTCCGTTACGGAACTTGCAGAACAGCTGAATATCCCGGCAAGTTCTACCCATCGGATACTCACAAGTCTGAAAGGAAATCACCTTGTTGTTCAGGATGCACAGACAAAAATATCGTCTGGGATATAAAATCTGCGGTATTGCGGCAGGTGTTGTAAAGGGAAGTGCACTCACACAGACAGCACAGACATCGATGCAGAAACTTGCAGAAAAATTGACAGGAATGTAGTCCTCTGTATCATGGAGCACGGCGTCGCCATGAACATTGCATGCAGTGAACGCGGCGATTCCAATATGTACATGATGAAGATCGGTCATGTGATCCCGTTTTATTCTACCTCTGCCGGCCGTGTGTTTATGGCGTATATGGACAGGAAACAGGCGCTTGAGATCCTGGAAAGAGACGAGAACAAAGACTACGCCGAATACAAAAACAGGGCTGCAGGAGTTAAATGCAGAGCTTGACCGCATCCGCGCCCAGGGATATTCCGTGATCGATGAAGAACTGCAGCGGTATCCAGGGCGTGGCGTGCCCGATCTTTGATATCAACGGGAGCC
>SCPO01000075.1_pt1 | contig 12306 bp, 10 predicted proteins | sample 6106821 | NCBI WGS metagenome assembly SCPO01 (sample SAMN10720448, study PRJNA508395) | human gut metagenome | isolation source: Participant 2 stool, 0 month | host: Homo sapiens | collected 2017 | reverse complement strand
AGACCTTTCCTCCTTCCCCTAAAATAAATCGCTATGCGATCCCGTCCGGGTGAGATATAAAATCAGCTCGTCCCCGTCCACTTCGTAGATCAGCAACCAATCCGGCGTAATGTGGCACTCACGACACCCCGCATAGTCCCCGGAAAGTTGGTGATCCCTGTTTTTCTCCGGCAACGGCTCCCCCGCAGCCAGTTTTTTAATAATATCGGTCAGCAAAGGAATATCAAAGCCGCGCTTTTTCACGCGCTTCAAATCCTTCTGAAACTTTGTGGTTGGTCTTATGTTATACATCGGCAAGCAGCTCCTCCATCATCTGATCGACATTGGAATAGGTCTTGCCAAGGCTCGGATCGGCCTTCATTCTCTTTACTTCCTTGATTGCTTCGACGGTTTCAGCGTTCGGTACATCACCGCTGATTTCAAAGGGTATTCTATACTCCCTCACAGCCTTACGCGCAAAAACATTGAACGCCGTTGTCATCGTCATTCCCATATCAGCACAGAACGCCTCAAACTGCCGCTTCAAGTCTGCGTCCATACGAATGTTAATATTTGTATTTGCCATAGGTAGCAACTCCTTTCACTCTTATTATATCCATTGTATAACTTTTTATTTACAATGTCAATATATATTCCTGGCCGTTTACCCAAGCACTGGCCCTTAAACTTCTACCCTGGTATGTTCGCATTTAGAGGGCAAAAAAGCCTTGATTTATGCGGCTTTCCGGGCGCAGTAGAGAGGGGGCCGGTATTTTACCCTCGGAGGGCTGAAAACGGCTTCTAAAGCGTAACAGGGGCCTTTCTGGGCCTTATTCCTGGCCCCCATCGTGTAGCGCGTCCAGGAGCCAATCGCTCAACTCCTGGGAAGGGGACACCCGCACCGTTATATGCCCATTTTCAAAGCGCACCGCTGGCGGCGGGCAATCCCACCACTTACGGACGGTTTTCGGATCAAGGCCAGTTTCCCGGTGACAGTCGGCCTTGCGTCCCTCCGGGTGCTGCTGCCGCCATTCATAAACCCGCGCCTGGGCCGTTCCGCTGCCTTTTGGCCGCCCATTCCCTTCTCTCCAATTCGTACCATTGGCCTTATCGTTAATCTCCTGGATTGCTCTCGCGCCCTGCAAATGTACTGGCTGTTTGCGCCAGTTCCGCTTATTGACAGGCATAGTCAGGCCGGAGAGCTTCGCTATATCGTCCCTGGGGAATGTCACATAGTCCTCGTTGAACATCTCAAGGGCGCACACCACATCATCTTTTGTAAAGCGGTTTATATCCTCCACGCTCATATCATCGTAGGGCCGAAGCAACGCGAAAGCGTCCCGGCGCAGCTCGTCCTCGTCTATCCCGCATTTCTTCGCATAAATCGCCAGCGTCATAATGCCATAGAAACGATGGCCCACCCGGATTTCATCGGCGATCCGGTGCAGCCACCAGTCGTAAAGGTCACGCTTGACCGTCCAGCGGCCCCGCCGCTCCTTCTTGATGATCCGCCGCTCATACCAATCCGGGTACTTCTCTTTCGCCTCGGCCAGCGACAGTCGGCTCTTTCTCATAAGCCCCTCAAGCCGCTGCTGTTCCCCGTTGCTGTCCGGGATATAATCAAGCAGCCGCGCCAGCTCCACCGGCCCGCCGAGCCGGAACGCCCTCACAGGGTACTCACGCCCCAGCTTCGAGCCAGAGCCGACCACCCGAAAGCCCTGCAAAATCCCCTGCATTTGCGGCTCCTTGATGGTGGAGGTAAACTTATTCCAAATCTGCCGGGTGAGGGAATATTTCAGCTCTTTCAAGCATTTCTGGTTGTACGGGTACATAGGCACCGGCTCTTTCAGCACATAATACAGGTGAAGCCCTGTCCCGCTGTTTACAACAAAGGTTGCCTGGGGCAGAATATCCTTGTTCATCTGGTGCAGCGTGTCCCGGAGCTGGGGCATACCCACCCCATCCAAGTCAAAGACCAGGGCATAGAGATACCGGGCATTTTTGCCGCACCGCCGCCGTCCAAAATAGGAGATCGGGGACATAATCGTGAAATCGGTGTCTTGCAGCTCCCGCAGCTCGTCCAGCTCGTCAGTGACGGTACATCGTTTCGCTTTACCGTCCCCCTCGATCTGCAGGGCAATCCCGGTTGCCTTGTCAACCTCACTTTTGGCCACTGTCACCGCGATCCCGTTTCCCTTCCTGTCCTCAAAATGGCCCTTCCTCTCGAAAGATCCTTCCGGGAAGATCTCACGATAAAACTCATACGGCTCCACCGGCTCTAAAAACTTCTCTAAATGCTCGTTCTTTTCCCTGTAAAGTTCCCGCAGCCGTTCCAGTGCTACTTGCTGATCCGCCATTCCTTACACCTCTTTTCGTACATTCTGCAAACCCATAGGGGGAAAAGGGGGAGCCAAAGAGCGGCCCCTTCGGGGCCTTAAAGAGAAAGTCACCTCCCCCTTTTCCCCCCTCGCTCTGAGGCATGGAAATGATGGAAAACCTTTCAGGTTTACCACATTCCCACACCCCGCCGCTCACCCCCATAACCCCCTCCGACTTTCTCCCTGTCCGAGAGAAAATATTTTTATTATTTATCCTGGCCTAAAGACCATAGGGGGGCATATATTATCAATACATTTTATTCCCTATTTTACGACACACTAACTCCCTGCTATCCCCTATACCCACAGGGGGGGCATATATTATCAATACATTTTATTCCCTATTTTTACTGTTATTATAGCCTGTCCGGGCGGCTCTTGCAAGGCCCCCGGACAGGCTTCTTTTACAACTCCATACCGCCCCAGGTGTGGCCCCGTTCCTGCTCTCTTTCCGGCTGCTGCACCTCTGGCACAGGTAGCAGCTCCCGCGCCTTTTCGACCAGGGGCCGGAACTGCTCCGGCAAGTGCTGATCCAGAAAGTCCAGCACCGCCCCGATCCCTTCCTGGAGCCGCGCCGAAATCCCACGCTCCCAGCTCAAATCTTTTTCCAGGTATTCGACCTGCACTTTGAGCTGCCGGTTTTCATTTTCAAGCCGCTTCCGCTCCTGGGCCTCCTTCAGCTTTTCTTTCATCGGGGATTTTCTGCTGAAGCTGTTGGTTTTCTACCTTCAGCTCCCGCACCTTCTGCTCTGCCGCCGCACCCCGGATCACCGCCGCCTTCAGCTCCTTCACCTGCTCCACCGTCACACCCTTGACGGCCCCTGTCAGCGTCTTTTCTGGTTGTATCGCGTCCAGATCGGGCTTGACCTTCTCCACCGCTTTCAGCAGCTTCACATTCCCTTGCAGGGCCTTTCTCTGCTTTTCCAAGGCCGCGATCTCCTGCTCTGCCGCTATCACCTGTTCCTGGACAGCTTCAAGCCGCTGGGCCGCTGCCCTGTACTCTGGCAGCTCCATATGAGGGCGGCCACCGCCCAGGCTGATGATCTCAAACTCGTGCGCCTGGGCGATTTCCGTTAGGGCTTCTTTCTCCCGTTCCATCCAGGCTTTCCATTCCGTCTGCTTCCGGCCAAGCCCCTCAAATCCTTGCTGCTTTAACGCTTGTTTCATTGATACCCTCGTTGAGAGGCCCCGGCTCTGCTCCGTTGCCACCGGCACGAAGTCCACATGGAGGTGGGGCGTGGCCTCGTCCATGTGCAGCACCATATTGAACACCCGCAGATGAGGATTGCGCTCCTGGAAGGACTCTGCAAATTCTTTGAGAGCTGCCGCCGCCCGTTCCCCTCCAGGGGAGCCGCACCCGCAGTCCGTCAAGTTGCCGATCTGAAAGATAGCCTCGTGAAATAGCTTCTCCTGCTTGCTCTGCCGGATATGCTCATAGTAGTCTGGTATCTTGTCCCTGGTCTTTTTCTTTTTGGCATTGTAGGCGGCCAGGGCTTCATCGAAAAGTTCGTGGTACACCTTTTTCAAATCCTCGTTGCAAAAGGTGACATTCTGCCCCGACCTGCTTCGGTCTACATTCGCCGCTGAAAAGCTCCTGTTGTTGTGCCGGATACTTCCCCGGCCCGTCATTCCCGAAATGGTTGTGCCTATAAAATCACCCGTCCCTTTCCTGCAAAAGCCTATATCCTACTACTCCTATTTTACCATAACTGGCCGCAGTCCACAACCTCTTTGTTACTTTCTTGTGAGAAAGTAACGCAAAAGCACTTTCACACCGCCGCCCCGTTGTGGCGTCAGTATGAAAGTGCTTTTGCGCGCTCCCGCGGGTTTTTCTCAATAAATCTATGTTTCACAATCTACAATTTTTTCATTAAATTGTGTAGAAATTTTTACATTATAGTGATATGATTATTAATTGAAGATAGAGATTCTATCGTTCAGGCCATACAGGCCTAAATCAAAATTTTCAGGAGGATCATCATGAAAAAGTTTGTATCAATGGCTCTTGCCTTAACCGTGGCGGCTTCTATGGCTGTCCCCGCCTTCGCTGCATCTGAACCTGTTGCTCCTCAGAATGAACCGACAGCAGCGACTGAAAGTGTCTCCCCTTGTATCTATTGGACGGGCACTGCAAAACTCAACACCACTGATTATGTGAACATCACTTCTTCCAACAACATCTTCCCGGATTCCCCCCTGGTCACCAGTGATGCCAACAACCCCGGCAATGTCACGATCCGCGTAATCAATGAGAAGGGTGCCCAGGTCGGAGAAACCAAGACCATCGCCCCCGGCTCCTCTGTCCGCCTGGATCAGATTCCTGCTTTTAGTGGTACTTACACCATCCAGGGTAAGGCAAGCGTAGCCGGAACCTATACCTTCAACATCGACTAATTTCCATTCACTCATCACTTACTGAAATGCCCTGGCAATGCCAGGGCATTTCTTATTTGAACAGAAGCGATGCACCATAAAGAAGCGATATATGTACTGGATAAAACCAATAAAAGAAATATTTTATAGACAAATTTCCGCGTTTCCCGTTATATAACAAAATTATAAGAGCTGCAACAACAATAAAAATCGTTGGCTGATTTCCTGTTGTCACCATATACATTATGAGAAATCCTGCACTTTGTAAAAGTCTACTTTTTCTCAAGAAATATAACATGGATACATAAACAATGCCTTGGCTTCCATAATCGCACTTAACCAGTTCCGCAATTATTGCCATTATTATAACAACACCAAGCTGGCACAATATTTTTGTTACCTTGCTTTTTCTGCCGTCCCCACTTATTTTAAGAGCAACCTTCTCTATAATAACCAGCGTAAGAAGTCCCAAAAACAGTGTGAAAAAAACATTTTGGTATTGCAAGTAAAACGGGAAAGTTCCCTCAGCTATTGAATAGCGACTGAAGAATCCTATATCAAATGGCACTTCTGAGATTAGAGCGAAAGCTAACATTCCTCCAATATACCGTTTTCGATTTTTGGTATAAAAGAAACCTTCCGACAGCAATAAGCAAAATAACGGAAATGCGATTGTCCCAATTCCATTAAGAATATTCTTCTGAAAAGCATCAATTCCATAAAACTGTTCTGTTGACATTCCTCCTGCCAAATACAATGGAAACAGTTTATCATTCATAATGGATTCTAAAAATTTTGCTGAAATGATCTATAAGCATGGTAATACAAGCAATTATCTTTATTTTATTCCCTGTAAGACATTGTACTGCCTGCAATCTTTTATCAACTCTTTTTATCATGAATCTTTTCCTTCAAATAACCGCTTCCACCAGCTTCTACGCGGTACTGTTTCTCGTTCCTGTTGAAGCTCTTCTCCCTCTCCAGCAACGAGCTGCTGTTGAATGGTACCAGCGTGAAGGGCCTGAGCCGCTACCGCTGTCTGCTGGGCGGCAGCCAACGCATCAGTAAGCCGGGTGATGGTCTGCGCCTGCTGCTCGATCTGCCGATCTTTTACTTCAAGTTGCCCTTGCAGCGTGTCGATAGTTGCCTGTAAAACGCAAACTAAATCGCCAACTTCGTGGTTTTCGGTTTGCGTTTTAGTTTGCGATTGGTTTTCGATTTCGGTTTGCGATTTTTCAGAAAAAGCCTGTTTTATCAATCCTTGGTATTGCTTCGTTCAGTTACGTATATGCCGGGTGATATAAAATCAGCTCGTCCCCGTCCACTTCGTAGATCAGCAACCAATCCGGCGTAATGTGGCACTCACGACACCCGCATAGTCCCCGGAAAGTTGGTGATCCCTGTTTTCTCCGGCAACGGCTCCCGCAGCCAGTTTTTAATAATATCGGTCAGCAAAGGAATATCAAAGCCGCGCTTTTCACGCGCTTCAAATCCTTCTGAAACTTTGTGGTTGGTCTTATGTTATACATCGGCAAGCAGCTCCTCCATCATCTGATCGACATTGAATAGGTCTTGCCAAGGCTCGGATCGGCCTTCATTCTCTTTACTTCCTTGATTGCTTCGACGGTTTCAGCGTTCGGTACATCACCGCTGATTTCAAAGGGTATTCTATACTCCCTCACAGCCTTACGCGCAAAAACATTGAACGCCGTTGTCATCGTCATTCCCATATCAGCACAGAACGCCTCAAACTGCCGCTTCAAGTCTGCGTCCATACGAATGTTAATATTTGTATTTGCCATAGGTAGCAACTCCTTTCACTCTTATTATATCCATTGTATAACTTTTATTTACAATGTCAATATATATTCCTGGCCGTTTACCCAAGCACTGGCCCTTAAACTTCTACCCTGGTATGTTCGCATTTAGAGGGCAAAAAAGCCTTGATTTATGCGGCTTTCCGGGCGCAGTAGAGAGGGGGCCGGTATTTTACCCTCGGAGGGCTGAAAACGGCTTCTAAAGCGTAACAGGGGCCTTTCTGGGCCTTATTCCTGGCCCCATCGTGTAGCGCGTCCAGGAGCCAATCGCTCAACTCCTGGGAAGGGGACACCCGCACCGTTATATGCCCATTTTCAAAGCGCACCGCTGGCGGCGGGCAATCCCACCACTTACGGACGGTTTTCGGATCAAGGCCAGTTTCCCGGTGACAGTCGGCCTTGCGTCCCTCCGTGCTGCTGCCGCCATTCATAAACCCGCGCCTGGGCCGTTCCGCTGCCTTTGGCCGCCCATTCCCTTCTCCCATTCGTACCATTGGCCTTATCGTTAATCTCCTGGATTGCTCTCGCGCCCTGCAAATGTACTGGCTGTTTGCGCCAGTTCCGCTTATTGACAGGCATAGTCAGGCCGGAGAGCTTCGCTATATCGTCCCTGGGGAATGTCACATAGTCCTCGTTGAACATCTCAAGGGCGCACACCACATCATCTTTTGTAAAGCGGTTTATATCCTCCACGCTCATATCATCGTAGGGCCGAAGCAACGCGAAAGCGTCCCGGCGCAGCTCGTCCTCGTCTATCCCGCATTTCTTCGCATAAATCGCCAGCGTCATAATGCCATAGAAACGATGGCCCACCCGGATTTCATCGGCGATCCGGTGCAGCCACCAGTCGTAAAGGTCACGCTTGACCGTCCAGCGGCCCCGCCGCTCCTTCTTGATGATCCGCCGCTCATACCAATCCGGGTACTTCTCTTTCGCCTCGGCCAGCGACAGTCGGCTCTTTCTCATAAGCCCCTCGCCGCTGCTGTTCCCCGTTGCTGTCCGGGATATAATCAAGCAGCCGCGCCAGCTCCACCGGCCCGCCGAGCCGGAACGCCCTCACAGGGTACTCACGCCCCAGCTTCGAGCCAGAGCCGACCACCCGAAAGCCCTGCAAAATCCCCTGCATTTGCGGCTCCTTGATGGTGGAGGTAAACTTATTCCAAATCTGCCGGGTGAGGGAATATTTCAGCTCTTTCAAGCATTTCTGGTTGTACGGGGACATAGGCACCGGCTCTTTCAGCACATAATACAGGTGAAGCCCTGTCCCGCTGTTTACAACAAAGGTTGCCTGGGGCAGAATATCCTTGTTCATCTGGTGCAGCGTGTCCCGGAGCTGGGGCATACCCACCCCATCCAAGTCAAAGACCAGGGCATAGAGATACCGGGCATTTTTGCCGCACCGCCGCCGTCCAAAATAGGAGATCGGGGACATAATCGTGAAATCGGTGTCTTGCAGCTCCCGCAGCTCGTCCAGCTCGTCAGTGACGGTACATCGTTTCGCTTTACCGTCCCCCTCGATCTGCAGGGCAATCCCGGTTGCCTTGTCAACCTCACTTTTGGCCACTGTCACCGCGATCCCGTTTCCCTTCCTGTCCTCAAAATGGCCCTTCCTCTCGAAAGATCCTTCCGGGAAGATCTCACGATAAAACTCATACGGCTCCACCGGCTCTAAAAACTTCTCTAAATGCTCGTTCTTTTCCCTGTAAAGTTCCCGCAGCCGTTCCAGTGCTACTTGCTGATCCGCCATTCCTTACACCTCTTTTCGTACATTCTGCAAACCCATAGGGGAAAAGAGCGGCCCCTTCGGGGCCTTAAAGAGAAAGTCACCTCCCCCTTTTCCCCCTCGCTCTGAGGCATGGAAATGATGGAAAACCTTTCAGGTTTACCACATTCCCACACCCCGCCGCTCACCCCCATAACCCCCTCCGACTTTCTCCCTGTCCGAGAGAAAATATTTTTATTATTTATCCTGGCCTAAAGACCATAGGGGGGCATATATTATCAATACATTTTATTCCCTATTTTACGACACACTAACTCCCTGCTATCCCCTATACCCACAGGGGGGGCATATATTATCAATACATTTTATTCCCTATTTTTACTGTTATTATAGCCTGTCCGGGCGGCTCTTGCAAGGCCCCCGGACAGGCTTCTTTTACAACTCCATACCGCCCCAGGTGTGGCCCCGTTCCTGCTCTCTTTCCGGCTGCTGCACCTCTGGCACAGGTAGCAGCTCCCGCGCCTTTTCGACCAGGGGCCGGAACTGCTCCGGCAAGTGCTGATCCAGAAAGTCCAGCACCGCCCCGATCCCTTCCTGGAGCCGCGCCGAAATCCCACGCTCCCAGCTCAAATCTTTTTCCAGGTATTCGACCTGCACTTTGAGCTGCCGGTTTTCATTTTCAAGCCGCTTCCGCTCCTGGGCCTCCTTCAGCTTTTCTTTCATCGAGGGGATTTTCTGCTGAAGCTGTTGGTTTTCTACCTTCAGCTCCCGCACCTTCTGCTCTGCCGCCGCACCCCGGATCACCGCCGCCTTCAGCTCCTTCACCTGCTCCACCGTCACACCCTTGACGGCCCCTGTCAGCGTCTTTTCTGGTTGTATCGCGTCCAGATCGGGCTTGACCTTCTCCACCGCTTTCAGCAGCTTCACATTCCCTTGCAGGGCCTTTCTCTGCTTTTCCAAGGCCGCGATCTCCTGCTCTGCCGCTATCACCTGTTCCTGGACAGCTTCAAGCCGCTGGGCCGCTGCCCTGTACTCTGGCAGCTCCATATGAGGGCGGCCACCGCCCAGGCTGATGATCTCAAACTCGTGCGCCTGGGCGATTTCCGTTAGGGCTTCTTTCTCCCGTTCCATCCAGGCTTTCCATTCCGTCTGCTTCCGGCCAAGCCCCTCAAATCCTTGCTGCTTTAACGCTTGTTTCATTGATACCCTCGTTGAGAGGCCCCGGCTCTGCTCCGTTGCCACCGGCACGAAGTCCACATGGAGGTGGGGCGTGGCCTCGTCCATGTGCAGCACCATATTGAACACCCGCAGATGAGGATTGCGCTCCTGGAAGGACTCTGCAAATTCTTTGAGAGCTGCCGCCGCCCGTTCCCTCCAGGGGAGCCGCACCCGCAGTCCGTCAAGTTGCCGATCTGAAAGATAGCCTCGTGAAATAGCTTCTCCTGCTTGCTCTGCCGGATATGCTCATAGTAGTCTGGTATCTTGTCCCTGGTCTTTTCTTTTGGCATTGTAGGCGGCCAGGGCTTCATCGAAAAGTTCGTGGTACACCTTTTTCAAATCCTCGTTGCAAAAGGTGACATTCTGCCCCGACCTGCTTCGGTCTACATTCGCCGCTGAAAAGCTCCTGTTGTTGTGCCGGATACTTCCCCGGCCCGTCATTCCCGAAATGGTTGTGCCTATAAAATCACCCGTCCCTTTCCTGCAAAAGCCTATATCCTACTACTCCTATTTTACCATAACTGGCCGCAGTCCACAACCTCTTTGTTACTTTCTTGTGAAAGTAACGCCTTTCACACCGCCGCCCCGTTGTGGCGTCAGTATGAAAGTGCTTTTGCGCGCTCCCGCGGGTTTTTCTCAATAAATCTATGTTTCACAATCTACAATTTTTTCATTAAATTGTGTAGAAATTTTTACATTATAGTGATATGATTATTAATTGAAGATAGAGATTCTATCGTTCAGGCCATACAGGCCTAAATCAAAATTTTCAGGAGGATCATCATGAAAAAGTTTGTATCAATGGCTCTTGCCTTAACCGTGGCGGCTTCTATGGCTGTCCCCGCCTTCGCTGCATCTGAACCTGTTGCTCCTCAGAATGAACCGACAGCAGCGACTGAAAGTGTCTCCCCTTGTATCTATTGGACGGGCACTGCAAAACTCAACACCACTGATTATGTGAACATCACTTCTTCCAACAACATCTTCCCGGATTCCCCCCTGGTCACCAGTGATGCCAACAACCCCGGCAATGTCACGATCCGCGTAATCAATGAGAAGGGTGCCCAGGTCGGAGAAACCAAGACCATCGCCCCCGGCTCCTCTGTCCGCCTGGATCAGATTCCTGCTTTTAGTGGTACTTACACCATCCAGGGTAAGGCAAGCGTAGCCGGAACCTATACCTTCAACATCGACTAATTTCCATTCACTCATCACTTACTGAAATGCCCTGGCAATGCCAGGGCATTTCTTATTTGAACAGAAGCGATGCACCATAAAGAAGCGATATATGTACTGGATAAAACCAATAAAAGAAATATTTTATAGACAAATTTCCGCGTTTCCCGTTATATAACAAAATTATAAGAGCTGCAACAACAATAAAAATCGTTGGCTGATTTCCTGTTGTCACCATATACATTATGAGAAATCCTGCACTTTGTAAAAGTCTACTTTTTCTCAAGAAATATAACATGGATACATAAACAATGCCTTGGCTTCCATAATCGCACTTAACCAGTTCCGCAATTATTGCCATTATTATAACAACACCAAGCTGGCACAATATTTTTGTTACCTTGCTTTTTCTGCCGTCCCCACTTATTTTAAGAGCAACCTTCTCTATAATAACCAGCGTAAGAAGTCCCAAAAACAGTGTGAAAAAAACATTTTGGTATTGCAAGTAAAACGGGAAAGTTCCCTCAGCTATTGAATAGCGACTGAAGAATCCTATATCAAATGGCACTTCTGAGATTAGAGCGAAAGCTAACATTCCTCCAATATACCGTTTTCGATTTTTGGTATAAAAGAAACCTTCCGACAGCAATAAGCAAAATAACGGAAATGCGATTGTCCCAATTCCATTAAGAATATTCTTCTGAAAAGCATCAATTCCATAAAACTGTTCTGTTGACATTCCTCCTGCCAAATACAATGGAAACAGTTTATCATTCATAATGGATTCTAAAAAAATTTTGCTGAAATGATCTATAAGCATGGTAATACAAGCAATTATCTTTATTTTATTCCCTGTAAGACATTGTACTGCCTGCAATCTTTTATCAACTCTTTTATCATGAATCTTTTCCTTCAAATAACCGCTTCCACCAGCTTCTACGCGGTACTGTTTCTCGTTCCTGTTGAAGCTCTTCTCCCTCTCCAGCAACGAGCTGCTGTTGAATGGTACCAGCGTGAAGGGCCTGAGCCGCTACCGCTGTCTGCTGGGCGGCAGCCAACGCATCAGTAAGCCGGGTGATGGTCTGCGCCTGCTGCTCGATCTGCCGATCTTTTACTTCAAGTTGCCCTTGCAGCGTGTCGATAGTTGCCTGTAAAACGCAAACTAAATCGCCAACTTCGTGGTTTTCGGTTTGCGTTTTAGTTTGCGATTGGTTTTCGATTTCGGTTTGCGATTTTTCAGAAAAAGCCTGTTTTATCAAGGCTTCCTGGTGTTCATCAATCGCAAACTGGTTTCCGTTTTTTCGTAAACCTGATCGCAAACCCAGGTTTGCGATTTGCTTATTTACTGCTGTCTTTGATACCCCTATCTCGTCCGCTATCTGCCGGATTGTTTTCATACCTTCACGAACAGGCCCACAGGACACACGCCCTCAAACCCAGGCGTAGATATGTACCAGCAGCCGGGGCCTGTTGGCTCCCAGGCTACTTCAAGGGTAATCTCGTGCCAGCCATCAGGAAACAAGGCGGTAAAACCCTGCCCTGCGTGTATGCCGTCCCCTTCCAGGAGCAGCCGAGGGTGCGGATCATCGTCTGCCAGATCGGGGAGCTGCAACTGCGCGATCCTCTCTTTATCCCAGCTCAT
>SCPO01000453.1_pt1 | contig 12319 bp, 10 predicted proteins | sample 6106821 | NCBI WGS metagenome assembly SCPO01 (sample SAMN10720448, study PRJNA508395) | human gut metagenome | isolation source: Participant 2 stool, 0 month | host: Homo sapiens | collected 2017 | reverse complement strand
GTATTCACTCATTATGGGATAAACTGGATACTGATTCTTTTGATCTTCAATCGAACACCGCATTAGCTTACATCAAAATGTGCGTAAAAAATAGCTGCCTGAATTTCCTGAAACATCAGTAATATGAATGGAGCTATGCGGAAAATATACAGAAGAAAGCTCCTGTCTATGAAACAGAACCGGATAGTATATATACTCTTGATGAGCTATACAGAATGTTGTATGAGACATTAAACAAACTTCCCGAAAACTATCGAACGGTCTTTATTAAAGAGAAGTTTCTTTGAAGGCAAAACTCATACAGAGATTGCAGAAGAGATGAATCTTAGCGTGAAGTCTATCAATCGATATAAACAAAAAACGATGGAACTTTTACGTAATGAATTAAAGGAGTATATGCCACTATTACTCTTGTTATTTCTTCGTGCATAATCTACATCCTCATGTTCTCTTCCTGGTATATGCCTTTCTTTTGAAAAACAGTCGTACTCTATATATGTATTAGTCCTGTTGTTTATATCACTCTGCTTAATAGTTAGCAGGGGCTTACTTGTGTGGACAGATAAGCTATCAGTTGTGAACAAATCCGTTTACGGTTGTAAACAGATTTGTTTACATGGGTGAGCCCTTGTAAAACATTAGAGCTTAACAAAAGAATACCTAAGTATCAATGTATGATATATAGGGAAATATAGTATAAATTAGCTGGGAACAAGACGAGCCAGGGTGAGGGTAAAAAGTTACCTCACCCCCTACCTCTACCCTCACACTTGAAACACCGATGAATAAAGGGATTGAATCAAGGTGTGAGGGTGTGAGGGTAAAATGTCATCAACATTTGTTTGGCTAAGATGCGACACTCTGCCCGGTTTATTTTTCCGTTCTCTGTTTGCGGAATGGATTCTATTGTCAATATATGCTTGGGACGATAATAAGGTTCCAGTATTTCATGTAGTTTATTTCCGATTTCTTCTGTGTCGGGCTGATCTGCCAATAATAAAGTGACAGCCTGCCCTAAGCGCTGATCCGGAACTGAAGTAATGACAAAGGACACAGGAATAAACGGGCGGAGCAACTTCTCCATCTCCTCTGCTTGAATCTTAATTCCTCCACTGTTAATCACATTGTCTTTCCGGCCTAGAATCATAAAACTTCCATCGGGATAGATACGTGCAATGTCATTGGTTTGCAATGTTTCGTCACATACCAAAGGGGCATCAATGATTAATGTATTCTCTGCGGATAAAGACAATTTTACTGAAGGAAATGGATAATAATGTTCTGAAGCCGATGCTCCGTTCAGACGACGAAGGGCAATATGCGACAAAGTTTCAGTCATGCCATAAGTGGAGTAAACGGCAGTCGGAAGATGGTTTATCTCCGTTTCCAGAGCCTCATCAACGGCTCCGCCTCCTATAATCAGAATATCCGTTTGTTTTAATCGCTCTTTTTCTTCGGGAACCTGCATCGTGTTATAAACTTGCAATGGGACCATTGCCACAAATCTCAAAGATTCTTTTATATCCGCCAACGGATGACCGGAAGCAGGACGAACAATCAGGTTCAAGCCTGCAACCAATGAACGTACGACCACCATCATTGCACCGATATAACGAAGATTCATACATAATAATGCCGACTCACCTTTCTTCAAATTCAGAAATTCACAAGTCAGACGTGCACTTTGCATCATTTGATCCTTGCGTACCATCAGTTCTTTAGGTATACCCGTGGAGCCCGATGTATGAACTGTAATAACAGGAGAATCATTAAACCATTCGTTCAGGAAAAGATATAAATCCCAATAAGCAGAAGAATGAGCTTCTGCTCCTCCTGCTATCAGTTGGCTTATATCTTCAAAAGTGTATTCTTTTCCTTCCAGTAGCAAGCGCTGTTGTTGTCGATCAAATATCATCAGAATATCCTTTAAATACCACTAAATACTATCATTTACAAAACCACAAACAATCTTTTCTGATTTCAAGAGGCACTTCTATATTGTCAGTAAAGAGCATACCCGTTCCCAATCCTTGTGGCAACGGATTATTGAATGTTGCACACCAATGGGCGATAGCGTTCAAACCAATGTTGGACTCCAAAGCGGAAGTGATCCACCAGCCGATATGTTGCTTTTCCGCTTCCATAATCCATTCATCCCCTCCGCATATTCCTCCGTGGAGAGATGGTTTAATGATGATATATTGCGGACGGATGGTTGCCAGCAGTTTCTTTTTTTCTTCCAGCATGTTGCATCCTATCAGCTCTTCATCCAATGCTATCGGCAACGGAGATTCAGAAGTGAGCCGGGCCATTTCCTCCCATTGTCCGGCACGGATCGGCTGTTCGATAGAATGTAAATCAAATTCCGACAGACGTTTCAGTTTTTCCATTGCATCACCCGGAGAGAAAGCACCGTTTGCATCTACACGCAACTCTATTTCTTTAGAAGAGAAATGGGTACGAATATGACGTAACAACGCCAATTCTTTTTCAAAATCGATAGCACCAATCTTTAGTTTGACACAACGGAATCCGGCTTCCATCTTTTTCTCGATTTGGGATAACATATGATCAAAATCTCCCATCCAAATCAAACCATTAATTTGAATCCCTACCTCTCCACGAGAAAAAGCCGTATCGGACAAAGCCCAACTCCCTGCAAAGAAATGCCAGATAGCCGTTTCCAAGCCAAATAAGATGGAAGGATACTTGCATAGACCATCTTTATCCAATTTTCCCTGTTCTTCCTCTACTTGCCGGCAAGTTCTTATTAATATATCTTCGTAATCAGGGAGATCATCACAACTTAACGCAGGCAAAGGCGCACATTCTCCAATTCCCACTCTACCCGGAAAATCAGGAGAAGTAAAGTGAAGATACCAGACTTTTCGTGTAGTATATGTTCCCCGGGAAGTTCCCGCGGGTTGCTTGAAATGAAGCAACCGAGGAATAATATCTATCTTACAATCCATAATGAATATCTTTTCAATCTGCTAATTACTGCACAATCAGTCTTTCATTAGCCTATTATTTTAAGGGAATTTCGGATATTGTTTGAAGTTCGGTTTACGTTTCTCCAGGAACGCATTCTTTCCTTCCTGTGCTTCATCCGTCAGGTAATAAAGTAATGTTGCGTCACCTGCCAACTCCTGAATACCTGCCTGGCCGTCCAGTTCGGCATTCAATCCCGCTTTAATCATGCGCAAAGCCAACGGACTGAGCAACATCATTTCTTCCGCCCATTGCACATACTCATCCTCCAGTTGCTCCAAAGGTACTACCTTATTCACCAATCCCATATCCAATGCTTCTTGTGCATTATACTTGCGGCAAAGGAACCAAATTTCACGTGCTTTCTTCTGTCCTACCACACGCGCCAGATAAGATGCACCGAATCCGGCATCAAAACTACCCACGCGAGGACCTGTCTGACCGAAAATGGCATTTTCCGAAGCAATGGATAAATCACATACTACATGGAGCACGTGTCCGCCACCAATGGCAAAGCCGTTCACGGCAGCAATCACAGGTTTCGGAATGCTGCGGATTTGTTTCTGTACATCCAATACGCTCAAACGAGGCACACCGTCTTTCCCAATATATCCGCCACGCCCTTTCACATTCTGGTCGCCTCCCGAACAGAACGCCTTGTCACCAGCTCCCGTAATCACGATCACATCAATATCCGCTTCTTCACGGCAAATGCGCAATGCATCACTCATTTCGGCAGTGGTAGTCGGGGTAAATGCATTCCGATAACGTTCACGGTTGATTGTGATACGGGCAATTCCATTATAATAATCAAAGAAGGATATCTTCGTATTCTCTGATGGTTGTCCATTCTCTCTTTGTGTTGACATAATCTATTTTTGTTTTAGTTGATGATAATAATTCTTCAACATACGTGCATCCTTGTTTTTGTTGGTAAACACTTCCAGGAGCACAGGTTGTTCCATAGTTTCCGGCTGGGTGAAAGTTTTCATTGCTTCAGTCAGCTCTTCATCATTTTGTGCCTGCAGATAAAGGAAACCACGTTCCTCCGCCCAGCCTTTGGCTGACGTTTTATGAACTGCTGCAATAAATTTATGTGAGGTGCCCGACATATCCAATCCCGGTAAAGTATGGAAAATCTCTCCTCCTCCGTTATTTAATAAAAGGATACGCAGGTTGGAACGGACGTTGATATTCCATAACGCATTCATATCATAGAAGAAACTTAGATCTCCGATAGCTATGAAATTCAGTTTGTCGGAAGCTGCCGCATAACCGACAGCGGTAGACAACGATCCTTCAATACCACTTGTTCCCCGATTGCAACAAACTTCAATTGTAGGAGGAATCGAATATAGTTGTGCATAACGAACTACCGAACTGTTTGCCAGATGCAATGCACAGGACTCCGGCAAAGCTTTCAATAATGTACCGACAGCCAACATCTCCGAATAGGCAAAATCCGGTTCGGGAATAATCTTACAATAATTCTCCCATACACGGGGATAGTCAGGAGTCCGGTTATCCAGCAGGCTGGCGATCTTCTCCAGAAATTCAAACGGGTCCATCTCGATCACTGTAGTCAATGAGCCGTATAAATCGACAATCTCACCCTCCGGCGATACGTGCCAATGCTCTTTAGGCGGATGCTGACGGAGAAACTTCTTCAATCGTTTGGAAACCACATGTCCTCCGTAAGTAATCAGCAATTCGGGAACCATCTGGTCTATCTTTTCTTCGGGCATGGCATAAAGTGCCGCATCGAAATTCTTTACCGGAATACCGGGAACTGTCTGATTGCCGATATGTTCCGTCAACCAGGCAAAATGTTTATATAATAACTTGATATATCTTTTTTCAAACAGATAGATAAGGTTCATCTGACCGATGATAATCATGCGCTTCTGATATTTATTCATCCGGTCGACCAGATCATTATAATCACGATCATAGACATTCAATCCCTGATAACGGGTTATCACACGTACTTCCGGCAGTGCATCTACCGTGAATTGAAACAGCGGTTCGGAAACAGGAACATTGATATGCACCGGTCCTTTTCCATGATGATTCGTCTCCAGCAAGGCTTCATTCACCAGGCGATTACAATACCATTCATCTTCTTCCGTATGAATCTCCGGAAGATTGACCGACTTCTTGACCAGCGTTTGAAACACACCCGGTTGCGGCACTGTCTGTCCATCCATCTGTCCGATCCAGGCAGCGGGACGGTCTGCTGAAATGACAACTAAAGGAACATTCTGATAAAATGCTTCGGCTACAGCCGGATGAAGATTTAATAATGCAGTACCGGAAGTGCAGCACACAGCAGCAGGCTTACCACCATTCAACGCAAGACCAATAGCAAAATAACCGGCACTCCGTTCATCCGTCACTGCATAACAGGTGAAGTTCGGATGATTAGACAAAGTATGTACGATGGGCGTATTACGACTACCCGGACACAACACAACCTTAGTAATCCCGTGCGCCTCGAGCAACGCAACCAACTGGAGTATGTTCTTCTTGTCTGTATACATGATGATAATTATTAGTAGTTTATGATTTTAAAGGAGGCGTTGCAATAAGCCGTTTGATGGTTTGCAACTTCTTTTCCGTTTCCAGCCATTCGTCATTCAATTCCGAAGAAGCCAGTAGTCCACCGCCGGCATAAAGAGTCAGTTGTTCATCTTCAATATGCATGCAGCGCAGATTCACATAGATGTCAGTTCGCCCTTCCGGGTCCAGCCAACCGATAAAGCCGGAATAATAGCGACGGTCGTAGCCTTCGTTCTGCAATATAAACCGATAGGCTTCTTCTTTCGGTAAACCGCATACAGCAGGCGTTGGATGCAACACTTTCAAAAGATCTCCCAAACCTTTGTTATCTTTCAAAGAAAACTGGAAATCTGTTTTCAAATGTGACAAAGCACCTGCATAAGCCGGATAAGGCCCGTTCTCCGTAGAATGAATACCCAACGAAAGGAGTTGGCGACGAATGTAAGAAGCTACATAAGCCTGCTCTTTCCGATTCTTTTCATCCCATATTTGGGGCAGTTTACCATCTTGCAAAGGCTGTGTCCCGGCCAACGCTACTGTATTCCATTCATCTTTTTCACCCGATAAAATGATTTCGGGAGTGCTTCCCAACCAGATTCCTGTCTGCGGAGTGTAGCACAAGTATATATATGAATGAATATAACGCCTGCAAGCTGCACGAAATATAGATAAAGGGGAAAAACCGGATACTTTATCAATAGTAAGATGACGTGAAAGTACTAATTTATCAAAAGTATTATCACGCAAAGCATTTATAAAGGTATGAAAGCAGGAGGCATATTCCTCCGTAGAAGAAGTCAGGAACGATTCTTGTCCTTGCATCCGCAAAGCGACTTCCCGTTCTTCTGCCGTATCATTGTCAATCGGCAAAGGTTGCCCCCACTGATCGGGTTGAATCAATACGACAGGACACGTCTCACTCACCTGAAACGGAGCGATGACAAATCCTCTCTGTCCATTCAGTTCTTTCAGGTCGTATATCAGACATACCGCTCCTTCCGCCTGTGTCAACAGACGGGGAACTTTCTCCCCGGGAATACGGTAAACAGCAAACGGCTGCTTCCGCTGAATAAGTGCATCAATAGTTGTCAAATTACTTATTTCTTCGTCGGTCATCTCTTTTTCATCACACTGTTGACTACCCGTATGGAAGACACTAGTTTGTTTGTTGAAGTAAACACGTCTACATTCCATACATGGGAGGAACGTCCCTTATGTACAACTGTTCCTACTGCACGCACTGTATCTCCTTCATGTGCAGAAGATATGTGGTTTCCACTGACCTGCATTCCTACTACAATCTCGTCCGGCTGGCAAAGAATCATTGAACCGAGTCCGGCAACTGTTTCCGCCAATGCAAGAGTAGCCCCACCGTGCAAAATACCGAACGGCTGACGGGTACGGTGATCTACCGGCATCGTCGCCTCTACACGGTCTTCGTCGGCATAGGTATATTGAATTCCCAAGTTTCCCATCAATGCGTGGCGTGCCTGCGCATTCAGTTGGTCAAGGGGAATTTCGGCTACACGCACTTCGGATATGATAGCCTTCTCCACTGCAACGGCCACTCCGTCTTCCTCATTCGAAGCAGTCACATAATCGGCACAGGCTTTCACCGAGTCTTGTGAATGTCCCATAGCTATACCCAGCCCCGCCAATTGAATCATTGTTACGTCACACACACCGTCGCCCACAGCAATCACTTCCTCACGCTTCATACCTAGCACCTCCAGCAAAGCACCCAAAGAATTGGCTTTGTCGATGGCGCAGGGAACTACTTCCAGAAAATAGGGCTCCGAACGGAATACGTCCAACGCCCCATTCAGTCGTCTCTTCCAGTGATCTTCCAAACCAAGCAATGCTTCTTCGTCATCGCTCACCAGCATACACTTACAAGGAGCAAAATCAACGGCAGCAGAAAATTCTTCTTCTTTGATTATTTGCAGGTCATTCAACCGGGCTTCATTTTGGATATGTTCATTTTCAGGAGAATCCGTTATGATCGTATCATCATGATAAGTGAATAAAGCAAAACCGTTTTTACGGGCTTTCTTTTCCAGATACGGCAACATTTCGGGATTAATCCGACGTTCAAACAGAATTTCTCCGTTTTGTGCATTGATAATCTGACAGCCATTATAGGAAAGGATAAAACCTCCATAGTTTCCAAGTTCGAGCATCTTGGCCAGCGGCATTAGGCCATAAGTCGGTCTGCCGGACGCCAACACGATACGTACTCCCATTTGCTGAACTTTCAGCAAAGCAGCCAATGTACGTTTACTAATTTCTTTTGCATCATTGAGAAGCGTTCCGTCTACATCAAGAACTAATAATTTATACTTCATGGACACACGATTTTGATTTAGATTACAAAGGTAGGAAATTGAGTGAACGACAGAAAGCGTAAACAGATAAAATTACTCTAATTTCACTCTCTCAAACGCATTTCCAGATAATCGCGAAGAATTCGGGCGTGATTATACACCGGTTCTTTTGAAGCATAAAGTAGTGTTATCACCGGATGTGGTTTGATAAGAGTCAGAAAATCAGCCATTGATGGAGAAGCATCCAGCTCTTTTTGATACTGCGTGACAAAATCTCCCCAATGTCCGGGAATATCTTCATGAAACCATTTACGTAATGTAGGGGATGGTGTTATGTCTTTTGCCCAATAATCGTATTTCAACCATTCTTTCTTCATTCCGCGTGGCCATAATTTATCTACCAACACCCGGTATCCATCTGTTTCTGAAAAATCTTCGTAAACCCTCTTTATCCTTACCTGTATCATTTCCATTAATATTTAGTTATCAATAGATAAACCGGGAAAAACGAAAATTGTTTAGTAGAACTATTTAATTCCTCAATGTGTCCTGCGCTTTTTTAAATTCATAAGGAGTCATTCCCGTCTTTTTCTTAAAAAGGTTATATAATATCGGGGCACTATTAAATCCGGATTCATCAGCGATGGCACGTATGGTATAGTTAGGATATTTTTTCATTAGCTTGATCGCATAATTAATGCGCAGTCCGTTGATGTACCCATTGAAATTAGTTCCGGTGCATTCTCTTATCATCCGGGCAAAGCGTGCATTATTCAGATGTACAATCTGCGCCAAATCTTCTCTTGAGAGCTCTGGAGAAAGATATAGCTGTTTTTGAACGACTGTATGATTTAATTCCTGGAATATTTTCTTGTTCTCCTCTTCTTCCCCACTTTCTTTGTCTGTTTCGTCCAAAAGTTCATCCTGTTCTTCAGGAGAAATCAATTCCGGTTCCAATTCTGATGAAACCTCCTGTTCCTCGTACACTTCCAATAACTGATTACCATCTTTTTTATTGGCAAATTTCTCGTTTATCAGTTTGGCAAGCATCCTGTTTTTATACTCGATTATATGGTTGAAACGCCACAAACGCCAAAGTATAAACAGGGTCAGCACTACAATACACGCCAAAAAGCAGAGTGAAACATTCCTTATTTTTAGCTGTGAGGCTTGCTCGGCGATGTATTCTTCTTTTTCGGAAGCACCGTACATCGCGTTCAATTCTAATGCAGCATTTTTCCTGTCGGTACTGTTAATGCTATCCGTTATTGCAATGATGGTTTCACGTATTTCTGCGGCTTCTTTATAACGATTCAGCCCCAGATATGCCTGGACTTCCTTATTAAGTATAGTTAAATATTGAGCGTTCAAGGTATCCCGCTGTGTTCTCAACAATTCTTTAAAGTCCTTACAGTTGTCTATTACTGTCTCATATTGTTTGGAAAGAATCAAATAAGGAATCGAATACATCTTGCCATCCGGAGTATGAGATTCTTTTATTGCCAGATATTTTTGATAATATCCTTCTGCTTGCGCATATTTCTTTTCTAAATAAGAAATATAGGCCAAATTTGCATATAAATAGCTATATTGACCATCAATGTAGCCTTCGGGAACCTCCGGTACTTTCTCTAATTTTTTAAGAAGTTTTTCACGTTCATAAGCAAGAGCCAAAGCTTCATCAATACGGGAATCTGTCATTAAAAATCCCATCTCTGCTCCATAATAATAGGAAAGCAGCATCATTTCTCTCATATCCTTTGACCCACGCAGTAATTCAATCGTACGACCAAAATAATTATACGCCTCATCTTTCAATGACAGCCTCCAATTATTCTCTCCTATGCAAAAAAGCAATCTAGCTTCCGCCTCTCTGTCCTTCAGTTTTTGAGCCTGCATAATTCCACTAAGAGCATAATGCATGCTCTCATTATATTTACTCATTATGGATGAAAGTTCAGCTAAATAAACCGTCATCTTCAACATGTGCTTAGGTTCTCTTTGAGAGATGGAATCAAGCAAGTACGACTTCCTTGCATACATAAAAGCTAGTTTATTCATATACATATTACGATATGACAAACTGCGCAATTCATTAATCAGACGCAGAGGGAAGGCTTTTCTGGTTTCGGCCTCATCCAACAACTGTAAAGCACGTTTGGGGTTGGAAATATAAATATCTCTGATATATTTTTCTGTATACAAAGAGTCATTATTTATAATTTTATCAGCCCTTGAAAATTGATTGTGTACAAATAGAAGCACAAAAATACATACCCAAAAACGCATAAAACTCTTAATCGTGTTTAATCATTAATTATCCAAAGGTATGTATTTTCCAAAAAATGTGCAGACACAATTTAAATTTGCAAAATAAAAATAAGAAACATTAGCTAAACATATCAGAGACGTAACATGGTTCCAAGTCAGCTATTCTCCTGAATCACAGCCCAATGCTTTGCTCAATCGCCCTTCAAGGCATACACTTAAGTCAGTCGTTACAAACTTGCCATTATAAAAAAGAGTAAATATGGTAGCCGGAGTAGGTGCATTTTGCGCCTGTTCCATACTTTCCAATTCAATTATTCTCAATGGAATGTCTTTGCTCTTAGCAGCACTGACCAAAGAACCGCGAACGTGAAACTCCGTAAACGGGCAGCGATGGGTATAATAAACGACTATTCCATCCTTATCCGGACACTCACCGCTCAACACGCAATCATTAAAAGAAGGATCAGGAGCAGCCGGGTTTAGTTTCAAACTTAAAAGGCTGAATCCGTAAGGGAGTTTTTCTATTGTTTGGAAACCTTGTCGCAACAGCCATTTCGTGTCACTCATAAAATGAAATTTAGAAGTGCCCACCACTGTGACAAGCCCATCTTTCCCCTGCAATTTTGCATCATCAATGGCAGACTGCAATAATGCCTTACCATGTCCGCAACCTTTATATTTACCTGACACCCAGAAACAGTTTATCATCAGATAATTGGGAGCATTCACCGGAACCCATGCTTTTTCAGCAGGACCGTATTCGATAAACACTTTTGCCCGTTCATCAATACGTCTGAACACATAGCCGTTATCGAACTCTTTCTTCAGCCATTCTTTTTTGAGTTCATAACTATCCTTGCATTTCTTATCTGAGAAAGCACAGCATATATGTTCGTTTGCAATATTCTCCTTTGTCAAAGTGATGTAATTGGTTTCCATAATATTCTATTTAATTAATAGGTTAAACAAATAACAGTTCGATATTCACTCATTGTTATGAGTTGGTAGCAAATCGCCAAGCTAATATCCTGCTACTTTTAGTTCCCTGCTGCATTCGAATAACTTTATATTCGGACACATTCACCGATTTTAATTTGGTATATAACTTTTCCAGATTTTTTTCTTTAGAAACCAAACTCGTAAACCATCCGCAGTTCTTCTGATATTTTTGGCTCTCGGAAATCATATTCAATAAGAAACGAACTTCTCCGCCCTCGCACCAAAGTTCATTCGCACTCCCGCCGAAATTTAGCTGCACTTTATTTATCTTCGTACCTTTCAGACTGCTTAATTTGCGTAACGTTCCGTCTTCCGCCTCTTCACGCGAACTATGAAACGGAGGATTGCATATTGTCACATCAAAATACTCATCAGGCATAATAATTCCATCGAAAATCTTCTTACTATCTTTCTGAAGTCGCAAGTCAATCTTATGAGCCAACACAGGGTTGCAAGTCACTATCTTTCGTGCATTTTCTATCGAAACCGGATCAATATCAGTACCAACGAAGGTCCATCCATATTCAGTGTGTCCTATGATCGGATAAATGCAATTTGCACCTACCCCAATATCCAGACATCTACATTTAGACTTCTGTCCATTAGCATCTCCTGCCGGTAAATCCGGTGTTGTTCCGTTCGGCTGGATAAGATCGGCAATATAATGAATGTAATCCGCCCTTCCGGGAATAGGCGGACACAAATATTGCTTCGGTATGTCCCAATACCGGATGCCATAATAAGTTACCAATAATGCTTTGTTCAAAGCCTTCACCGCTTGCGGATTAAAAAAGTTTATAGTTTGTATTCCGAGGATTGAGCGATACGAATCTCTTTAATGGAGGATAATTTTCCATCAACAATGGAAAATCATACTGACCATTGTGCTTATTTCTTATATGTAACTCACCTTTTTTTGCCATGCGGGCAAAGATACAGAGAATTTTCCTGCCTACAAATTCTTCTTTAACTCTTATCCTAACACTCTTCTGAATATCATATATAATATTCTACCATTTCAATCAGCCCGGCGCGTAAAGTATATACTTAGTTGCTTCATATACATTATTCACACCCAACTTCCGGAAAATATTCTTTTGTGGGTGATAATAGTATGAATGCTTGAGGTTCTTTCCAATGCTATTTCTTTCACAGATTTCCCATGTGCTATCAAT
>SCPO01001281.1_pt1 | contig 12320 bp, 9 predicted proteins | sample 6106821 | NCBI WGS metagenome assembly SCPO01 (sample SAMN10720448, study PRJNA508395) | human gut metagenome | isolation source: Participant 2 stool, 0 month | host: Homo sapiens | collected 2017 | reverse complement strand
TTTTCATACGTAATATTAAGCGTCCTACACATAAAGTAGGACAGGTTTATACTAAAATTGATATAAAACCGAGTGGTTTGACAACAAGAAAGATTAGCATTCATGAAAACACAAATGCGGCTATTATACGATGACAAATAGCAACAGCTAAGAATTTAAAAGTTTCATACACGTGTACATAAGTCACAATCTTTGGCGCTTAGCTGTTGAGACCAATTTCATTTTCGGACTATGGTAATTCCAAAAAGTCGGCCTTTGGTCTGTATTGTTAATTGGGTGTTACTGCTTGTGGAACTTTAGTAAGCGAGACATTGTATCCAAGCTTTTTAAGTTCAGAAGACAAATATACCTTGCGTTTCTGCTCTATCTTGGATTGCATATATTGTGCTCCAAGTTCATGGTAACGGGACCCTGTACTCAGTATCAGATAAACGGATATCAACTGAGAATGTCCCACTGCAATCAAGGCACGTTTCTTTCCTCTGCGGGCAGCTATACGATGGTATCTTTCACTAAAAAACGTATTCTTTGTACGGGTCGCAGCCCATGCGGCTTCTGTGATTACCGCCTTTACCTGTTTGTTTCCGTGAGTGATTCGTGCGCTTTTTTTTTACCCGCACTCGTTGTTGCCCGGAGAAAGACCGGCCCAGACGAAAGATGCTTTTCAGAAGGGAAGTGGGACATGTCAAGACCTATCTCAGAAACCAGATCCTCTACAACCTTGGTGCTAAAACCGGGAATCTCCCTGAGAAGTTCAAGGACATTCTCGTACTTGGACAACAGTCTCTTTATACGTTCGGACAAATCATCAACCAAAGTCTGAGTCTGGTCTATATCCTTTCGGATCATCTGAAGAAGATAAATGTGATGCTCTTCAACAAAACCGGTACACGCCTCAAGCAATTCTTCAGGACTGGCTGACAGTTTACCGTGATAAACTGAATTTATATCATCAAGAGTAAGGACTTTACCTTCACAAAGCATATCAATAAGAGAAGTAGCTGTCGTACCGCTTGTATTACTTACTACACTTGAAAGCTTGATGTTGCAGTCTTCAAGAATACGCATCATACGGTTCTTCTGAAGCTATCTGCTGAATAAGCTTGTTCCGGTAACGCGTCAGGTCACGAAGCTGACGCGCCTTGGGAGGAATATAGCTCGGTTTGAGAAGACCTGCCAGAAGAAGCTTGCAGATCCATTCGCTGTCCATCTTGTCTGTCTTGTGACCCGGAACATTCTTAATGTGACGGGCATTGATATCCAAACATTGGGAATGGAATCTTCAAGAACCTTATAAACCGGCTTCCAGTAAACACCGGTACTCTCCATTCCCACATGCGTTACACCATTGGACAATAGCCATTCTTTCAATTCATTCAAAGAACTCGTGAAGGTTTTGAATGAGCGGGTCTCGCGTTGGATGCCTGCTCCGTCAATTGTCGCCACTACAACCTTCAGGTGGACGTCGATACCGCAAGCGCGCTGTATCAACTGAGGGAATGTCACTTCTGCCATAACTGATACATTTTAGGGTTACACTATACAAAGGTAACTTCAGCTTGACTATTTACATTCTCTTGGGCGTGATTTTTATCTCATGGGAATTTCATTCTGTTTATCCGATTACCGTAAATGAATAAGCCGGCAATTCATACCCGAATTTCGCTTACCTCCATTGTACCGGATACAGGACGAACCTGTTGGTCTGTCGGTTTTCCTGCCAAAACCGTCTTTACGGCAGTGGTGTTCATTCCTTCCAAAGACGGGAGCTCCACTTGCGCATTCACCGCTACCGGCAGCAGATTCACCAGTTTCACGATCATATCTCCTGTCTTTCCGTCGCGGACTACCGACACACCTACCCGTTTCTTCACCGCATCTTGTGCATTATCCAAAGTCACGGAAGAAGCGATGTATTCACTGCCCGCATTTTGTCCGTACATCTGCTGCGCATAGTAACCTACGGTGGGTTTTACCTCCGTATTATTGAAATAAATCAAATCCGGATTCCACTGGGTATGTCCCTCCTTAGCCAGTAACGGAGCGTAAGAAGTCATGGTCACCACATCGGCATTACGCTCCACGGAAGTCAGGTACAAGGCCTCGGCCAAAGCTGTTTCTATATTGTTGGGACGTCCCGGCAAATGAGCCGCATACTCTCCCAAATACACTTTCGCCTTGTTACGGTCATAACGGTCATAGAAATCCTGATTGTTGATAAACCATCCCGGGGTGTTATAATAATGTTCATCCACCATCGGAATACCCATCTTAGTGGCGAATTTCCAGCCTTCCTCATAATCACTGCCCTCATAGAACGGGCCTACCGTTCCGATAACGGTCACTTCGGGATATTTCTCCTTCACCGCATTGAAAATCATGGTGAAACGTTCTTCAAAGATATCGGTAATCAAATCCTCGTTACCAATACCGATGTACTTCAGATTGAAAGGTTTGGGATGTCCGGCTTGCGCACGCTTCTTTCCCCACACGGTCTTCTTCGCATCTCCATTCGCATATTCTATCAAATCCAGTACATCCTGCACGTACTGCGGCATTTCCTCCATCGGGATTCCGCCTTGCTGACCGCCGCAACCCAGTTCGCCTACCGAGTGATGACTGCAAGTACCCGAATTCTGACAAGGCACTCCGGCTGCCACTACAGGAACAGGTTCGGCCCCCATATCCTCGCAGAACAAAAAATATTCATGATATCCCAGACCGCGGGTCTGATGATACCCCCACAAATTGCGCAGAGGCTTGCGTTCCTCCAACGCTCCTATAGAGCCTTTCCAATCATAAATATTGTCCACACCATCTCCGTGAGCCACACATCCGCCGGGGAAACGGACAAAACGGGGATGAAGGTCCGCCAAAGTCTGTGCCAAATCGGCGCGCAGCCCGTTCTTCCTGCCTTTAAATGTATTCTGTGGGAAAAGAGAAACCATATCCAAGGCATACTTCCCAGCCATCTGCGGACAAACGGACAACACGGCATCCGCAGCATCCGCCGTTGCCGTCAGTACAGCCTTTTGTTTTTTCCACTCTGTAGATGAAACCCGAATAGCAGCCTGCGCAATCTCCTTGCCATCTTTGGTAGTCAGCCTCACAAGCACTTTTCCACCTTTCGTATCATCCAGCACTTGGAAAACACAGAGAAGTCATACTTTCACCTTTTTCACGGCAATACCGTCAAAACCGTTATTCACCAAGGCAGCACCGGGCGGTGTACCTCCAACACTGCATAATGAGCATTGTTAGCATGGATGGGACTGTCCTCACTGACAGACAGTTCCGCATCAGTACCCTGTATACCCACGCATACGTGCTGTTCCAGTTCTTATCTCTTGCACCGTCTTTGGCAGAATATTCAAAATCACGGTTCTGAACCAGCTCCGCATAAAGTCCACCATCGGCTCCATAATTGATATCCTCAAAGAAAATACCTATCAGATGCTCACTAATAGGCTTCACCCGTCCGGCATCCACCCGGATGGTGGCAGTGACCGGTTTCAGTCCGGCAAAGCGGACGGCATCCTGTTCGGTACGCTCATTATTCTGTATATCGCGGAATTTCTTATGCTCAGCAAAACGAATCAACTGTTCTATATCCGCATAAGGTACTTTCTGCATATAACCGTTCAAGGTATCTTTATCAAGGACAATCTGCCGGGCAGTGACCAGTCGGGGCACGGCAGGCTTCTCCGCATTGACATATTGTTGAGGAGCCCACTTCAACAAGTCGGAAGAATGGGAAGTACCCCATACTTTTCCGCTGGGGGTAAGCTGCCACCGGCAATACCAACGTCCATCTTCCGCTTTTTCCAGAAGAGGTTTAATCATTCTCTTTTCCGCCCCCCAACGCCCGAAATCACATTTCAGATAGGCAAAGCCGTCGGATACACTCAGCCACTTGTCGCCATCGGGACTCCATGCGAATTTCAGTCCGCTGCGTCCCTCGTCTTCCGGATGGGCGTAAGAGAAGATGTAGACCGAATCGGGCTCATTATATACTTTTTCCACGGCAGCACAGACGGATTGGCCTGCTGCCAATGAGGCGATTGCCAGAGATAATAAGGTCTTTTTCATGGTATATGCTTTATTGTCATGTTTCTTTTATAACGTGGGAACAACCTTCCTGATGGTTCCATCCGGATTAAATTCCATACGGTCTATACATACTTCACGATGCACGCCAGGACCCTTCTCACGATCTATAAAGTTCTTATTAATACGATGATATACAATGTACCACTCATCCGTACCCGGAATTTGTAGGACTGCATTGTGCGCAGGTCCATAGATTTCCTTTGCAGGATCCTGAATCAGTACCACCGGTTTCTTAGCAACCTTTATAGGACCTAGCGGAGATTTCGACGTACCGTATGCCACATGATAGTTGGGCGAACCGGTATCATCCACCGACCACATAAAGTAGTAAAGACCATTACGATAGAACACATATGCCGCTTCACGGAAAGCGTAATCTTTCAGACTTCCTCCTTTCGGTGTCAATACGGTCAAGGTATTCTTTTTGATGGAAACCATATCCTCATTCAGTTCGGCGCCCGCCATATAACCATTGCCCCAGTACAGATAGGATTTTCCCGAAACCGGATCGGTAAACACATCCACATCAATCTGCTGTCCGTGGCCCACGGGAGATTCAGTAATAATGGGATGTCCCAAGTCTTTGAACGGACCAATGGGTGAATCGGCTACCGCCACCCCAATCTGCTTGCCGCCTCCGGCTACAGGATTACCACTGAAATAGAAGAAATATTTATAATACTTTCCATCCACCATTTTCTCTTCAATGCACGGAGCCCATGCGTTTCCATCCGCCCATGCCACCTGATCGGATTTCAAATCAAGCATCACCCCTTCATCTTTCCAGTCCTTCAGATTATCCGAAGAGAAGACACTGAAATACCATCCGCCCCATCCGGGCTGTCCGTCGGTGGTGGAATAGATATAATATTTTTTAGTCTGATGAGAATACAATATCTCGGGGTCAGCATGGAAACCTTGCAGCACGGGATTGTTGGGAATCGTCATATTGCCCATTTCCTTTGAAGGCCATTTGTCGGTGATGCGCTTCAACTCGGCACGGGTAATGGGGATGATAGTTCCGTGACGCGGATGAAAATTCATCTTCACCTCACTGTCTATCACTTTAAAGTTTTTCAAATCGGTCGTTTCGGTAAACTGGTATTTACCTTTCATATAGACATCATACATCAAGATGTATTTATTCTGACCTATCAGTTTGAAAGTTCCCGCACCTTCCACCGCTTCCGGGGTCTGCTGCTTGTAGTCGGGTTCTTCCTCCCATTGTCCCGAAGTCAGTGAACGGGTAGTTGCTACCCGGATGCCGTTTCCATGTCCTTCGGTTTTATAAAACAGGTGGTAGATTCCATCTTTATATACGATATCACCGTCTATGCAAGATTTCTTGTTTTCAGGGATGAAAAGCGGTTTCGGTTCACCTTCCAGGTCGGTAAATTCTTTATTGGCATAAGCATAATAAATCACATCTGCCCCATCACCATATTTCATTGACCAATAAACCAAGTATTTTCCGGCTTCCGCATCGAAGATAGTCTGAGGAGCCCATACCCGTTTCAGTTTTTCCTGGCCGGCATAACATTTCTGCATATTGATGACAGAATGGTTCCAGTTCACCAAGTCTGTAGATTTCAACAACACCATGGCACGATTGGAATCCCATCCATTGTCAGAAACCATATCGGTAACCACCATATAGAATGTCTTTCCGTCTTCGCAACGCAGGATATGCGGATCGCGCACACCACCGGTAGAACTGATGATTTTGGAATCAATGACAGGTTTGTTGTCATTCAGTGCCCAATAGGTATATCCGTCCGTACTTACCGCATAGCATACGGCTTCCTCGCTGATGTGGTTACCTGTAAAATAGGTAAAGAGATAAGCTATGTAATCTTTTTCGGCTACATTGTTTTGACTATTGGCAGATTGCTGTGCTCCTGCCAGCCAGGGCACAAGACAAGCCAAAAAGAAAGTAAGGATTTTGTGTTTCATAATAATTAGTTCAAAAATTGTTTGATGCAAAGATAGAAAATACAATCCTAACGATGGGTATATAAATCTTTCAAAAGAGGGACTTTATTCGGTCAAATGGGGGAAAATAGAAGTTTTACATCTTTTTTATCCATTGTAAGAATCCACCGATCCCTACAATGGATATCAATTTAACGAGGATTATTACTTGTGATCATTTTGTATAAAATGTATTTAGAGAATGGGGCTGCAACGTCACCTCCAAATATTTTCCCGCCAGTTTTACACTCAAATTTGTTGTTTGCCATTAAAATTCCCCGCCACTACCAAATACTGATTCTCAGGAGTCAGGAATATAATGACTGGTTGGTTATCCTCCCCTTTGCCTTGTATTGTAAGATTTTGATCCTGGAGCCACCATTTTGCTATAATGCTTTACGCATAATACTCCGGGGTATAAACAAACGTACGTTTTTCCGAATCCACACGAATCAACGCATTCTGTTTCCATCCCCACGGACTTTCACCTTTATCGGTCAAAATACAATTCCAAAAATTATATTCACAACATCCATTCCCTAAATAATGATTTATCAACTCAAATGTATGTTCTGCTGCCTTCCAATCAAAACTACCCCAACCGCATTCGCTTTCCGAACAGATATATTCCCATTCGGGATGCTGTTTTCTTATGGAAGGAAGTATTTCACGTCCTTCCCATTGAAATCCCATACCACGAATACAATTACATAAAGCCGTATCAGCAAGAATTGTTTCTACATGATCTTGGCGATTCGTATTAAAAGTACCTAAATAAAGCTTCACCTCAGGATGCATTTGCCTCAAAGTAGGAGCTAAATATTCTTTATTGAAACGAATCGTACCGGTGGCAGTCCAGGCACAACCAGGATAAGGAGTGTAACTGTACGCTTCATTCTGATACATTACCATATCAATGGGAATTCCTTGTTCTTTATAGGCATCTATAAACCGACAAAAATAATCTGCATAAGTCTGCAAATAACGTGGATCTTGAATCATAAAGTCAGTTGTCGCAAGTTGGCGAGGAAAAACTCCATCACGGGCACCGGTCAACTTCATTTCATTCTCATCAACCTGACCGCCTGTAGCACCATATAATAAATAATTCTGTTTCTCTGACAAACTATTAAACGGACTACTTAAAACCGGATAATCTCCATTTATTTTCATCCAGCTTGGAGGACACCAAGGTGATATCCAAAATGTAAGATTCGGATTATATTTTTGTGCAGCACGTATGAAAGGAATAATAGTCTGTTTATCACGATTAATATTAAAATATCTCAATGCAAAGTCACCCTCCACTTCGTCACAACTATACCAAGAACGAGCGTAATCATTGGCTCCCATCGAAATTCGTCCACGCGTAATCCGTAAATCACCTTGCGGAGAAAATATATTATACAATATTTCATCTTGTTCAGTACGAGTTAATAACCCAAGAGCATCCCAACAAAGTTCATTGAAAGTAGTTCCCCAATTCTTGAAAGCAACACCGTTCTCTGTTCCATCTACCTGTAAAACAGGATTTTGTTCTGATTTTGACTGCAACTTCACTTTTGATTTTTGCCATACATTGCCTTCGGTACTACTAATCCAAGTCACAGACTGTGCATTTACAATCGTCGCAACAGTCAGTAACAGACCGATACAAAATAAGAATTTATTTTTTTTCATACTATTAATGTTCTAATTATTTAAATACAAAAATTATTCAACAATCCGACAACAAGATGTAGATATACATACAAGTTATCGGATAAAAATGAGATTATCAATTTTTTAATTAACAGATGGATAACCTGGATTCTGCTTCAAGTTTGGATTCGTATTCAATGTAGTACGTGAAAGAGGTATCCACATCGTATGATTATCTGGATCCGGTTCTTTATCCCACCAAGTTCCCGAATTAAAAATCCCGAACCTGCATAAAGTCTGTCTACGTAAACCTTCTCCTAAAATTCCCGTCCCCATTCATCCAATAATTCCTGTTCTGTCAATGCACTCCCATTCTCAGGATACAAACTAGAAGAACCTGCTGGATAATAACGCTTCCGTACATAATTCAGTAATTTTTCCGCTTCTGCCTTTCTACCCTGATAAAAACGAATTTCTGCCAAATAATAATAAATTTCCGCTAAACGGATCAAAGCATAATCCGATTCTATTTTACCTGCATCATCCGAACGATAAATAGGATATTTTATCAAACACCAACCTGAATTCTGATCTCCGTAAGCCATAGCCGATTTTGGAGTTTGGGTTCCACTAGAAGGATTGGGAGAGAAACTAGCAGGATCTGTATCGCGGAAAATACCTACTTGATCACGAATGTAAAGTTTGTAAGCTCCATTGTCCGAAGTAACATATTCCGTTCCATTTGCCGTTTCATAAGGTAGGTCGCCATACAAAAACATTCCTTCGCGTTTGCTATTTCCTAAATTTTTATACTTTTTTAGACGCACATCATCAGGATATTTCATAAACTTACGGACCGGTTTTCCATTTTCAAAGGAATATTCATTTCCATTTAAATCTAATCCTGGCTGTAATGCATATTTGGGGTTACAATTCCCCCAATCTGTAAAACCGAAATATTTCGAAGAGAGGAACGGAGCAACCTGCCAAAACATTTCATAATCATAAAGCCAATGCATACCACCAAACGAGGATGGATAACCAAACAATAATTCATTAGACTTATCGTTATCCCAATCAAACGGCGCATCCCACCTATTATCTATATCATAGAAACCGTATTCACCATCTATAATTTTTTCACAGTATTTTTCAGCTTCGACCGTCTTGTCCTCATCAATCCACCAACTGGCGTTCATATACAACCTTACCAATAAGGCAGCACAAGCTCCCTGGGTCCATTGACCCTGCTTTAAGCCATTTCCATTATTACTTTCTTTTTTTTGTAACGCAGGCAATGATTCCAACAGCTCTTGTTCAATAAAAGCAAAAGTTTCTTTTGGCTCTGATTGTGCCGGCAACTCTGTAGTTGGATAATCCGTAACAATTGGTATATTATGTACTAAATCGAATATAGACATATACATCCACGCACGTAAAACACGTGTTTGAGAAATAAAATCATCAAACTCTTGCTGTGAAAAGCCAAACTTTGCAGGATTCAGCTTACTTATATCAGAAATACTGGCATTACACTGAATGATCCCTCTGTAAGTATCTTCCCAAATTGCATTAACATACCAATCATCAACAGTCCAAGTATGATAATGATAACGGAAATATTCACCGCCATTATACCAATGTTCCTCTCTTTGCACAGTCATATAATGGTCGGCAGAAAGTTCGCCAAACCAATACATCGCCCTACAACACAACCAATATCCGTGTCCGAAAGGACGTACAAACGCCTGAAGAACATTCTCCTTGGTTTGATAGAATCCATCCTGAGGTACAATATCATAAGTAGTTTCCGACAAATCCGTACATCCCACTGATGCCAACATTCCTAATCCCAGAAATATATTTTTTAATTTAAACGTTTTCATAAAGTAATAAATTTAGAAGTTAAGTTGAATACCAAACAAGAATTGACGTGAAGACGGATAATATCCATTCTTACTGTAAGGTAGACCGGGTTCCATACCATTTACACAATATGCATCCTTATCTAGTCCTCTGTGATATCCGCTAATAGTGAACAAATTACGTCCTGTAATATAGAAACGTGCCTTTTCAACCCACTTATTATTTATATTCCAAGTATACCCCAATGTAGCGACATCCAACTTCATAAAATCACCATTATGTACAAAATAACTGCTATGCACATTTTTTCCTGTAGTAATTTTCCTATTTTCCTTGTAAGCGGACTCCAGCACATTCGGATTCGGAGCTGCATCCTGCAAGCCATAATACAAATCATGGACATCATAGATCTGATAACCCAAATTACCTCGGAAATACAAATTCAAATCTAAATTTTTATAACGGAAAGTATGAGTCACAGACATTGTAAACTTAGGCAATCCATTACCTACCACCCGTTTATCCTCATCCGTACCTTTATCTATAGGAATCACTTCACCATCTTTAGAGTAAATCAACCAACCTCCGTTATCATCCAAACCCGCATACTGGAATGTGTAAAATTACCAATGCATTCTCCTTCTTCAATACGTTGCAATACCCCTGGATTTCCTGGGTACAAGGGAAAATTACTCATCCAATAATACTTAGGACCTTCATAAAACTGATTTGAGAATGAAACAAACTTATTATTTGAAGTAGAGCCCACAAAACTAATTGTATAATTAAAATTTTTGCTCTTTACCGCATTCCAATCTAATTCGATTTCAACACCTGTATTTTTCATTGTACCTACATTAACAAATGATTGCGAAGCACCATTAGGTGGCAATGCAACATCATAAACTCCCAATAGATCCTGTTGTTTCCGACTATAATAATTTACACTACCATTCAAACGATAATTAAACAGACTGAAGTCTATTCCTACATTCCAATTTTTACCTTTTTCCCATTTCAAATTAGGATTAGCATTGGAACTGATGTTCCATTATAATAAATCAATGAATCATATTCCTGATTACCTGTCACTCCGAAATCACCTCTCAATTTCAAATCACTAATCCATTGGATATTTTTTATAAAATCCTCCTCACTGATTCTCCAACCAGCAGAAACAGCTGGAAACGATCCCCATTTGTTACTAACACGAAATTTGGAAGAGCCTTCATGACGAAGAGAAAATGTAGCAAAATATTTATCTCTAAAATTATAACTCAGACGACCAAAGAAAGCAATTAATTTGGAATCATTCCTGTAAGGCCCCATACCTAGGCGTCCCTCCACTTCACTATTGTAAGTTCCAGCACCCAAGTTGTCAGGTCCTAACAAATCTGAAGCAAAGTTCTTATTCTCAGCATTCAATCCGTCATTTACAAAGTATTGATAAGAATATCCTCCCATAAACTTTACATGATGGTTACCAGTGTCATAACCGTAATTTATCAACCATTCCAAAGATTCTTGTTTATTCTTGTCATATTTACGGCTAGCTTCTCCCTGAAATCCACTTTTGTCTTCTATGGTAGAATCGAAGGACGAAACCAACTGTAATCGGGTTCTATAATCTGCTGAGCCAATGTAATTTGTGTACTTAAATAATGATTCTTATCTCTACACAACAGCGGAAACAAATTCAACTTAAACGTACCATCCCAACTTAAGATAGTACGCTCACCACCACTTTTCTCCAACTTCAAGATTTCAACCGGATTATTGGTGGAATAAGTAGTTATCTGAGTATATTTACCCGGTTGCTCCGGGTCCATCACTGGAATAGTGGGATTTATCAACAATGCAGAACGAAAAGTATCATAATCTGCATCCTGATACTTCACTGTGCGCGGAGCCACATTCAGAATGACATTGTACAAGTCACTTTTTCCTGTATGATTTAATGACAAACGGGCCCCTACCTGCTGCCTTTCCGAACGCAAGTCTATACCATCTGTATTTTTATAATCCACTGTTGCTTTATAATTAGTCTTAGTATTACCACCCATAACCTGCAAAGTATGACTATGAGATACAGCCACTTTAGTCAGTTCATCAAACCAATCAGTATCAGCGCCATAATCATCTCCCCGTTTCTGTTCTCTAAAATCTGTAGCCGACAATACATTCAACTCTCTGACAGGTGTAGTTATATTCACAAATCCCGAATACGAAGTATGAATTTTTCCATCCATAGTACCTTTTGGTAGTAACTACAATCACCCCATTCGATCCACGGGTTCCATAAATGGCCGAAGCGCCCCATCTTTCAAGACATCAATAGATCCAATATCATTTTCATTCAAATTATCAAGACTACCGCCTGGTATACCGTCAATTACAATCAGCGGACCCAATCCGGCTGAACGCGAGGATACTCCACGTACCTGAATACTGGGTGAAGAATTAGGATCAGAAGGAGTAGAATTCTCTACTGCAAGACCTGAAACCTTTCCCTGAATCTGCATGGCAGGATTACCACTCCCAATCTGCAACATATCCTTACCTGATATGTGGGAACTGCACTAGTCAGTTCCTTCTTTGAAATGGAACCATAACCTATTACTACCACTTCATCCAACAGCTCCATCTTCTTTCATCATAATACGAAGTAACTTTGTATCCTTCAATCTTATCTCCTGTGAAGCATAGCCTATATAGCTTACTACTATTACATC
>SCPO01000363.1_pt1 | contig 12416 bp, 13 predicted proteins | sample 6106821 | NCBI WGS metagenome assembly SCPO01 (sample SAMN10720448, study PRJNA508395) | human gut metagenome | isolation source: Participant 2 stool, 0 month | host: Homo sapiens | collected 2017 | reverse complement strand
CACCAACTACGATCTGTTCAACTACTACGGCGCACCCGATGCTGACCGTGTGATCGTGGCTATGGGCTCCATCTGCGACGTTGCTGATGAGGTCATCGATTACCTGACCGCCAAGGGCGAGAAGGTCGGCCTGGTTCTGGTCCGCCTGTATCGTCCCTGGGTCTCCGCTTCCCTGCTGAAGGTCCTGCCCAAGACCGCCAAGAAGGTGGCTGTGCTCGACCGCACCAAGGAGCCCGGCTCTCTGGGCGAGCCCCTGTACCTGGATGTCGCCACCACCCAGCGTGAGGCCGGCATGAACGACGTCGTCCTGACCGGCGGCCGCTACGGTCTGGGCAGCAAGGATACCCGCCGTCCTCCATCTTCGCTCTGTACAAGGAGCTGGAGAAGGATCAGCCCAAGGAGCGCTTCACTCTGGGTATCACCGATGACGTCACCTTCCTGTCTCTGCCGGAAGTCAAGCCCGCTCCCATCACCGCAGCTGCTGGCACCAAGGAGTGCAAGTTCTGGGGCCTGGGCGGCGACGGTACTGTCGGTGCTAACAAGAACTCCGTCAAGATCATCGGCGACCATACCGACAAGTATGTTCAGGCATACTTCCAGTATGACTCCAAGAAGACCGGCGGCGTGACCATCAGCCATCTGCGCTTCGGCGACGAGCCCATCCGCAGCCCCTACTACATCAACCAGGCTGACTTCGTGGCCTGCCACACCCCGCTTACATCCACATGGGCATGAAGATGGTCCAGGATGTCAAGCCCGGCGGCGTGTTCATGATCAACTGCCAGTGGTCCGATGAGGAGCTGGGCCAGCACCTGAACGCCGAGGCAAAGAAGTATATCGCTGACAACAACATCCAGCTGTATACCATCAATGCTATCGATAAGGCTATCGAGATCGGCATGGGCAAGCGCACCAACACCATCCTGCAGTCTGCATTCTTCAAGCTGGCTGACGTCATGCCCATCGAGGATGCCGTCAACTTCATGAAGCAGGCAGCTCAGAAGAGCTACGGCAAGAAGGGCCAGGACGTCGTTGAGATGAACTGGAAGGCTATCGATGCAGGCGTTGACGCCATCCACAAGGTGGACGTGCCCGCATCCTGGTCCAACCCCGAGGCTGATCCCGCACCCAAGGCTCTCACCGGCCGTCCGGAGCTGGTCAAGCAGATCCGCGATGTCATGGAGCCCATTGCCCGTATGGACGGCGACAGCCTGCCTGTCTCTTCCTTCGTGGCAAATGCAAACGGCGAGTGGGAGCAGGGCGCTTCTGCATACGAGAAGCGCGGCACCGCTGTCAACGTCCCCGAGTGGGATGCTGCAAAGTGCGTTGGCTGTAACCAGTGTGCATTCGTCTGCTCTCATGCTACCATCCGTCCCTTCCAGCTGACCGCCGACGAGCTGGCAGCTGCTCCTGCACAGACCAAGAGCCGCGACAACAAGCCCGCAAACGAGTACAAGTTTGTCATGGCTGTGTCTCCTCTGGACTGCATGGGCTGCGGCGAGTGCGTCACCGTCTGCCCCACCAAGGCTATCACCATGGTGCCGCAGGACAGCCAGGCCGATCAGCAGGCAGTGTTCGACTACTGCGTGGCCAACATCTCCAAGAAGCCTTCCAAGTTTGCTGACGATACCGTCATCGGTTCTCAGTTCAACCAGCCGCTGCTGGAGTTCTCTGGCTCCTGCGCAGGCTGTGCCGAGACTTCTTACGCTCGCCTGATCACTCAGCTGTTCGGCGAGAAGATGTACATCTCCAACGCTACCGGCTGCTCCTCCATCTGGGGCGGCACCGCTTCCATCTCTCCGTACACCGTCAACAAGGACAGCGGCCATGGTCCTGCATGGTGCAACTCCCTGTTCGAGGATAACGCAGAGCATGGTCTGGGCCTGTACATCGGCCAGAAGACCGTCCGCGAGAACCTGATCAAGGAGATCGCAGAGGTTGCTGGTTCCGACAAGGCTTCTGCTGAGCTGAAGGCGCTTTGAGAAGTTCCTGGAGACCAAGAACAACACCAAGGCCAACGACGAGCCCGCAAAGGCCCTGATCGCTGAGCTGGAGAAGGCTGCTGCTGCCGGCTGCGAGAAGTCTGCAGAGATCCTGAAGAGCAAGCAGTTCATCGCCAAGAAGTCCGTCTGGATCTTCGGTGGTGACGGCTGGGCATACGACATCGGCTTCGGTGGTCTGGACCACGTTCTGGCTTCCGGCGAGGATGTCAACGTGATGGTCTTCGATACTGAGATGTACTCCAACACCGGTGGACAGGCATCCAAGGCTTCCAACATTGGTGAAGTCTGCCAGTTCGCTGCTGCTGGTAAGGAAATCAGCAAGAAGAGCCTGTCCGAGATCGCTATGACCTACGGTTACATCTATGTTGCCCAGATCGCTCTGGGTGCCAACCCGGCTCAGGCTGTCAAGGCCATCGCTGAGGCTGAGGCTTACCCCGGCCCGTCTCTGATCATCGGCTACGCTCCCTGCGAGCTGCACGGTGTCAAGGGCGGCATGACCAACTGCCAGAACGAGATGAAGAAGGCTGTTGCTGCCGGTTACTGGAACCTGTTCACCTTCAACCCGGCAAACAAGGCTCAGGGCAAGAATCCGTTCACCCTGACCTCCAAGGCTGTGGATAACGAGAAGTATCAGGCACTGCTGGCTAACGAGACCCGTTACAGCCGCCTGACTCGTGCATTCCCCGACCGTGCTAAGGAGCTGTTCGCACGCAACCAGGAAGTTGCAAACGACCGCTACGAGCACCTGACCAATCTGGTTGACCTGTACAAGTAAGCATTCTTCTGCGCTTTGGATGCAGATATTTGCGGCACCTTAGCCCCACAATGCAAGAGGGCGGCCCCGTACCGGCGGTTACTGCGCAATGCAGCGGTACGAAGCGGAGAAACGCATCCATCCATGCAGGTGATGTGCTGAAGTACAGCATTCGCCATACGAGTTCTATCTGATTTCACTTCCCGGGCGGTGCTTTGTTCCGTGCGGAGCACCGCAGCGGGATATGAGATACCAAAGCGCCCGCGAGGGTCCTTGAAAGCACACCCCGCGTGTGTCAGGAGCATAAGGTCTGCTTGCAGATACCTTTGCTCCGCCTGTTGCATAAGACCTGCTTTGCAGGGATCTTGCCGCAGTAAAAACGAGCTTCGTTTGGCGCCCCGTTCACCGCAAGGTGACCGGGGCGTATTTTTGTAAAAGAGAAGCGGCTGCTGTGATCTGGCATCACAACAGCCGCTTTTACAGTTCCATTTTAGCATGTGAAAAAACGAAGGTCAATCAAAAAATGTTATCACAAAATCTTCAAAAGATACCATTCCCTTTTACAGTTTCTTCATAGCTTCTTAACGAATTCAATTGTGAAAGCTGTTATACTTTTGCCATGGGAAGCGGGGCCGCAACCTTGCCAAGTAACATGATTCCTCCTCACACCAAGGCAATATCCAAGCAAAACACCCTTTTTCGTGTGCCGCAACACGGAAGAGGGTGTTTTGTTTTGCAAAATTCTGGTAAATCGGTGGTTTAGGGTTGACCCCGTTTTTTTGCGGCGCTATAATAAAATGAATATGAAAACTTGGAGGTGAACGCAGGAAAATGGACCCGGATCATAGTCGAAGTAGAACCACCGGCGCGGTGGATCAGAAAACAAAAACAACTGCGTTTTCCCCAACCGTTCGCCTCCTTCGCTGAGTCCTGCGGAAAAGCACCGCTTCAACGGTGCATCTTTCCGCAAAACAGAGCAGAGGAAGGCGCGGCTTTGTGTGCTCAGAATGCGGCCTTTGCGGCATTCCGGCAGGCAAGGCGGCGCGTTTTTGTTTCCCGATCTGCTGCGTCCTCCGGATACAGGAGCTGCTCCTGTTCCGTAAAACTGAGGAGGTACGCCCAATGGATATGGAAGAAAAAAAGCTGACGGCTGATGCTGCGGAACAGGCGCTGCCGGTGCAGGAGCTGCCTGCTGATATCCCCGCCGAGGTCCGCCAGAAGCTGGCTGAAGATCTGAATGAGGAAGCTACTGAAGACCTCAAGCAGGACATGCGCGAGGCCGAAAAGAGGAAGCCAACGACGAAGAGGTCAAGGCCAACCCTGAGATGCTCACCAAGAGCCGCCTGCTCAAGCTGCTCATCAAGAAGCAGTACGTCAAGCGGCGCGAAGAGACCGAGGAAGAGCAGCCTGCCGAACTTGCGGAGCTGCTGGAAGAGCTGGACGAAAACAACCGCCTTGTGGTGTTCCGCCTGCTCAAAAAGGAAGTGGCCACCGAGGCCTTTGCCTATATGTCGGACGAGGCCCGCGACGATCTGGTGAACGCCTTCTCAGATGTGGAGCTTGTGGGCGCCATTGAAGAGATGAGTCTGGACGATGCCGCCGATCTGCTGGAGGATATGCCGGCAGGCGTGGTGAAGCGGGTGCTGGAGAAATCCTCGAAGCAGACCCGTGGGAGCCTGAACAAGCTTTTGAACTACCCGAAAGCTCCGCCGGCAGCCTGATGACCCCGGATATGTGCGTCTGCGCAAGGATATGACCGTGGCGCAGGCTTTGAAGCCATCCGCAAGCAGGGCGAAAACGCAGAGACCGTGTACACCTGCTACGTGGTGGAGCGCAACCGCCTGAAGGGCGTTGTTTCTGCCCGAAGCCTGCTGCTGTCAGAGCCGCATACTCCCGTCACCGAGATCATGGATGATAACGTGGTCACTGTGAAAGTGACCGACGACCAGGAGTTTGTAGCCCGCGAGATGCAGCGCTATGACTTTACCGCCATGCCGGTGCTGGACAACGAGGGGATGTTCGTGGGCATCATCACGATCGATGACGCCATCGACGTTCTGACCGACGAGTCCACCGAGGATATGCAGAAGATGGCGGCCATTCTGCCGGACGACGAGGCCACCACCTACTTCGGCACCAGCGTCTGGACCCACGCAAAGCAGCGCATTCCATGGCTGCTGATCCTGATGCTGTCCGCCACCTTTACCGGCATGGTCACCACCCACTATGAGGAGGCCTTTGTCAGCCTGCCGCTGCTGGTTTCCTTCATGCCCATGCTGATGGATACCGCCGGCAACTGCGGCAATCAGATCAGCACCCTGATGGTGCGCGGCCTGGCTCTGGGTGAGGTAGAACCCAGCGACTTTTTGCAGGTGCTGGGCAAGGAACTGCGGGTGTCTGCCATCGTGGGCGCGGTGCTGGGCATCGTGAACGGCCTGCGCATCTACCTGATGTACACCTTCCTGTTCCCCGGCCAGTACGCTAACGTGATGGGCTATGCCATCGTGGTCAGTGTTTCGCTGTTCTTCAGCGTCATTCTGGCAAAGCTGGTGGGCGGTATGCTGCCGCTGGCAGAAGAAGCTGGGTGCCGACCCGGCCATCATGGCTACCCCCTTCATCACCACCATCGTGGATGCCTGCAGCCTGATCCTGTATTTCCAGATCGCACAGCTGGTGTTCCACAATATGATGTAAATAATAAAGCAATGCCGGACGGTCTTGAAGTGACTGCCCGGCATTTTATAGGACGAACCCTCAGTCATCGCTGCGCGATGCCAACTCCCTCAGTCAAAACCTGACGGTTTTGCCAGCTCCCTCAAAGAGGGAGCCTCTGGCGTGCCGCAAGCGTCCTAACCCTCAGCCTGCTCCCGTTGGTCGCAGACAGCTCCCCGAAGGGGAGCTTATAGCACTGCCGGAAGCTTTTAGCATTCATCCGATACGTTTCGGTTATCGCAAAAAAGCTCCCCTTCGGGGGAGCTGTCGCCGCAGGCGACTGAGAGGGTTCAGCCGGGATAAAACAGTGTGGAAAACTGCATGTTTCCCCGCCTTTCCACACGAAAAACGGCAGCGGCCCGGTGTTGAAAACTTGTGACCGGTTCATTCCAGATTGGAGAAAAATAAATCACCGCCCGGAAACGGTTTGTAGAATACAAAGAAAATCCTTCGACTTTCTTTTTTATAAAAGGCAGAATGCCCGCATTTTTGCCCAAAACTTACCAGAAAGCTGCGGCCTGAATTACGGTGTGTATAGGGCTGATGCCCTTTGTTGTGGAAAACCCGGTGGAAAAAGTGGAAAACCTCATGGAAAACTCGCCCTTTTCTTCACAAAAACGGTGGAAAACCCGGTGGAAAAAGTGAAAAGTTCGTTCCAGACAGGAAACTCCATACTCTTTCCGGTTGTGCTTTTGTGCCGCAAAATCCGCTTGACAGCTGTATTTTTGGGCGGAAGATGCGGCAGTTTTCCACACTGGGGCATTGCCTTGAATGCCCCGGCCAATCATGGTACAATAACAGCAGAAAAATGCGGCAAAACTCACCGATATCGGAATACAATGCGTTGGAGGCACCCTATATGAACAATTGGCTCAACCAGCTGGAGCGCAAATACGGCCGCTTCGGCATCCCGAATCTGACCAACATTCTGGTGGGCGGGCAGATCCTTGTGCTGGCCATCGAGCTGTTTGTCAACCAGACCGTCAGTGTCTGGCTGGCACTCAGCCGCTATTTTCTGCTGCGCGGCCAGATCTGGCGCATCATCACCTTTGCGTTCATCCCCTCTTACGGCGGCAGCATCCTCAGCGCGGTGCTGGGCATCTATTTCACATGGTTCATCGGCACAGCGCTGGAACAGGAGTGGGGCGATTTCCGCTATACGGTGTATCTGCTCTCCGGGATACTGGGCACCGTGCTGGCCTGCCTGCTCACCGGCGTGACCGGCAGCACCTACTGCCTGTCCCTTTCGCTGCTGCTGGCCTTTGCCATGCTGTACCCGGAGGTACAGGTGCTGCTGTTCTTTGTCATCCCCGTCCGGGTGAAATACTTTGGCTTTTGCGGCAGCACTGTGGGTGCTCAGCTTTCTGGGCGCGCCGCTGCCGCAAAAGCTGAGCCTGCTGCTCAGCATGGCGAACGTCTGGCTGTTCTTTGGCCCGATGGCCTATCGTTCCGTCCGCGCGTGGGTACGCCGTGAGCAGTGGAAGCGGAGAAACAGAAGGTAAGGAGAAACACCATGATGCTGGACCGCATGGAGGGCAATGCAGAACTGAAAAACAGCGTGCAGCTGATGCTGGCAGCCCGCCGCCTGACCCACAGCGTGCTGCTGGTGGGTGAAGAGGGCCTTGGAGCCGGTTTTGCGGCCCGCTGCATTGCGGCAGATTATCTTTACCCTGCAGGCGGAGCGCCCGCTGAGGCCCTTCTGCGGGGCGAATGCTGCCGTGCTGTGGGTAAGCCTGGCGACCGCGACAGCGGCCATGTGGGGACCGGCATCGTGCGTGAAGCAATCAGCGTTGCCGGTATGGGCGCAGGCGGCAAATATCTGGTCAGTCAGGTCAAGGCTATGCGCAGCGAGATCTTCAACACCAGCCTTTCGGCCGAGGGCCGTGCCGTGCTGCTCTACCATGTGGAAAAGATGAACGAGGAATCCGCCAATGCCCTGCTGAAGGTGATGGAAGAGCCGCCGGAGGGTGCTGTTCCTGCTTACGGCGGATTCGCTGGCAGGCGTGCTGCCCACCATCCGCAGCCGCTGCGTCAGCTTTGCAGTGGCTCCTGTCTCGCCGGAGCAGTGCGCCCGCTACTGCGCCGCAGGGGTGGACAAAGACGGCCGCGCTGTACAGCGAACTGTTCGACGGTCACATTGGCACGGTGCTTGCCGCCGCACAGGACGATGCCCGCACCGCGCAGGTGGAAAAGGCCCTGCAGCTGGCAAAGGCCGCTGCCGACCGTGACAGCTATGCCGCAGCCTGCCTGCTGGCCGCCTACGAAAAGGACAAGGCCGGTGCCGCCGCCCTGCTGACAGACTTCCGCGCGGTGGCGGCTGCGGGCCTGCGGCAAAGCCCCACGCACCGGTGCAGGGCATTGCCGCCCAGCGTGCCCTGCGTCTGGCCGAAGCCGCCATCCAGCGCCTTGGCGCGCAGGTGAACAAGATCGTGCTCAGCGTGTTTGCGGCAAAGTTCCGCGCTGTAATAAAAATGGCCCGACAGATTTGTCGGGCCATTTTTCAGATCGTTGCAAAGGTAGGGGTGGAATCATCCGGGCTGGAATATTTGAACCGGTATTTGTTTTATATGTGACGGTAAAACCGCCGATATGGTAGGTGGGGATCTCAAGATAGTTGCCAAGCCGGATCCAGATCGGAATCGTAGTAGAAGAACTTACGGGAATCGGTCTCTGTGTGACGGGAACATATTTCTCCGTACTGCTGTTCAGAGTAAAGTTGCCGATACTGGTGCAGGAAGGCTTGTTGGTCTTGAACGGCTCATTATCAAAGGCAAATGTAAAGTCAGAGGTGCGCAGAACGACCTGACTGTTGACAGCCTGGAACGAGACAGCAGCATGAGATAATAACCGCGGCTTTCGCTGGATTCGTGCTGGAGCTGGAAGTGCAGCCGGAGAAGGAACTCATTCCGATCGAAAAATTATCTGCCTGATAGTGGTCGCTGACAGAGGGAAGTGTCGGAGGGTTCAGGCATCATAGCCATCGCCGCAGCCTGCCAGCATACCGCTTGCGGCAGCGACCAGTGCAGCTGCACCGGTGGTCTTTAAAAAGTACGGCGGGCAATCAGTTCAGACATAAAATCTCTCCTTTGATTGCAGGAAATCATAAAATACAAAGCTGATGCAAACAGAAACTCCCTCCGGCGCTTGCGGTACACCGGAGGAGTTTCTGTTTGGGGCTTTGGTGTGAGGAGGAATCATGTGCGGAAAGACGGTTGCGGCCCCGCCTCCCCGCAAGGTATAGTATACCCGATTTTAAGTGAAAAGTCATTACATTTCTGTGAAAAACATCCCGCAATGAACTTTTACAAAATTCCCCAATGATAAAACCAAACAGCGCGGTGTACAAAAATTCTGGTATTCCAGAATGACATAAACTGCCAATTTCACTATAGCAGACAAGACCGCAGGTGTCAATTAAAATGTCGGCTTTTGGCGGAAAGACGAAAAATGTGGCAAAAACTGTAAAATCGGCACAGTGTCAGCCCTTGGCAAGCTCGGCGGCATGAAGCTTGCCGTGTTCTACGTAGTGGGCGGCGTTGTGCAGGTTGGCCTCGATCTGGGCCGCGCTTACCTGCTTGATGACCCTTGCGGGCACGCCCACAGCCACCGAGTTATCCGGGATTACCATGCCCTCCGGCACCAGCGCACCCGCGCCGATGATGCAGTTTTTGCCCACGACACAGTGGTTGAGCAGGGTGGCGTGCATTCCGATCAGACTGCCATCCCCTACCGTGCACCCGTGCACCAGCGCACTGTGGCCCACGGTGACGCTTTTGCCCAGCATTACAGCACCGCCCACATCACAGTGCAGCACGGCGTTATCCTGCACGTTGGAGTTTTCGCCAATGGTCAAAGTGCCGTCGTCGCCGCGCAGCGGCCCCGTACCACACCGTGGAACCGGCTTTCAGGATCACATCGCCCTGCACGGTGGCGTTGGGCGCAACGAACGCAGCCCCCTCGTCGCGGGGAGATTTTCCACAAAAGGACAGAAACATTGTTAAAAACCGCCTTTCTCTCTTTCTCTTTTGGCTGGTTTATGGTATTCTTTAAAGTAGTATAGCAAGCCAGAGCCTTTCCGGCAAGTAGGAGCTGTTTCAAAACAAAATTTTTGCCGTGCGTCGGCAAGCAGATACAAGGGGCACGCTCATGTTCAAAAACACCATCTTCCGCCGCATGACGGCGCTGGTGCACGCTGGCACTGGCCGCTGCTGCTGCACTGCCGGGCCTTGCGGTATATCCCATGCCCATCCAGACCGCCAGCGAGACCGAGGCGGTGTACCTGTTCAACGCCGACACCGGCAAGACCATCCTGAACCAGAATGCTGACCAGCAGCAGTATGTTGCCAGCCTGACCAAGCTCATGACGGCCCTGCTGCTGCTGGAAAGCGGCAAGGATCTGAACGGTGAAGTGACCGTGCCCACCGCGCTGACCCAGGAGTTCCGGATATCCAGAACGCCAACGGCACCACCATGGGCCTGCGCATCGGCGAGACGGTGCGCCGCATCGACCTGCTGAACGCCATGCTCATCGTCAGCGCCAACGACGCCGCCAGCGTCATTGCCTACGATGTGGGCGGCAGCGTGCTGGATTTCGTCAAGCAGATGAACGCCCGTGCCCAGGAGCTGGGCTGCACCGGCACGAACTTTACCTGTGCCCACGGCCTGTTTGACTACGGCAACGTGTCCACCGCGCAGGATCTGGCAAAGATCGCCGCCGCCTGTGCGGCAAACCAGACCTTTGCACAGGTGGCGGGCACCGCCAGCTATGTCCTGCCGGCCACGAACCTCCGCAAGGCTGAGCACACCATCAGCAGCTCCAACAGCCTGATGAACAGCGAGAGCGCCAACTACCGGGAGTATGTCCGGTGGGTCAAGGGCGGCTTTACCACGCTGGCAGGCCGCTGCATCGTTGCCTTTGCGGAAAGGACGGCCACACCTACGGGCTGGTGATCCTTGGCTGCGATACGCCGGACCACCTTTTGCCGAGTGCGATGATCTGTTCGACTGGGCCTTTGCCAGCTTTGCGGACCGTCCGCTGGTGGACACAGACCGAGATCACCACCGTGGCGCTGACCAAGTGCCGCACCGAACCGGCAGTGGCGCTGTATGCTGCCGCACCGGTGAGCGGCTATGGCCACGCGGATGATATCGTCACCTACTCCTTCGACCTGCCGGAGAGCATTGCGGCCACCGTCAAGAGCGGCAGTGTGGTGCAGCCACCGTGTATCTGGACGGCGATGAAGTGGGCACGGTGGACCTTGTGACCCAGCGGGAGTACGTCTCCGACTTCCGCACCGACACCAAAGCCACAGTGCTTCTGCTGTGCGCACTGCTGTTCATCCTCGCTGCATTAACGGCGGTCACTCTTGCCGCGGGCGGCGGCTCGCTGAACCTCAAAAGAAGGCGCAGAAGATAAAATGCCGTGGCCGCAGATGCGGCAGGTTGGAGCAGAAAAAATAAGAAAGCGGCGCTCAGTGCCTTGCAACAGGCTCTGAGCGGCGCCATACTACTGCTTTTATTTGAAGACTTGATGATAAAGTGGTAAGATTCCACAATCTGGAAATACTTGATGATGCGCGGGTACAGGGTTCGGCCTTTTCGCCGAACTGCTGCTTCATGCATTCAGCAAGGTCTGCAACGGTCTTCTGGCCGTCGATCAGCGGCCAGAGATAGCTGCCGGTCTCGTCCAGATGCACCTGTGTGGTGCGCGGTTTATGGAACACTTTTGCGCGATCGTATTGAACACACCGGTGTTCTCCACCTCAAGGGTGATAAGGCCGGTGGCTTCGTCTGTGTGCCATCGCAGGGTTTCCGCCCGCTGCGGAATAAGATCCAGATTTGATGGACTGCTTTTCTTATTCATCAGTTCTTCTTTTCTTCATGGAAGGCCAGCAGGCATGCGATCATCACGATCATCAGGACCACGCCGCCAATGTTGCCCAGATCAATGCTCAGGGCAGTGCTGATGCCGAACACGGCAAACACAGCCAGCAGGATGCCCACAAGGCCCTCGCCTGCGATCATACCGGCACAGAACAGGGTGCCGCGGGTGGTCTGCTCTTCCTTGAGCTTCGCGTCAACATTCTTGCGGCTGTCCATGAACCAGCGCACAACACCGCCGATCATGATGGAGGTGTTCAGGTAGATCGGCAGATACAGACCGATGGCGAACGGCATCACGGGGGTGCGCAGGACCTCCAGAGCAATGGCAAGGAACACACCGGTGAACACCAGGTTCCAGGGCAGGTTGCCGCCCATGATACCCTCTACGATCATCTTCATCAGGGTAGCCTGCGGTGCGGGGACCTCGGCACCGCCGTAGCCCATGCGCTGTCCAGCAGGTACAGCACACCACCGATAGCCAGACCGGATGCAATAACACCGATCAGCTCACCGATCTGCTGTTTTTTCGGGGTCGCACCCAGCAGGTAGCCGGTCTTCAGGTCCTGAGAGGTATCCGCAGCAATGGCAGCGCAGATGCAGATGACAGAGGCGATGGCCATGGAGCCGATCATGCCCTCGATGCCAACGTTGCCGGTGGCCTTCAGGATCATGGTAGCGATCAGCAGGGTGGCAATGGTCATGCCGGAGACCGGGTTGTTGGAACTGCCGATCATGCCGACCATACGTGCAGAGACGGTGGAGAAGAAGAAGCCGAAGATGACGATCAGCAGAGCACCCAGCGGGCTGACGGGGATGGCCGGAGCCAGCCAGATGATGAGGATGATGAGCAGGATGCCGCCCAGAATAAAGGGCATGGGCAGGTCCTTCTCGGTACGGGAGGTGCCGGAAGCACTGCCGCCCTTCATGCTCTTCATGGCATCACGGAAGGTGGATGCGATCAGAGGCAGGCTCTTGATCAGCGAGATGATACCGCCGGTAGCAATGGCACCTGCGCCGATATACTTGACGTAGTTGGACCAGATGGCGTCTGCACCGCCTGCTGC
>SCPO01000631.1_pt1 | contig 12433 bp, 21 predicted proteins | sample 6106821 | NCBI WGS metagenome assembly SCPO01 (sample SAMN10720448, study PRJNA508395) | human gut metagenome | isolation source: Participant 2 stool, 0 month | host: Homo sapiens | collected 2017 | reverse complement strand
ATTACGCTTTGGGTATCTCGCGTCTTGTATAATCCGTATATGCCGCATACAAAAGTAATATAGTAAATAGCATTAACTCATTGATGAAAAATCATCCTCATACATATCGCCGTTTATGGTAATAGTCTTGGATAACTTCTTACAGAACTCTATATTGCCGACACCGCCGCCCGAAATATATATATCAAAGCTATGGCTTGCAGGCTCTCCTTTGTCCCTGCAAGCGCAACATCTGTATATATCTTTGCGCCTGCTTCTGATATGGGACTTTTCGGCAACTGGAAAGCCCTTTCCGCTTTTCTCCATAGCGATTGATTTTGACTGTGTGCCAAGCCTGTTTATCACATTCCACGGAATATATACCGTAGCCTTTGTCGGGTCTTTGACTTTACTCGTGGTGCTTCTGCTGTTGCCCCAGCTTGAACAATAATCACCGTCATTGTCAATAAGCTTTGTCTTTATACTGTAATTGACCTTTGTTTCAAAACCGTAGCCCGATTTAAAGGTTGACGGAGTAACCGTTGCATCAGCACTTAAAGTTGTCCTGTATGTAAAGGTATGATAACACGTCCTGTATTTCGGAGTACCGTCACTGTAACTTCCGTATCGGACTCTATGCGAATCTGTTTCCGTCCATTCAATCTCACCGTCGCATACTCCCGATGGCTTTATAATATCACTTCCGCCGCCAGTGCCGCCCGTTGATGGCGGTGGCTTAATACCGTCTTTAGGATAGCACTTTATGTTTAGATATTTTATCGGATTAGCACCGTCAAACTCAACTAAAACAGGCTTTTATCTCCCGTTTCAGGAATACTGCTATCCGGCAACTGTATGCTCCAGCCTCCATAGTCATACCCTTCAATATCCTGCGGAGTATATGTAATTGTGGTTTTCTTTATCTCGCACTACCTGCTCACCCGGTATTGTTTCCTCACTCATAATGCGTCCCTTCATTGTCCCAATACCGAACTCTAAGCTCGGTATCAATATATGGATAGTATTCAATGTTCAAGTCCTTAACAGGCATCCACGGAGCAAGCTCTATTCCGACGTCACGCTCTGTACCCGAATACTGAATATCCTGTCCTTCAGGTCGAACATTCCAGCCGCTGTATTCGTAGCCCCAATCAGTGATATGGATATTGGTCTTTACCGTCTGGTCTCCTATCATTTCGCCCAAACTGCGCTGTTCTTCATAAAATACTTTGTTATGCGGAACATCCCAATACTTCACATTCACCTTTGCTTCAGGTGACGCGCTTTAATTACTCTTGCAGTGGCAAAATACCAATACATTCCCTGTGGGAACCATCTGTTTATGCCTATTGACTGATGATTTCCGTTGTCGGACCAAAGGGTCAAGCGAGCCTACCAATGTTGGAACATCACTTTTAACGCATAGAAAACGCTGTTTCGCCCGGCTCGGTTAATTCAAACTTTGATGAATTAAGCATATTGTAATTATACTCGTGATAACTGTCGCCCAAAGCTCCGTAGTATTGAAAATCCCAAACCTTGATAGCATTTCCGTCCATTGGATCACTTAAATCCTCAAATACTATGGTATCGCCCACATAGCACTGCATAGCAGGAAACTCGGTACTCAAATCATTATCCGAATAGCTTTGACATATCCTTTATCTCCGTCTCGCATACGGATAATACGGAACTTTGCTATTGGCTTTTTACAGCTTCGCCATATAAATTATATATACAGATTGATGGCGATAATCTTTATCTGCATATTCATCACTGTAATCTGCATTTACTGCAATATTTGAGCATAGAAAACGGCTGTCATTGCGACAGCCGTTAAAGCTTTCGTATATTCATTTATCAAACCTCCTTAATCCTTTGCGGGATACGGATACTTAAAGGTTTCCGTATAGTGATATTCCTTTACCTCTCCGGCATAAACGCTTAACGCTTAATGTAAACTCCATAGGCATTCCGTCCTTTTAATTCAAACGTTGTCTTGTTTTCCCTTGTGGTATAGTATTCTGCGCTTACACTAAATATTTCATCACCATTCTTTTTGCATTTCTCCACTGATTACGATTATGCGTTTCCCAGCCAATATTGCAACTCCATATCTTCATAAATATTAAACTCTGACGGAGTAATGAAATCAATCTTAAATTGGTAATTATCACAATCCGAATAATCTCTGACATTATCCATCGTTATCCAAAACAACTTTACCCTCGTATGGATTTTCAGGAAAATGTACTGTCAGTTCGGGTTCGGGAAATGCCACAGGTTCGAGCGGAGATGTTATCGTTACAGTATATGTATTCTCGTCCCAATCCACATCACAATTCAGCATTTCCGCAACAAACCTCAGCGGTACAAATGTTCTGTCTGCTTTTATCATTGCAGGCACATCAAATGTATATAACACACCGTTCAGTGTCGCCCTTGATGATAATATATGAGTAATTATCGTATCCTTACCCTTTACAATAGTTACTCCTGTTCTCCGCTGTTCCAAGATACATCAGCGCCCATAGCCTCACTAATAAAGCGTATAGGAACAAGCGTTCTGTCTTTATACAGATACGGCTTTGCGTCTGGGAAATCAATTTTATTTCCGTCAAGCGTTACCGTAATATCAGGTGTTTCTTCTGCCACCGCATAGCTTGTGCTTAAAATCGCAAGCATCATCATTGTCAGCAATAAAGTTAAAATCCTTTTCATTGTCTTTTCCTCCTTTCAAATCGTTTTTAATATAAGTGTTACAAGCTTGTATTCTATTTATATCAGCACTGAGTACCAATGTCAAGAACTATTTACAAAATGTACTTCCGTAAAAATGAAATCGCATACCTATGCGGTTTCGGCATTTTAGTACAAAACTTTTTTAAATTTGTTCTTCCGTATTTTTAAACTGAAAGAAATTTTGCAGATTGCCGCGTGAGCGGGCGCAGTCGTACACAGGTATCCCCAAGCTTGCGAAAGTGGTGATATGCGAAAATTTAATCAGTTTTAATCCATACGAAAATTCGTTGAAGATATATTGAATGGTATCTCAATTTCTCCGATTAAAATGAGAATAAACTCCTTTGCAGTCGCGTACCCTTTCACAGTGAATACTGCCGGATTGCTCGTTCCGTTTACACTGGTGAAATTCAGCCTGTATATAAACTTCCCATCTCTATATTTTCGGTTATAGCTGTCTAAGCCCATATCATCGCCGAGAAATTTATAGAACTTGTTTTGCAAGTCCGACATTAAGATTTACTATCTTATCCTGTCTGTACGAATCGCCCATCGCATACTCAACAGCACAGTTTACCGTCCTTTGCAGGTGCATTTCTATTTCCTGCTGCATAATATGAACTCTGTAAACTCGCCAACCGTTACTATAAAGGTTATCATAAAGAATGCTATCATAACCAATAATAGACCGCTGCCCTTTTTTCTTTTGCAAGCTTTTCTTTTAATTTTATCAATACACACCGCTCCCAAGATTATAGTCATTACATACGCGGCTGTCAAAACAGGGATAAGCGGCAGGCTTGTCCCTGTCAGATTTCGCACAGCAAGCCACGCATACATTACTCCGCTAAGCACAAACATTGAAAATGAGAATAAACACATATTCCGTGCGCCTATTGCAAGATATATCACAAATATTACATCAAAGTCGGCTTCTCCCACCCATTTCTTTAATATTTTTACCATTAAACATATAACGCCGTAGATTGCCGATGATATGATTACATATCCGATAATATCCGCTTGTATAATAACCTTGATGCAATACCAAGAGCAAATACAACCACTGTCCCTGCATACAAAAGCCACGCGGGAATTTCCCTGTACTTAATATCCAATACCGAATAGAATACAAGAATTATGAATGTAACTATGTATGTAATATATATCATTTCCAAAACTTCACTCATTCCTGTCATTCTGACCTTCATTGGAATAGTAAAGCCTATCGGATCGCGTCCCAATGGAGTAAACACGTCAAAACGATAGCTTGTTGTGCAAGTCACATCAAACGTGTTGCGTAGCTGTATCTTTTCTGAGCCGCATTGAAATAGCTTGCGCTTACAGACATATTCGCGCCCGCGCCTATGTTCGTTATTTTTCAGCGTAGCAAACAAGGCATTTGTATTTGACGTTACCTGTCCCGATATTTCTATCTCACGCACCACGCGTCTGCAGGTATAATTCAAATTCAGATATACGGTAAATATACTGAAAAATGAAACAGCCGTAGCAATCAGCGTGATGAATACAAGCGTTTTGATGATAAGCTCATAATACGCGCTGCCTTTTTCTTTATTTAAGAAAAGCAGACAAACGCCTGCTTTCTTCTGTATTTCTTTTTCATTGCTTTATATACCGAACGCCGATTTAATCTTAGCGATTACTCCGTCCCAGACCTCCACGATTGCGTCCTGATAGTTTTTCATGAAGAACGCGCCGACTACAACAACAATAAGTATAACGATAAGCCAGCCCGTAATCTGGTCGCCTTCGGTATTCTTAATAACGCGCTTTGCATTTCTCATAAACTTATCCTTTGCAAGCTTTGTTTTTACAAGTAATTTATTCATTCTGTCAAATCCTTTCTTTTACATTATTCCGCCCAAAGAATTAAAGAGGTTTACTCCCACTACATAGAACAGCGTAAATATACCGATAACTACGATAGGAATAACCATCATCTTAACTCTGCCCGGACGTTTATTTAACTCTCTTGCATTGTTTCATGCGATAATAGCGACATATCGGATAACAAGTGATTGAGCGCCGCCTCCTGATTATCACCTCTGTTTACTGCTATAAGCGCTTTGGTTAGTCGTGACATATAGGCATTGCCCACACGTTTGTCAAAATCCAACATGGCATTTTCAAAATTTCCTGATTTCAAATCAAGAACAAGCACCTCAATATCATATTGAAGTCCTTTTCCTGCTATTGTACTGTAGCTTTCCAACAGCTTTATAACGTCTTTTTCTGTTTTAAGTCCCTGCACAATAGCGCGTATAAACTTAGGCAGCTCGCTTTCTATAAGCTCATCTTTTTCCTTTAAGCGGTCATTGACCTCCGAAAAGTGAAAATACACTATTACTGCTAAGATACATACCACTACAGCCATTGACGGCATTATAGCAACTGCTGCCAATGTACCTATAATAGCTGTACCCGCCGCCATTACGACAGCACGAGCGTAATATTCTTTCGGTGTAAAGATAATCCCTGCACGCTCCAGCTTTATTTTCATTCTCCGTTCCTTGAAATCATCAAGACGGATAAACGGAGCGACAAGCTTCATGACGGGTAGAAGCAAACGCTGATTGAGCGTTTCCGTCATTTTGGTCTTACCTGCAACACCTCTGAGCCTTTGCGTGGCGCTGTATGGCGGAAGCTTCAGCACACTGCTTAAAATGCTGAATATCCCCGCTGAAATTAAAATAAAGATTATTATTATTGTCATATCAAATTCTCCTTTCCATTACAGCGGTTTGTTTATCTAACGTCAAAATGCTGATATTATTGTTAATATAAGCATAAGAACTATAAGCAGCTTTCCGACAAACGTGTTTATAAGAATATTAAACCATTCAGCATTTGAAAAGCGTAGTATTGGTATTATAGAAAATGCCAAGATGATAGACATAAAGTATTCCTTCCATACATTCATCATTACGGTATCAGCCTCTATCTGTAATTTCTTTGCGTCATTCATACCGTCAATGACAGCGGGAAGAATAAACCTCATATCACCCGACTTTTCCTGCGATAACACCAGAATATCAATCCATTCCGAAAAGTATTTGTTGTTGAGCTTCAGTTCCAGACGACGCAAGCCGCGCCGGATATTACTGTCTATAAGCGTTACGTCCGTTATAAATTCAGCAAACGGTCTTTGAACATCAAGCTTTGACAGGTTTTCATTTACTGCCTTTATAATATCGTTACAGCTTATATAGCTGTTAGTTATAAGGCTCAGCGTATTTTCAAGAAGCTCATCCTGATTACGCTTATACCATCTTGACTTGACTTTAAGGAATATGTAAGGGACGGAATTAAAGCAAGCCCTGTTACTAAGGCGAGTCCCGTATCGGTAAAAGCATTTTCCCATACCTATTTCTGCCGCACAGAATACGGCAAGCATAGCGGCAAATATCTTCATATTACTGCCTCCCATTGCTACCGTATTCTGTACCGTTGTAATAATTTGGTCTTTTAATGTCAGCCTGCTGAACCGCTCGTCAACATTACGGAATTTCTCCTCCTGTACCTGCTTAGACAGTGAAATATATGACTTCCTTCTAAACGGATTTATTCCGGTAAATAAAAATGTGCCCGTAAGTAGGAGCGCGAATATCATAATCAATATTATATTTTGCAATCTCAAAACCTCCCATTACATAAATTGTTTTATAGCGTCCTCGCTTGCGCCGCCATAGCGTAAGCGGTGCAAAAGCTCATCGGACATCTTGCTGACCTTCTTATGATGACCGATTACTTTTCAATCTGTCCGTCAGTTCCGTATATATTTTTCTCAATCTCGTACTTATACAGGGTATTTCCGATGACCTTACCGCCCTTTATCCCTGTACCCTCAAAATTTCATCATATACACGCCGCCCGTCAGGTAGCTGTCTTTTAAAGAGAACAATCGGAATAGCCTCCAGAATAAACTCGAGGATTTTATTCTCCGATAATTGAAGTCCCGTTGCAACAATACATTGAAAGAATACGGTTATACGCGTCTACCGCTGAATTAGCGTGAAGCGTGGATATGATAACATGACCTGTTCTGCCTGCTTCAATCGCTGTCATAGCTTCTGCGCCGCGCATTTCTGCGGGAATAATCGCATACGGGTGAAATCTTAACGCTTCCTTTAACAAATCGTCCATTGTAATCGGATTCGGCGCATCCTTTGTGAGCGTCTGAACAACTCTGTTTGTCATTCTTCCATTCTCATACTGAGCTATATTCAGTTCCCTTTGTATCCTCAATCGTATATATTCTCTTTTCTTGTCCAGACACGAAATCAAATATGCAAGGTCTGTCGTTTTACCGCTGCCCGTACTTCCTGCAATCGCCAGCGACACACCGTTATTGATACACACGGGCAAGAACTCCAACTCCTCCGGTGTTGCGCTGCCATACTCAATCATCAGCCTGCGTGTTATGACATTTTCCTTTTGCCGCCTTATAGACTTTACTCCGCCCGTTTTACTATCGACACACGGCGGAATGAGCGCCGATATTCTTACACCCTCACCTATATAGCTGTCTACTTTCGGATTGGAACCGTCAATGATAGAGCCGCCGAGCCATACCATTTTCTTGATTTTATCCATACAATCGTCCGGCGAACAAAGGTTTCCTCCAGCAATTCCACTCTGTCGGGATAGATAACCTCGATACAATTCCAAGCATTGATATTAACCTCTTCTACTTCCTCGTTCTGAAGATATTTTGTTAAAATACCGAAGCCCGCCATGTCCTCGTATATCCTGTCTGCAAGCATAGAAATGTTTTTACATTCCTCTACCGACATCTTATTCTGATTAAGATAACGGATTATGAGATTTTTCAGCTTATCGCCTGCCGACGGTGAGTATATAACGTCTATAAGCTCCGCCGAGTGATTTTTGATATGATATGCCGTATCTTATCCAGCACGTCCTTATATTCCATAGTCTGTTGATTGGAAGTGTCAGAAGTCGTATTGATATTTACCTTGTATATTAAATCATTTATGTTGAATACGTCCATATTACTGTCCCCTCCCAATATTACCGAGCTTGTCAACGCTTTCATGCCTGATATGTACTCACGTTCCTGCTTCAAATCGTGGAATACAATAGCCTGTCCCGTATTAGCATAGATATTTGCGTTTTCCACATATCCAAGCTCAAAGTCAAAGGTCAGACCGATGCTTGACTTATACGCGGATAAATCGCACGACTTATCGTGAGCGTTTAAGATATGCGCTGTCTTGTATGACAGATTAAGCAAATCAAACACATTTCTCATACTGTCATGCCACAAACAATCCTTTACAGACGGACGGTGAACAACAAGAAGCTTGTCAGCCTCCGTCATTCCTATGCTTGATATGGGATTATTTAAGTCAGTATTTCCGTCAATAACTAAATAATCAAAGCGCATATTCGCGTCATCAAGCATATCCTTAACGCTTTTGCGGATACGGTAGTAAGCTGCATAGCATCAAACTTATCGGGAACAGACAGCACAAATACTGATGTTTTTCCTGCCTGCACAAGCATATTCTTTGTTTCGCCGCCCATAAGCGCGTGATATATTCCTCTGTCGTCAGGGACATTACAGCCGCAAAGCATCTGCATTTCTCCGTAATATATATTTGAAGAAATGAGTCCCACCGTGAAATTACGCTGTGAAAGAGAAAACGCAAGATTAACCGCTGTTGTGGTCTTGCCGCTTCCGTTCGCGCCCCAGACCGCTATAACTTTGGCGTTCATTATGCCACACCTCTGCTTTCAAGCATGATGTGAAGCTACCCGAATACTCGGCATTGATAAGCTTCGCCGCCTGTTCTTCTGTTGCTAAGCGTTACGTTAGCGGCGATTGTGTCCTCTTTATCCTCACTCCCTGTACATTCTCCAGATTTTGAGCGTCCTCATTTTCCACGCTAAATCTCTATACCTTTGAGTGTATCGTCAATAATAACCGTATCATCAGCATAATACGCAACTGTTACCTTATCGCTGCCTTTAGCTGATTTGCCACACTTGCGGCATTGCTCGGCACACTCACGGCAATAAGGCGCTTTCCTCTGATACCGCCTTATCAGCGTTCATCAGATACGAAATCTGCAAACTTTGAAGCGTACAAGTAATCGTCTGTTGTCATACTTACCTTTGCATACTTGCTACAAGCTCATCGGGATTTTGACAACCGACTCAGGCAAACCGTAGCTGCCTTACCTCTACTTGTTTAAGCATTTGTGCCTCAATCTTTGTCCCTGCTGTAATATCCGCCTGCAATCGGCAAATATATATCGTCTTTTCCTTTTGCTTATACATTCCCGGTAAGACCAGAACGCAAGAATAGCGGCTATGACAATGCACACACCGCCGACTACAAGCTTATTTTCCAATAACTTTTTCAAATCTTATCACTCCTACTATATTTTATTCCGTCAAAAAGCCTTGCAATTCTCTGCAAAGCTCTGACTGTTACGGTCAAACATATTGACCGCGTATTTCTGCAATGACTTAGGCGGCTCGGTATCAAACAGAAATATATATGAATTTGATATTTGCCCCGCCCACTGTTCATCTGTTAAAAGTATTCGCATTTCTTTATATGCCAAGCGTCCGACAGCGACATTACAATCTGCAAGGACGATTTTTCAGAAATTCTATATTCCTGTAATCATACCCGTCCGAAAAACCGTTATATTTTCCTCCGCTGCTTATTCTATATGGCGTTCCAAGGTCAATGAGAATAACGTCATAGTCCTTTTCAAATTCAGATATGTCAAATGATTTACATCTCTGTACTGCGCCTGTCCGTTTATATACCTGAACTCATCGCCGCCGGAAAGATTAAAGGCTATTACCTTTTTACCGTTCATAACCAGATATTCCGCAAGGCTCGCCGTCATATTCGTGACGCCTGCGCCATGCGTTGTGCCAAAAGAGAAATAACTGTGCATTTGTCCGCTGACTTATGCTGTAATACTTTTTCTTTGGGCTTAATATCTATGACAGGCGTTTTTCTCGCTTAGGCTTTTCTCTTGAGTTTTTCAGGCTTTTCCCTTTTGGTTTTGCCTCCGGCTTTATATCAAACTCAGCCACACTCAGATTTTCCCGTCTGATTTTCGATGGAATTTTCTTTTAGATTTCTCCACAGGCTTTTCCGCCAGACTCGGATTTTCAGCATGTATTTCTCTTTTATTTCCTGCTCAACCGTCAGCCTGCCCCTTATTCATAATAGACAGAATTTTAATTTGTCTATACCGTCACCCTCAAAGATAATATCCTCAACATTATATCGTCGGTTATATCCCCATACTGCTCTTGTATATACTGATGTCTTTTGCCATTCAAGAGCAGTACAATACGCGCTGTCTTTGTAATTTCCCGTATTTGTGAAAGATATGTTTCTATATCCTTAACCACTGTATGCCCGATTACAATAACGTCAACATCAGGTGTTGTTCAACCGCCATAATCAGCGAGATACCATTACTGCAATCCTCTAACGAAAAACCATATTCTGACCTTGCATATCCTTATACAGTGCGTCCTGAATATGCTGACCTCCAAACGCGCTTATGATACAATCATCCTAGCATCACCTCTTTAAGATACTGAAACGGGAGCAGGCTGTCGCTTTCCAGACTTTCATATACCTTCAGGGCATTTTCAAGAGCCTTTCGGTGTCGCGCTTATCGTGCTTGTAAAAGCGTGAAGAAGTACGATATTATCGTCCCTCACAGAATATGATACGCACAATTTTTTGATACCTTTTATCCGAAACTCATAAACTGTCTGTAACGCTCTATGATAAAATGCTTTACATGAGGCTCTCGAAGTATTTTGTTCTCCATTACAAGCATACTAAGCTGATACTTGAATTTCTTTTTTACCTTGTCATCGGAATGTTTCAAAAATTCAAGCACCTGCGACGCTCCGCTTTCATCACAATATGTATAAATTTGCTTCAATAAAAATTCACCACACTTTACTTACTTTTTAATTTTGAGTACAAAAACAAGGGCTATGTATGTAAAAGCCCCAATTTTCCGTTATTATTTTATCTATTCTTTCCTCCACCTCGTCAAATGGTACACCATACCTGAACCCGCGCGATACCAAATCAGGCACACACGATAATACTTTCAGCTCCTCCCATAATTCGATGCAAAACTTCAAATGTGCAAGCTCATTATATGATTGATTAGGACAAAACCAACACCCATTGCGCCGCGTAAAGCTATATATCGGCGATAACAGTCCGTAATTCTTACATAATTCATAAGCCATTTCCTCAGTACAGTGGTATTCATACAGTAAAGACCGTTTGTTATCTGTCAGACGTTCAAGCGTTTAGGCTCGTCTGCCGCTATTCCCACATACTCTATATACTCACCCTCAATACTTTTACGATACTGTCTTATAGGCTTCATCTTTAATCGGTCATTCCCTGCACATCCGCCGATAAGCCAACCGCTGTGTTTACCGTTGTTTTCTGTCTTTGACCTTGTAACGGTATGAAAAATAAATCCATATAGTCACAATCGGCATGAAGTATTTTTTATCTTATACCCCATTCTTCAATTATCGGTATTGCGATATTTCTGATAAAATCAATATGTTCAGGTATTTCACCCGATATATTCCTGCTTTTATCAAACATAACCTCGCAAAACTATTTCCGTAATCGGCAAATGATGTATATGAGCGAGAATTATTGAGGCAGTCGAATCTTTTCCTCCTGACCAGAAGCATAGTGTATTCATTATCCACCGCCTTTCTTATCAAGCAGCTTATTGTCTTTAAGATAACCTATGAGCAGTTTTTCAAGCACGTCCGCCATTTCCTGTTCACTATGGAACTTACCAACATACTTTACAAAGGCATCAACATATCTTTCGGACTTCTGTTTCGGTTCGCCAAGTTCTGCAGTTATCTTTTCCAGAATTTCAATAGTAAGATTATTTCTGTACTTCTTTATTTTCTTGACATATTCGCTATTTAATATATCTTTTATCTACAAAGAAATATTGATGTATTATACTTTGACATTCCTTTGAAAAATATGATAAAGCGACCGATATTTTAATTTTTATTTTCCGCTGTCCACTAAAATGAGTAAATCATCAATTAAATAGTTTAGACGAATATACTCATATATATTGCTTTTGGACACGTCAAATTCTTTAGCCAATGCTTTCTGCGTATTTTCATCCAGCTTTGTCCACCCGGTGGACAAATTGCCTTTCTCCTTTTTCAGACATTCGTTACGAAGCATATATACTTTTGCGCGTTCTGACGGTAATATCTTATCCCTTTGCAGAAGATTAGACTTATAACGATATTTGCCGCTTCTATGTCAGTACACTTAATAATGCGTACATCTGCCTCTGTTTCACCATTAAGCTTCAACGCTTCCATTCGTCTGTGACCGCTTAGAATTTCCTTACCTGCCGCCAAAACCTAATACACGCACAAGAATTGATTTAACAGACCATGCTCCTTTATATCCTCCGCAAGCATTTCAAGCGCTTATTATGCACCACTCTGAACGGATGCTTTGAATATGCCTCAGTATCAGTTATCTTTAATTTTGTTACGGGTATCACTTCAAATTCCTGTTCAAAATCCATATTAGTTCCTCCCTTCTGTTACTTTTTGATTAGATGTTTGTCTGTGTAAAATTACTTCTATGTCCCTTTCCACA
>SCPO01000581.1_pt1 | contig 12459 bp, 22 predicted proteins | sample 6106821 | NCBI WGS metagenome assembly SCPO01 (sample SAMN10720448, study PRJNA508395) | human gut metagenome | isolation source: Participant 2 stool, 0 month | host: Homo sapiens | collected 2017 | reverse complement strand
CCGCAGGGATATTCCCATCAGAATCGCGCATTGCCAGAACGTCCATAATGGCGTCATAGCGCTCTTTGCCATGGCCGTAGATGCCATTTTTCTGGTTCGGCTGCACTAAATAGGCATAGCAGCCGTAAAGTTCGTGATGGCCTGCATCGCCGTCCAGCGCAGCGGGCGGCCTTCCTGCTCCGGGTCGTACTCAATGACACGGGCATCGCCGGCGGCATCAGTGACAGAAGTGGTAGTCTCGCCCCGACGTTGCAGACATATCGTAGCTGTCCAGCAGGTCCACCGCCTCCTGGGTCGTGGCGGCGAGGTCCACACCAGGCGGATGGCAAGGGTCGTAAAAATTTTCTGCTTGCCGGTGTCCTGGTTGACCGGCTCACTGTCCAGCGTCAGCACGGCGATGGACACGCCCTTCGTTCATACCGTCCAGACAGATGAACGGTGCGGTCAGGCAGGCGAGCTTTTTCGCCATGCTCACATCCGGCTGGTTGGCCGAGATATTGTCCAGCGCGGCCAGCGCCACGGATTTGTAACCGTCCTTCGGCGTACAATAGACCAGCATGGCCGAGGTATCACGCTTGAAGTCGTAGTTGCGGCCCATCACGATATGCCTATCCTGCACCGTTGCAAAGGCGCTGCACCCGAACTGTGGGGCTTTCATATGGATGGGCAGCAGGGGAAGCGTTTCCTTCAGGATGGCATCGATCATCGATTGGTTGTCGGTGATGCCGTAGTTGATGACATCGTCGATGCTGTAATCGTACCGGACGTCCATGCGGTAGAGATTATAGTCGCTGTAATCGGTGATTTTTTCAATGCTGTTCACCGTGCGCAGCCGCCCGGCATACAGCACGCCAAACCCGGCTGCCGCCAGCAATACCAGCAGCAAAAGCGCCAACAGAACACGCAGGATCATCTTTTTCACAGAAAACGCCTCCCTTTTATATGTATACTTTATAATTTGATTATAGCACATCCTGTTGCGCTGCGCAACGGAGAATTTATCACGGTTTTCACCGCTTTTCACAGAGTTTTCACTCTCTGACGAAACCTATTTCACAATTACCCTGTATACTGTAAGCATCGAAAGCGAAAGGAGACGACCCATATGAGCAACGAATACGATTACTCCGGTCTCTATAACAATACATCCGGCGGGCAGGCTGCACAGAACAATGCGCAGCCTGCACAGCCCGAACAAAACCGCCCCGCAGCAGCCCGCACAGGACAGCGCCTACCCAATGTAGGTTCCAGCGGGGCAACACCGCAAACACCGCCCGCACGGATTATTCCGGCTGCGGCGCAAACCCGCAGTTCCAGCAGGACAACAGCGGCTACACCAGCAGCTTCAGCGGCGGCAATGGCGGCAGCGGCGGCTACAATGGGTACAGCTACGCCAGCGCCCCGCAGCAGCCCCATGCCCGAAGAAGAAGGGCGGCCGCAAGGTCCTGCTCCGCGTGCTGGCCGGTGTCGGCGTTGTGGCGCTGGGCTTCGGCGGCGGTTTTGGCGGCGCAGTGGCCGCCAGCCGCATGGGCCTGACAGGCAGCCAGGTCGTTGTGCAGCAGGTGCAGCGCAGTACGGACACCGACGCCACCACCACAGGCAGCACCGGCGGCGAGCATGAGCGTCCAGCAGATCGCGTCTGTCGTCTCGCCCAGCGTCGTGGCCATCACCACCGAGCAGATGGTCAGCACCAACACCTGGTTTGGCGGCAGCTATGTGCAGAGCGGTGCAGGCTCCGGCGTGATCATCAGCCAGGATGGCTACATCCTGACCTGCGCACGTTGTCAGCGGCGCAACCAGTGTTAAGGTCCAGCTGGACGGCAGTGATGAGCTATGACGCGACCATCGTCGGCCAGGATTCCACCTCCGATATCGCGGTACTGAAAATCGACGCCACCGGTCTGACTCCGGCTGTGATTGGCGACAGCGACGCGCTGGCCGTGGTGAAGCCGTGGCCGTCGGCAACCCGCTGGGTACGCTGTCCAACACCGTCACCGACGGCGTTGTCAGCGCCTGAACCGCCAGGCCACGGTGCAAGACAACGATATGACGCTGATCCAGACCGATGCGTCCATCAGCCCGGCAACTCTGGCGGCGGCCTGTTCAACGGCAACGGCGAGCTGATCGGCATTGTCAACGCCAAGAGCAGCTACAGTGAAGCCGAGGGCATCGGCTTTGCCATCCCCATCAACACAGCCATGGAAATCGGCCAGCAGCTGATTGAAAGCGGCAGCGTGGCGCGTCCGGCGCTGGGCGTCAAGATCGTTGATGTGACCGACGCACAGACTGCGCAGCAGCTGGGCGTTTCCACCATGGGCGTTTACGTGGTGGAAGTCACCAAGGGCAGCGGTGCCGAAGCCGGCGGCGTGCAGGCGGGCGACCGCGTGCTGACCGTGGATGACACGGCGGTGAGCGATACCTCCGCGTTGAAGAACTACCTGAAGGATAAATCCATCGGCGACACGGTGGCCTTGCAGGTCGAGCGCGACGGTAAGGTGCTGACGCTGAACGTCGCCCTGGGGTCGAGCGCACAGTAAAATAGCATAAGAAAGGGATGCAGGTTTTGCGGCCTGCATCCCTTTTTGATTTCATCCGTAGGGGCCGGGCATGCCCGGCCCGGTCGCGTAGGGAGAGCGGTCGTTTGCGGGAAGGCTGCGGGCCGCACATCTGCGGCCCCTACAACTCTGCCTAGCGGTTTTCACCGCATCTCAAACAACGTCCGCCGTTTCCACCAATAATACCCCAGTCCCACAGCATCGGCCAAAACCAGCCGATGGGCACGCTCCACCAGATGCCGACCACGCCAACCGCCGGGATTGCCGAAAGCGTATAGGCCAGCGCCACGCGGATGCCCAGCGAAATGACCGTGAGCACCACCGACATACCCGGCCGCCCCACGGCGCGGTACAGGCCGTACAGCAAAACAGCCAGCCGATGCCTAAATAAAACGCGCCCTCGATGTGCAGATACCGCACGCCCTCGGCGATGACATCCATCTCGCCCGCATCAATAAAGATCCGCATCAGCGGCGCGGCAAACCCATACACCACAGCGCTGACCGCCACGCTGAACCCTGCCGCCGCGGCAAACGCACCGCGCATACCCTGTTTGAGGCGGCCTTTCTCCTGTGCACCGTAGTTCTGCGCCAAGAAGATCGAGAACGCATTGCCGAAATCCTGCACCGCAGGTACGCAAAGGCGTCGATTTTAACCGCCGCCGCAAACGCCGCCATGACCACCGTGCCAAAGCTGTTGACAAGCCCCTGCACGGCCAGGATGCCCAGATTCATGACAGACTGCTGGATGCAGGTCAGCGCCGAGAAGGACGCGATTTCTTTTATGCGGGCGGGCCGCAGCTTGGCCCGGCAGGCCGCTCGCAGCAGCGGGAACCCGAACCAGGTGTACAGCGCAATGCCCACGCCGGAGACGTACTGCGCAATGACGGTCGCCTCGGCAGCACCGGCCACGCCGCGCCCCAGCCCGCAGACGAACCAGAGGTCAAGCACGATGTTCAATACCGCCGACACCGCCAGGAACACCAGCGGCACGACCGAGTTGCCCAGCGCCCGCAGCAGCGACGCAAAATAATTATAAAGAAATGTCGCAGCCAGCCCCGCAAACACGATGCGCAGGTACGTCCGCATCATGGCGTCGATCTCGGCAGGGATGCGCAGGAACCAGATAATGCCGTCGAACCCGGCGTACACAGCAAACACCAGCACCGCCGTGACACCCGCCAGCAGCACAAAGCTGGCAAGGATGCCCTCTTTTAACCCTGCATCGTCCTTTTGACCGTATTTGATGGAGAACACCGTGCCGCTGCCCATGGCAAGACCCAGCAGGATGGACGTCAAAGGTCATAAGCGTGAACGCCGACCCTACCGCCGCCAGCGCCCCGGTGCCGATGAACCGCCCCACAATGAGGGTATCGGCAATATTATAGCATTGCTGCAGCAGATCGCCCAAAATCATAGGCACCGCAAACCGCAGCATCGTAGGCATGACCGGGCCTGTAGTGAGTTGTTTTTGCATGAGAGCTGAAAACCTCTTCTTCTGTTTTTACACCGTTTATTAGTATAGAACAGGAACGATGAAATGTCAAAATTGCGGCCGCCATGCCTCCCTTGTCAAGGGGCGACTTTCTCAACTCAGTTCTGATCCTTACTTTTTCCCCACCAACGCGGCCAATACTCAAAATCAAACTAGCCGCGATCCCGCCGCTGGCGGCTGTCAGCCCGCCGGTAAACGCGCCGGGAAGCCCGCACTCGTCCACGGCGTTCTGTACGCCCTGGGCCAGCAGATGACCAAACCCAGCAGCGGCACGCTGGCCCAGCCCGGCAAAGTCCACCAGCGGCTTGTACAGACCCACGGCGCTTAAGATTACGCCCGCCACCACATACCCGGTTAAAATCCGGGCAGGGGAGACTTGGTATAATCGATAAACAGCTGCCCCACGACGCAAATCAGGCCGCCTGCCACAAACGCCCAGACGTAGTTCATACTGCACCTCCCAGCTCAACGCAGTGGGCAATGCCTGGAATGCTCTCGCCCTGCAAAAACGTGGTCTGGCTCATCAGCGCCCCAGTGGCCATAAACAGCACGCGGCGCAGCTGACCAGCCGCCAGCATGGGCAGTATTTTACAGCACAGCACCGCCGCGCTGCACCCGGCCCCGCTGCCGCCCGCCTGCACATTCTGGCCCTGTGTGTTATACAGCAGGCAGCCGCAGTCCTGATGGTTGTCCAGCGGTACGCCCTCCTTTGCCATCTGCTCTCGCAAAGGGCCGAGCCGACCTCACCCAAGTCCCCGGTAAAAATCGCGTCAAAGTCCTGCGGGCGGGTGTTGGTCGCCGCAAAATAGCGCAGCAGCGTGGATGCCGCGGCGGGCATCATGGCCGCGCCCATGTTGTTGATGTCGTGTACCTCAAAATCCTGCACGCGGCCAAACGTCACCGAGCACCGGCACGCCCTGCCCGCCGTGCGCCCGCACCAGGCAGGCTCCCGCCGCTGTGGCCGTCCATGGGCCGTGGGGTGCGCTTACGCCGTATTCCAGTGGTGTGCGGAATTGCCGTTCTGCTGCGCAAAAATGGCTGCTGGTCAGCGCCATGGCGCGTTCTGCCATACCGGACGCTGCAAACGCAGCGGCTAGCCCCAGCGTCTCTGCCATCGTAGAACACGCGCCGTACACGCCCGCGAACGGCACGCCCAGTTCCCGCATCGTGTAGTTGCTGGCCGTACACTGGGCCTGCAAATCGCCGGCAAAGGCGATATCCACCTTCGTGCGCGGTGTATCCGCCTTGCGCAGGCAGAGTTCCGCCGCCTTGCGCTGCAAAATGCTTTCGGCCTGCTCCCAGTTTTCGCAGCCCTGCTCACCAAAGCCCGCGTCCTGGGTCACGAAGTCAAGGCCGAGGCCAGCGGGCCTTCGCTCTCCTTTGCCGCCCGCCGCCGCCCAGGCCGCCACGGTGGGCGGCGCGTCAAACAGCAGGGTATCACCCTTTCGTATCATGTGTCACCCCACCTTTCCCAGCAGCCAGTAGATGACACCCCACACAAAGCTGGCCAGCGTGCCAAAGGCGATGACCGGCCCGGCGATGCCAAAATCTTTGCACCTACGCCTGTCACCCAGCCCTCGGCCTTGAACTCGATCGCCGGGCTGACGACCGAGTTGGCAAACCCGGTGATGGGCACCAGTGTACCCGCGCCCGCCTTGGCGGCCAGTTTCTGATACCAGCACGGCAGCGTGAAAACGGCGGCGAGGAAAATCAGCGCAATGCTCGTCAGGGTGCCTGCCAGCGTTTTGTCGTACCAAATCAAAAACAGCTGGCGCAGCCCCTCGCCCAGGGTGCAGATAGCCCCGCCGACGCAGAACGCCCACACGCAGTCCCGCACCACCGGCGAAGGCGGCGACGCGCGGTTTACCATTTCGTCATATTGCTTGGGGTCCAGTTTCACAGTCCATACCTCCTTTTGGGATAGTATGGGCTTAGTTGCCGTAAAATATAACGTTCCCGCGATAATACGGCTGCGGTATCATCGTTTTGTACAGTGTGCGCAGCTCTTTGCAAAGGGCGGCGTCGGGAACCGTGCCGCCACAGGGCAGGGAAGCACGGCGTACCGCGTGCCAAACACCCGGCTTTCCAGTGCCGTGGCCCGCGCCCCCGCCCGCAGGTAAAACCCGATGCGCCGCCGCGCCACGGCGGGGTCGGGGGCCTCGGCGGGGTGCTCGCACTCAACAATAGATCATGCACCCGCATGGCATCGTAGGCCTTGAGGAGCTGCAATGCCTGGGTGCCAACGCCGCCGCCCCGCAGGTCACACCGCACGGCAAAGTAGTCCAGCAGCGCCGTCCGCTGGCCCGGCAGCACGACCTGCCACGCGTAGGCCAGCCGCACACCTGCGTCGTCGGTCAGCAGCAGCGGCTCGTAGACGCCCGCGTCCAACAGGCGCTGTATCTCGGAAAAGGGTTTGAGCTCTGCCGCAGGGAAATCCCGCGGCAGGGCGGTGTGGTACAGCTCCTCACAGCCAGCAGGGGACAGACGCTTGATTTGCATGGAGATTTCTCCTTTCTGTGATTGAATTGTGGGGAAAATACGGTATAATAGGTAAAATTACGCATCACGGGTGCTGCCCAACGGCGGCCAGAGGACTGGCCGCCCTACCATGCGGCTGCCCTGTAGGGCGGTCAGTCCTCTGACCGCCGCCATTTGCGACACACTTTATAAATAAGGAGCCACCCACATGGAATGGACTGACATCAGCATTACCGTCGCCAAGCGTGACGCAGACACGGCCGAGGCCATCGCACCGATGGTCGACAAAGGCGGCATTTACATCGAGGATTACAGCGACCTGGAACAGCAGGCGTGGGAGATCGCCCACGTGGACCTCATCGAGCAGGAGCTGCTGGACAAGCCCCGCGACGTCGTCATCGTACATATGTACCTTGCACCCGATGAAAACCCCGCCGAGGTTCTGCCCCTGTTTGAGGAACGCCTGCAGAACAGCGGCATCAACTACCAGCTCAACACCACCGGCGTCGAGCAGGAGGACTGGCAGAACGGCTGGAAAAATACTACCACGCGATGGATATTGGCGACCGTCTTGCCATCGTGCCCGGGTGGGAGGATCACCAGACCGACCGCATCAAGATCATCATGGACCCGGGCATGGCCTTCGGCACCGGCACGCACGAGACGACTTCGCTCTGCCTGGAAACGCTGGACAGCCTGGTCAAGGGCGGTGAGCGAGTGCTGGATATCGGTACCGGCTCCGGCATTCTGGCCGTTGCCGCACTGAAGCTCGGCGCAGCCGAGGCCGAGGGCGTGGACAACGACCCGATGTGCGTGCGCACCGCGGGTGAGAACGCCCAGCGCAACGGCGTGGCCGACCACTTTAAAGTCCTCGTCGGCGATCTGTCCGACCAGGCCAGCGGGCAGTACAACATCATCACGGCCAACATCGTGGCGGCGGCCATCCTGTCGCTGGCCCCCCACGTGCCGCCGCTGATGGCCCCGGGCGCACGTTTCATCGCCAGCGGCATCATCACCGAGCGCAAGGATGAAGTGCTCACCGGACTGCAAGCCGCAGGTCTTGCGCCCATCGAGGTCAAGGAAAAGCGCGGCTGGGTCTGCATCATCTGCGAAAAGAAAGAGGCGTAAAGTATGCCGCATCGTTATTTTACCCGGGAGCTGGCCGATGGCCGCGCCGCGCTGACCGGCAGCGATGCCCACCACCTGGCCGACGTCATGCGTGCCAAACTGGGTGAGGAAGTCGTCCTCTGCGGCCCGGACGGGCTGGAATATCTCGGCACGGTCACGGCCATTGAGCCAGGGCGGGTGGAGTTTTCCGTCACCGACGGCACAACCAGCAAGGCCGAGCCGGACTGCGCCGTAACGCTGTTTGCGGGCTACCCCAAGGCGGGCAAATTAGAAGAAGTCATCCGCCACAGCGTCGAGCTGGGCGTGACTGAAGTTGTACCGTTTTTCAGCCGATACTGCGTAGCAGAAAAGAGGATGTGAAGCGTGAGCGGTACAACCGCATTGCCGCCGAAGCCGCCAAGCAGGCGGGCCGCGCAATGCTGCCCCATGTGGCGATGCCGCTGCCGGATTTTGGCGCGGTGTGCAAGGCATTTGCGGATTTTGACCTTGTGCTGTTCTTCTACGAGGGCGGCGGTGCGCCGCTGCGGGAGATCCTGCACCCCAGCCGATACAAGCGCATTGCCATCGTCACCGGGAGCGAGGGCGGTTTTCCGTCGAGGAGGCCGCCGCTGCGAAAGCTGCCGGGGCCGTGACGGTAGGCAGGCCCGCGCATCCTGCGATGCGAGACCGCGCCCCTGGCCGCGCTGACAGCGACGATGCTGCTGACGGGGAATTTGGAGTAACCACAAACCATAGTATGTAAAGAAAGAGGCGCCACCCGCATGTGGGTAACGCTCCTCTTTGTTATTATTGCCCTTGTAGGCCGGGCATACCCGGCCCGCAGGTAAAAGCTAACGGACAATGGAAACCCGCGGGCCGCATGTGCGGCCCCTACAGCTCTACTATTTCGCCTTCACATACGCCCCAAACGCATTCGGCACGGGTATACCTCGGCCAAGTCCTCGGCGGCTGCCCAGACATAGCCGTCGGGCAGCTCACACGCTTTCGCCGTGCCTTTCCACCCGCCAAGTTCCCAAACCTTGTGCGTAAATACGTGCTGCGGGCGGCAGCGGCGCGGCCAGCGCGGCCTGCACGCCCAGTTTCGCCAGCGCAGCGGTTCGTCCCTTGTCAGCGCCTTTCCCATGCGGCGGGCTGCCACAATCCGGCCAGCAGGCCATGGGCGGGCCGCCGCTGTAATAGTAACCCACGCTCGCTTTCAATCAGCGCCACCGTCACCGGCACTTTGCTCTTGGCCTTGGGCGCGGGCTTCACGGGCAGTTCCGCCGCGCGGCCCGCCGCATACCCTGGCACAGGTCGGCCAGCGGGCATTCCCGCACCGGGCGTGCCGGGCACGCAGACCAGCGCCCCAGTTCCATCAGGGCCTCGTTGTAGGCGGGTGGTGGCTTTGGGCATCTGCGCCAAAACCCGCTCTGTAAACAGCCGCTTCGTCGCCGGGTTCATCACGTCGGCGTCGTCGTTACAGCCGCGCAAAGACGCGCAGGACGTTCCGTCCACCGCAGGGGCGGGATGCCAAAGGCAATGCTCGCCACCGCGCCCGCCGTGTAGTCGCCGATGCCCGGCAGGCTGCGCAGGGCGTCGTAGTCGGCGGGCAGGTCGCCGCCGTACCGCTCACAGACGATGCGGGCAGCTTTCTGCATATTGTTAACGCGGTTGTAATAGCCAAGGCCCTGCCACAGCTTGCGCAAGGCGTCCTCACAGGCCGCCAGGGCGGCGGGTCCGGCAAAGCCGCGATAAAACGTTCATAATAGGGTATTGCCGCTGCCACGCGGGTCTGCTGCAGCATAATTTCGCTGACCCAGATGTGGTACGCAGAAGGCTCCTGCCGGAAAGGCAGGAGCCTCTTGTTTGCGTTAAACCATTGCAGCAGCGGTGCGGCAATGGGCTCCATCAAAACCACCGCAGGTGCGGGGGAGGGATGACGTCGCGGATGTTGGGGATGCCGGTGACGTACATCAGCAGGCGCTCAAAGCCCGCCGTAACCGGCGTGCTTGACACTGCCATAACGGCGCAGGTCAAGATACCAGTCGTAGTCGGCGGTATTCAGGCCCAGTTCCTTCATGCGGGCTTCCAGCGTCCAGGCGCTCCTCACGCTGGGAGCCGCCGATCAGCTCACCAATGCCGGGCACCAGCATATCGGCGGCGGCAACGGTCTTGCCGTCCTCGTTGATGCGCATATAGAATGCCTTGATGTCCTTGGGGTAGTCGGTGACACACGGGCTTTTTGAAGATCTGCTCGGTGAGGTAGCGCTCGTGCTCGGTCTGCAGATCGGTACCCCTCGACTTTGTACTGGAAGTTGTCGTTGTTCTTCTTCAGCAGCTCGATGGCGTCGGTGTAGGTCACGCGGGCAAAGTCGCTGCTGGCAACCAGTTCCAGGCGCTCGATGAGGCCCTTGTCAAAGAACTGGTTGAAGAAGGCCAGCTCGTCGGGGCAGTTGTCCAGCAGGTAGCGGATGACGTAGCGGGTCATGGCCTCGGCGGTCTCCAGGTAGGTGTTCAGGTCGGCGAAAGCCATCTCCGGCTCGATCATCCAGAACTCGGCGGCGTGGCGGGTATCGTAGCTCTTCTCGGCGCGGAAGGTAGGGCCGAAGGTATAGACGTTGCCCAGCGCCATCGCCATGGCCTCGGCCTCCAGCTGGCCGGAGACGGTCAGGTTGACCGGGCGCTTGAAGAAGTCCTTCGTATAGTCAACGCCGCCCTCGTCGTTGCGGGGATGTCGTTGAGGTCGAGGGTCGTGACCTGGAACATCTCACCGGCGCCCTCGCAGTCAGAGCCGGTAAAATCGGCGTATGCACGTAGGTAAAGCCGTGCTCATGGAAGAACTGATGCAGGGCAAACGCCGCCTGGCCGCGCACGCGGAACGCCGCGTTGAAGGTGTTGGTGCGGGGCGCAGGTGGGTCATGGTGCGCAGGTAATCCATGCCCATTTTTCTTTCTGCAGCGGATAATCACCGCCGCAGGGGCCAAGCACCGTGATCTCGTCGGCGTTGATCTCAAAGGGCTGCTTGCGCCCGGGGTCACGACCAGCGTGCCGGTGACCTCAAAGCTCGTGTACAGGCCGCACTTGGCGATCTCGGCATAGTTGGCGAGCTTGTCAGCCTGGAAAACGATCTGGACGGGCTTATAGCAGCTGCCGTCGGACAGCGAGATAAAGCCGATATTTTTAGAATCGCGCACGGTTTTGCCCAGCCGCAGACAGTGACCTTGGTACCGTCTGCGGGGTGGCCTTGTACAGCGATGCAAGTTCCGTTCTCTGCATGGATAGTCCACTCCTCTTTATACGATGAATATAGCTATTGTAGCAGGTATTTTATAAAAGTAAAGAGGGGACTATGGCAAACGTTGCTCTTTGCCGCCTTTCCTTTATCTCTCACCCCACCGCCTTCACCAGTCCTTCCGCTGCATACCTTCCCGCTCGCAGCGCTTCGTCCAGCGTGTTCGCGTGGCCGCCTATTTCTATCAAAAGGCTGCCGGTCGTCAGGTCTTGGTTATAAAACCTGTACCGCACAGCACCGGCCTTGTCAGCCCGGGATACGCACCTCCATGGCCGCTTCCCACGCGGCGGCAAAGCGCAGGTTCAGCCGCCAGTTGGGCAGGGCGGCGCTGCTGCCGTTGTCGCACCCGGCAATGACCATGACCTGCGCCGTGCTCTCGCCGTCAATTTCACACACCGGCTTCACCCGCGTGCCGTCGCTGTCCTCAATGGCATCGCGGTGGACGTCCAGCACGATTTTGATGGAGGGATACCGCGCCAGATAGTCCTGCACGCCGCGCGGCTGCGCTGGTAGCTGCTGGTGTAGCCGGGCGCGTCGTAGAGCGTTGTATCGTGCAGGGTGTTTATGCCCGCCGCGTTCAGCACCGGGCCATCTCGGCCCCACGGCCACCATGTTCAGCGCGGTATTTTGCTGCGGGCCGTGTAATTTTCGTCAAACACAGGGTCGGGCCAGGTCTGGTAGCCTCGGTAGCGTGGGTGTGCACGATGAGAATTTGCGGCTCACCGCTGTTTTCTCGATGGCAAACGGCAGGCTCTGGGTCGTCACGGCAGCGCAGGTCGGCGTCGGGGTGCTCGGTGCTGTTTTGATGCTGCCAGCTGCACATACCGTCGCCGCTGCCCTGTTTGAGGGTCACGCTGCGGATGCGCCCGGCAGATTCTGATTTCGGCAGCTCCGGCACGGCGCTGGACAGGGGCGTGGCCGTGGGTCCGGGCGTCGGTTCTGCGGTGGGGCCTGTGTCGTGGCAGGAGAAGGCGTCACCGTGGGCAACGGCGTCGGTCGGCGATCGGGCCGCTGGGGTTTGTAGACGGTCTGGGCAGCGTCGGCGGGCCGCTGACGGCAGCTGCCGCGCCGGGGTCCTGCAAAAAGTGCACCGCGGATGCCATGCCCATCCGGGGCAAGCCGCACAGGCCGCCGCCACGCCAGCACACCGCCCGCAAACACGGCCCCGCACAGGGCCGCAGCGGCCCAACGGCGCAGCTTTCCCATGGCACACACCCCCTCTGTACCAGAAATTTATGCGGAATTTTTGCTTTCTATGAAGTTTTTTAAAACACTTGCAACTTTCGGAAAAGTATGGTAGGATAACTTGTACTGTTATGGGGAACCAAGGAGGTGGAACGAATGCCTAATATTAAATCTCAGAAGGATCGCGTTGTTCAGGCCAAGAAAGAGGCTCTGCACAACAAGACCATCAAGTCCAACCTGAAAACAGTGGTCAAGAAGGCAAACGCTGCCATCGACAGCAATGCTGCTGACAAGGAGACCGTCGTTAAGGTCGCTGTCTGCCATCGACTCTGCTAAGAGCAAGGGTGT
>SCPO01000486.1_pt1 | contig 12466 bp, 19 predicted proteins | sample 6106821 | NCBI WGS metagenome assembly SCPO01 (sample SAMN10720448, study PRJNA508395) | human gut metagenome | isolation source: Participant 2 stool, 0 month | host: Homo sapiens | collected 2017 | reverse complement strand
AATCTTTGTTATATAAAAAATGCACTTCTACTTTCCCAAGTAAAAGTGCATACAGATTTTATAATAAAAGATTGAATCTAAATATAGAAATGAAAAACACAAAATGCCATAATATCATCACGAATGATGGCATTTAAACATTGTCAGTAAACGCTTTTACTGATTCATCAAATCTATTACTTGTTTGTCATAGCAAAGTTATAATAAATATTTTAAAGAAAAATCTTATGCATAAAAAAAGCACAGAACAAACTATATATAGACCAATATACAACACATTTAAACAATGTTGTGTAATACAGGACCATTGACACAAGCCATTCTGAAAGAACAAAAGAAAAGTGCATGACTGGTAGCCAATCCCAAAGGGTATGTGATTGTGGTTATCAAAAGAAAAAAATCTAATTAAAGTATTGTTAGAAAAATAGTATGGCCAATTATTTTTAATTTTGTTTTTTAACAAACAAAATGCGTATGAAATATTTATCATTAATAGCTATTTTTTCTTTTGTATGCTTTACTGGATGCGGAATTTCTGATGATGCAAGAACTCCGAGCAATGACGAATCTGCGACTTACTATCTATGCAAGTATTGGTGGCATGCCGAATATGTTGATGTACATAACACAAGATATATTCAGGAACTTGATTTTCACAAGGACGGAACAGGAGTAGAAATAATAGGCAAACATCAGCAAGCGAATGGTAATTCCACAAGGGAGGAATATCATTTCAAATGGAACTGGGGAAGTTCTCATAAAACAATTTCTGTCCAATATGATGAAGGCAATGCTGTATTCATGGATAATGTGTTTATAGCAGATAGAAAGTTTTCTTATAAGATGATGGGCGAAGAATATTTTTTTGACGGATTTAATAAAAGTTATAATTAAGATATTAAGCGAGTTTACTGTCATATCAGTAACTCGCTTAATATCATTTTTTCTCCTGTTTTTGATAATATTCATAATACCTCTTGTAGTTGTTCCTTTCCTTAGCTTCATCCACCCATAGGTAACATTTAGAGTATAACAAATTAGTCTTTCTCTTCATTGTATGGGTAAAATTCAACATATTCTTTAGACGTAGTTGGATCGTTCAGTTCTCCTGTTCTATCGTAGAATGAAAAGATTGTCTTATCCAGTTCTTTAATATCCCAATAATGACTAAAAATATAATGTGCTAAAGTTAGGAGTGGCGAAAGACCATCTTCCACGAATCTCACCTTCTTTTTTGTTCCCATCCTTATCAATCTCTACATTGGCTCGTGTATATATTCCATCTTTATCGAAATTCCAAATAGATTCCCAAGAGCTTCCGTCTTCATACTCTTTTTTTCCGCCAGTCCAGGTTATATCACATATTAGTGCGATAATGCTTTCTTCTCCATCGTTATAATATCCTTGTTTCTCAACACAATTGGAAAGAAGCACCATCTGTACAATCACTGCAAAAAAAACGATTATTCTTTTCATAATTATCATATTAAACCATGCAAATATAGAAAATCTTTTGTAGTATTGATACTTTATAAATGGCACTTTTACTATATTTGTACAAAAAAGAATAGAACAAATAAAAGTAAATACAGAATTGTAAAATTTTATAATCGTGAAAACTCAAAAATTAGAAATACTGATATTATTCCTCTGTATATTCGGTTTTATAGGCTGTGACAACAAAGATGAAGAGGGTGAGAAAGTGACAAACTACAAGGAATATACTCTGACCATTGCATCGAAGAAGATACCCGGTGTTTGTCGGTCAGACAGATTTAATTATTTATCTGATGTATATGCCGTAAAGAAAGAAAATGTCCAAGAATGGGAAAGCCTTGGATTCATTGGTGGATTTGAGTTTGAAAAAGGATATGAATATAAGATAAAAATCAGTGAAACAAGTTATTTGGATTATAGCATGGAAAATTCCGCATGGACGGAATATGAACTACTTGAAATAATATCCAAAAATAAAAAAGATTCAGAAAATTTGCCTTTACATTTAATCCCTGAATCATACTATAAGAATATACAGTTTCCTAAATACAGATATGTAGTAGATGCAGATAACAATCAAAAACTTATTGAAGAAGAATTGGAGAAAAAATCTCTTATTCCTTTGGATTTTCACTATATGTTTTGGCGGAGCGAAGACAAGTTCCTAAGATGTATTGCAATAAAAGATGATAATAATACCCTGGAACCGTGTATTATAAAAAGCGAAAACAAAGACCTAAAAGAAATGCCAGAATCTTACAAATTACTTCCGCCAAAAGAAAACGTAAAAGGTTTCATGGAATGGACGTTTTTAAATGAAGATGGGAATGACACCAATTACCCTTCATTTGATGTATTTTTGGGCCGTTCTACTAAAATGGCTTATCTTTATAAAGACCTTTCTAAATACTACAAAAATAAATATCCGCAAGCCGGAGTAAAAACAGTTGTAGTTTCTTATATTATTGCTATCAACTAAAATAAAGCCTCCGGCGAGATAATTCTTTGGAGGCTTCGTACATATATGTATACATGATTTCGGAAAATACACGTAAATACAGAACTGGAAAATTATGCAGATATGGATATAGGCCTTTTACTTATAATACTCATTTTCTTGCTTGATATAGCCGTGCTATATAGCATTGTACGCACAAAAAGCACATAAGGAAGCAGAATATTATATACCTTGATTGTTTTATTACTTCCTGTTATTGGAATTTCAATATATTATTTAATTCGTAAATAGTATGGAAAGATTTATCTATCTGATAATCAATCTATCAATGTGGATTATTGTGGTATGGGCCATTGTACCTATCATTATCGATGATATTACCATTGATTCAATAATAGCTCGTTTAGGTTTGGGCTCTGCTTGCATCGCTAATTTGTTTCAGAAGAAAAAGAATATCAATATATCACTCTTTATTGTATCAATAGTGTTAATTATTGCTGCTACTATTATAAAAATATATTAATATGAGAACTGAAAAATTAAATATAAAAAAACGTATGAAAAGAATGAATCTGACCGCTTTTTTGTTAGGTGGTGTCTGTTTGTTATGCCAACCACTCCAAGCCCAGCAGAGCATTGATGCTTGTGACGGTCGTACTTACAAAGTAGGCGACACGCTCCGTATTGGTGAACCATTGCCATCGGGCTATCTATTTGTTAAGCAACTAAACGCCAACAATCAATTTGACAAGCTGGATCCGAAAAACTCAACCGGACGGATTGCCATCATTACCGACATACCTGCTTACCAGCCAGAACTCTATCAACAGTTCGGTATTTACCAACAACCGGAAACGCCTCAAATAGTCTTTGCCGAACAAGGCGATTTCAAGATTGGCGTATATCTAAACATGGCTTTAAGTAAAGGAAACATCATGTCCGGACATCATGTTTCCTGTATGAATGGAGCTGTTGACCTTACTCCGGCTGTCTTGTTCGTCTATGCACATAAACTTTACGGTAAACCTATCGACACAGCATCAGTCGAAACCTATGCTTCTCTCCGTGCCCCCCAACAGTATACAGAAGCAGCCAATGACCCGTTTGCACTGGAAGAACTCCGTACAACATACCGAAAAGAATTGGAACAAGCTGTGGCAAATGCAGATTTCAATAGGGTATTCCGCATCAAATGTTTATCGGAACTCCAAATATATGACATCAATCAACAGCGTTTTCCGCTTTCGGGCTTAACGTGTATCGATGTGAAAACCAAGCAGAATAGGGAATTGTCCCAACAAGGTTATTGCTTATGGGGAACTTGTGCCTTTCATTTCACTAATGCTCTGTCATTTGCTACCCTGCCTTGCGATAAATCCATTGCACAAGGCATCTATACTATGCGTAAAATGACATCGGCAACCTTGTCTCCAACAGCTACCCTATATGTATATGTGCGTATTCTCCAACAGCCGATATCACTTCCCGATAAACGTACCATGGTGATGCGTTCCGAAACATCATTCGATTATGAGTGGTCAACACTCCGTAAAGCATACGATCAAAAAGCTTTAAACTTGGAGATTGTACAAACAGACGGTTATTACAACGCCTTCCCTCATAACACACAAGAAGTGACATACAATTACCTTGGTACGCAAACAATGCCTAAAAAGTAGTACAATGAGCAATATGCAGACAAAAACTATTAAGGAACATGGCATATTATAATAACAGTTTTTATTTTTATATTCAATAAACTTCTAAAGCAAGGAGCAGTAAAAGAAGAAAAGACATTTCGGAAATTTGATTGTAATAAATGAGCTATGCTTCCGGTGGGGTAACTCGCTGGGGGCTTCTTACATTTTCTGTTTTCCCGATCAATTTTATAAAACTGCTGTCATAGTTTGTATTTTCGAAAAAGATGTTATATTTGCAAATGAAAGAATTATTTGGCAGCATAGCAACGTTAAACGCTAAAATATGTACTGTTGCTAAATCGTTATTTTTATTTCTCAAATAATTCGCTAAAAGTCTATTCATCAATCGGTTAAGTCAAACTGATAAAAAACTGAGATAGATTAAATCAAGCCCTTGTGCTGTATTTCCCTATTTGTCGCTTGTTTGATGTGTCACCTACGAGTGGATACAATCAAGGACAAGAACAACTACAAACGGTATTATGAATATTTTCATGAAATAGATGAATAAAAAAACAAAGAGTAGTAATTCCAGTTTTCATAAGTTCAATAATACAGCATGATTATATTTCTTAGAATCCCATAATATTTCCGTCGTAAACAACTCTTTTCCACTATTTTGGGAACACCACCCTATCATTTCATATTTATGTTTATAGAAACTACCGTATTTAATCAATCCTATAACTCTTACATTATCACACATATCTTCTAAAAAATTAAAAGAACCATATTCATCAGGAATTCAAGTTGATGCAGGATTTAAAGAAACCAATGTACTTTGTATGGTTACGCTTGATAGATTTGGACCAGCGTAAGATAGAATCATGGTCGTTTTAGATGATACAGCAGAGCTACTATGACTTCCATATATTGGGAAAGCCATGGAAGTTCTTGTATAATACTCAAGGTTTTTGGCGTATTTTCCCGCTTGGAGTCGTGGGCTCAAAATTGTCAAACTCAATACCATTGCTCATGTATTCCAAAAAAGTCTTAGCTCTTTCATAGTCCATCTCCAAAAGTTCCTTATCGCGTTGCTCTATACTAACTGTTGTGTCAAGTTCCCAACCATAAGAATCGAATAGTTTCATTAATGCTTCAATTTTGGCTTTTTCTTGTTCGGAATAATTGTTGTTGTTTACTACTTTTTCATTGGAACATGAAACCAAGCACGATACAAAAGAAAAAACAGTTACCAATGATAATAATTTTTTTTTCATATGCCTTTTATTTTTGAAGTTTAATATGATACAAATATAGGGAATAAATTACTATATTATTTTATGTAACAAGATTTTTATTCCCTATAGTTGTATCTAACTAGAACTTCTTTTATTTTCTTTTTGATAACCTCAATAACATATCCTTTGGGATTGGCTACCAGTCATGCACTTTTCTTTTGTTCTTTCAGAATGGCTTGTGTCAATGGTCCTGTATTACACAACATTGTTTAAATGTGTTGTATATTGGTCTATATATAGTTTATTCTGTGCTTTTTTTATGCATAAGATTTTTCTTTAAAATATTTGTTATAACTTTACCATCACAAATAACTGAATATGTGTTTATTTTTAGATTCATTAAACTTGGATATTGTAAAGCATTTTGCTAGCAAAGCTGTTTGTATACGGAATCCGGCAGGATTAGCGAATCCTGCTTTTCTTATATCGCATTTCAGCTTCAAATTTTGGCAAAATAAGTTATATGTTTAAATATCAGTAAAAGAGTTTACTGATGATAGTCCTGAATGTTGTTGTTCGTGACGAATCACTACATTTTTGTTTTCATTTATTTGATAAATTTAGATTAAACATTTTTCATTGAAATCAAAAGAGATAATACACTTTTGCTTGAGAAAGCAGAAGTGTATTTTTTATCTGTAACCCTAAAAAAAGTTTATTATTTTTTTTTATTTTGAGCATTTGTTCATTATCTTTGCAGGCAGAAACAATAAATATACAATGTCACCACGTCCAAAAAATATACGCAAAGTTAACAATATGCCTTCTGTTGCCGGATTCAGACCTGTCATTTCCAACAATAGTTGTGAAGAAACAATATTCCTGCATTTCGAAGAATATGAAACAATACGCCTGTGTGATTATGAAATGAAAACCCAGCAGGAAGCCTCCATCTCAATGGGTGTGTCACGCCCTACCCTCAGCCGAATATATACCAGTGCAAGGCAAAAGATAGCCAAGGCATTCGTCTGTGGTGCCGCAATAATGATAGAAGGAGGCGTGTCATATACCAACAGTGAATGGTTCCGTTGCGGATCATGTGGTTTCTTGTTCAACAATATCAATCCGGCACTCAAAATCCGTAAGACAGTATGTCCGGTATGTTTTTCCGAAGACATCCACACCAGTAATATTAACATTAATAAGAATAAGATTATGATGAAAATTGCAATTCCTACCAGAGACAATGTAATTGATAACCATTTCGGTCATTGTGAGTATTATACAATTCTGACAGTAGGACAAGACAACCAGATTCTGAGCAGTGAAACCATTCCGTCGCCACAAGGATGTGGCTGCAAGTCCAATATAGCCGGTGAACTGGAAGGTATGGGGGTCAGTGTCATGCTGGCTGGAAATATGGGACAAGGTGCTTTGAATGTACTTACAGCCCACCATATTAAAGTGATAAGAGGATGTTCCGGAAATATTTTGAATGTCGCAACGGACTATCTGAACGGAAAAATAGCAGATTCAGGTATAGGTTGTTCATCGCATGAGCATCATCAATGCCATAGTCATAATGAATAAAAAGTGATATTCAATAATAACAAAATGGGGCTGTCCATTTTAGACAACCCCATTTAAAGAGACGCAAAATATATTATTTCAGTATTTCACCTTTCTCATTGAAGAACACCGTACTTTCAGCTCCCTCCTTGTCTGTCAGAACAACCTGATAGGTCTTGCTGCCATCCTCTGCCGCTTCCACTGCGGCTTCCTTGACGGTTGATTCCGCAAAATTTTTGGCGATTGCTTCCGTTACCGCTGCCGGAAGGTCTTTCACTTCAATAGGGGTGAAGTCATTTACTGCCATGACTGTTTCAACACCTGAGGTCAAATTTTCGGCAAATGCCACTGTTGTTCCTAATCCCATTACCAATGCTACTGCAACAAAAAATTTTTTCATAATCTTATATTTTTAATGGTTATTGTTTTACGATAATGATAAGGCAATTCCCATGCCAAAAGAATATTTATTCTGATTATCAGATGGTTAATATTCTGCTAATTATATGTGAAATGGAAAAAATCCTCATATAGTGTGGGATGATGTGGAAATGTTCCACATTGATACCTTTCTTCCATTAATCTTTTCGCACCTTTGCGGAAAAATGGATAAAATCAGATACCGTCTTGTATATAATCGCCAGAACACACTTAACAGGCAGGGCACGGCTCTTGTACAGGTTGAAGCCTATTTGAACCAAAGGAAAATCTACCTGAAGACCAATGTTTACCTCAAACCGGAGTGCTGGAGCCGTGAGGGGGCACAAGTCATTAACCACCCCCAATCTAACGAACTCAACGCAATGCTCTATGAATACATCCTGTATCTGCAAGGCATAGAGTTGGGGTATTGGAAGCGCGGAATACCTGCCACACTCTCACTACTGAAGGATGCTGTCAAGAAGAAAAGTGCCGTGAATGTCAGCTTCTCCACTTTCGCCAAATCAGCCATTGACAATTCGGACAAGAAACAGTCCACCAAGGACAACCTGCACTCTACACTGGCGGTCCTGCATGATTTCCGTTCCGGATTGGACTTCAAGGATCTTACCTATACATTCCTTCGTGATTTTGAGCAATACTTGAGAGAAAAGGGCAATGCGGTCAATACGATAGCCAAGCACATGAGACAGCTCCGTACCTTGGTCAATGAGGCAATCAACCAGGGATATATGCACGCAGATGCTTATCCGTTCAGAAAGTACAAAATCAAACAGGAGAAGGGCAGACATGAGTTTCTTACCCCGGACGAGCTGAAGAAGCTGGAAACGGTCGAGGTGGAAGAGGAGTCCATGCGCCATGTGCTCGATGCCTTCCTGTTCTGCTGTTATACCGGATTGCGCTATTCTGACTTCTGCCAGCTCACACCTGAGAATTTCATTAGGATAAACGGCAAGCGGTGGCTGTACTTCAAATCTGTCAAGACAGGGGTGGATATCCGTCTGCCGTTACATCTGCTGTTTGAAAGCAGGGCATTGGGCATTCTTGACCGCTATCCGGATATCGGAAGTTTTGCCGCTTTGCCTTGTAACTCGGAAGTGAATAAGCGCTTCGAAAGCTGGCCGGATTGTGTGGTATCAAAAACGGATAACCTACCATGTGAGCCGTCATACCTGTGCCACCCTGCTGGTTCATCAGGGAGTTGCGATTACAACAGTCCAGAAGCTGCTCGGACATACTTCCGTAAAGACCACACAGATTTATTCGGAGGTACTTTCCAGCACCATTGTGCGTGACTTGAAAAATGTTCAAAGGAAAAAAGTAAAGATGTTTCCTGATAAAGGCTTGAGAACATCTGATTTTATAGACAACCGGTAGATTTCATGAATCCTATTTGTTTTCTATTAATATTGTGATTCTTTAAATTCTTCGGATAATCGAAATATTGCTCCTGATTATTTTTTTCAATATGGATTGAATATGAATAGTTTTCACTATCTTTGCAGTGTAACTAGGAGCTTGATGGCAATAAATATTGTCATCAGGCTCTTTTTTTATTGTCTATCTGTCGAATAATGGAATCCCCCGTCTGGCTTCACAGTCTGACGGGGGGAAGTTAAGTCCAATACTAGTTTTGAAAGAATCAGGTCAACAAAGTATTGACAAAGATAGTGAAATATGAATAGTAAGCAATATGGATATGGATTTATTTTGCATATATATAAAAATCCCGGCAATCTTCTCAGACAACCGGGATAATCAAATCATACTGACTAATGATAACAGGACAGTAAGATTAAACAATTTGGTAAATATAGATCCACATTTTCTTTATAGGACTTTCAATATGGCGGAAGGATCATGGATGAACCGTCACAGTCCTAAAAGACAATTGACAAAAATAGTAAAACAAACCATATTGACAATACATTTTTTGGAAAAACTGCCAGCTTTCTCAAAAAACATAGTAGCTAAAGAATAAAGAAACAGGATGAATAATTTATCATATAATAATTAAACGGTGAATGTAATGGAGATAGATATTGCAAACATTATTAGTGCTGCCGGAACATTGCTGGCAGCTTATTTCGCCTATAATCAGTATACCAAAAACAAACTGACTGATTTAAAAGTGGAATATTTTAAAAAAGAGGAGGAAAGAAAGAAGTTACCACCGCAGCGAGAACTCCGCCAAGGTGTTCGGTGAGCTGTGGCGTGTACTTTATGAAACGAAAGCAGACAGGGTATATATCGTACAACCCCATCCTTTAGGGCATATAGCTTTTCTTTCGGTGCAGTTCGAAGTAAAACGAAAAGGTATAGCCGGAATGCGTGAAAACATCCAATCACTTCCCATGAGTGAAGTGGCCGTTTTTGCAGAAAATCTCTCGCAAAGAATCTTTTCATGTTCTACTCAGATATTGATAACCAGGTTAAGGATAAGGTTGCCAAATCTCTATTATCAACAAATGGATGCAACAGCGTCGCTATTAAACGGCTTAATTCATCTCAAGATTGGGTTGGAAATATCTTTTGTGAGTTTACAGATGAAACGGATTTGAATGAAGATGAACTTCATAAGGTCTTGCATGAAGCAGCGGTCAACATACAATATATCCTGCCGGAATTCAAAGAAAATAAAATCGAATAATTATAATTAATGAATAGTATGGCTGACGTAAGAAAACTTGCACCGTTTATCCTAAAGTGGGAAGGCGGTTTTGTAAATGACCCTGACGATTTGGGAGGGGCTACCAATATGGGCGTGACTATCGGCACATGGAAATCGTGCGGCTATGACAAGGATGGTGACGGTGACATAGATGTGGATGATCTACATCTGCTTACTCGTGAGGACGTTGTTAATCGTGTACTCAAACCACATTATTGGGATAGATGGAAAGCTGACGAGATTAAATCGCAATCAGTTGCTAATATATTGGTTGATTGGGTGTGGGCATCCGGTGCGCACGGAATTAAGATTCCTCAACGCTTGCTTGGTGTTACGATGGATGGCATTGTAGGTCCCAAGACCATTGCCGCAGTAAATGCCAAGAATCCGCGTGAGTTGTTCGACATGATTAAGATTGCCCGGTTTGACTTTATCGAGGATATATGCCGCAAGCGTCCGACCAATAATAAATTTAAGAGAGGGTGGATGAACCGCATAAATGATATCTCTTATGTTGGTTAGAGTTATGAACTGGGTAAGCCGGCATATATTGCTGGCTCCTTCATGTGTCTGTTCCTGCTGTTCGGATCATGTGGCAGCTCGCATAAGGCTGTCAAGTCCGATGTAGAAGTAATCAGGAAGGATAGTACCAGTGAATCTGTCAACATCGTATACGGATCAAGTACGTCTTTGAGCGAACTCATTACCACTAATGGTAACTATGTGATTGATTTCCGTATCTATGATACCCGAAAACCGCCCGACAGTCTGACTGGAAAACCTCCGTTATTGGCAGACGGTCATGTGGAAGGTGATTTCAGCAAGAATAAAAGGAAGGAAACTGCAACCAAAGACAGTACGGAGGTGAAAGCCGATAAGGATATTACTTCTGATATTTATGAAAAAAAGCGATCAGAAACCATAAAAGAGAAAAAAGAATCCACGCTGCTTAAACAAATCGGTTTTGCCTGTGTTTGTGTAACCGTTTTGATTGTCGTTATGCTGATAGTAAAGCATTGGTGCAACAGACAATCTTCATCATAAGACTTTAAATTTATAAATTGGACTGCCCCGGCTCGTGATGAGTCGGGGTATTTGTTTAAATACAATTTCCCAATTGGATTACACAATCAACTGAAAAGAATAGAATTTTGCGTATCTTTGCCCTGTGATTTTGGAGTAGAAGCCAATCTCATAATAAAAGTTTGAGAGGGGGCTCGTAATACACGATGCCCTCCTTTTTTGTAATACGTAATAATGTGACAACAAATATTTTTAGAAATAGGCAAATCCTTTTGAACAAATCCATTGGTATCTTGTTCAATAAAATGTGAAGTAGATTGTCAAAACGTAACTAATCTGAACCGTTCCGGCTTGTGATAAGTAGGGACGGTTTTTATTTTGATAATATTTCTGTTAAAAGATAACCCATGAATTATATGTTCCTTTATCTTTGCACACTATTAACATCAACTTATGTATCATGGCTGAAAAAAAATCTTATTCCGAAGAGGAATTGAATGAAATGATCGCATGGTTCAATAACCATGCCAATAAACTTCCAAAAGAAATGCAGATTAACAAAGCAGCTTTCACTCCGAATTTGAAACTTACTATTGAAAGCTGTATCATGCAAGCTAAACAAAACTTAGGGAACTATAAGATGGGAGGACCGTTTCTGATTTTGAAACAAATCAGAGCAAATATTGAAAACAATAAATGATATTCTTTTATTATTTAACAAGAAAATCAAGATATTCTTATCCATTTGCACCATCGCTGCCAAAACACCAAAATCCATTGTCATATCGTGACAATGGAAGAAGCTTGATGGTAATAAATATTGTTATCAAGCTTCTAGTTACCCAACAAAGAGTAATGAAAACTATTCCATATTCAATCCATATTGAAAAAAATAATCAGGAGCAATATTTCGATTATCCGAAGAATTTAAAAAGTCACAATATTAATAGAAAACAAATAGGGTTCATGAAATCTACCGATTGTCTATAAAATCAGATGTTCTCAAGCCTTTATCGGGAAACATCTTTACTTTTTTCCTTTTCCTTTGAACATTTTTCAAGTCACGCACAATGGTGCTGGAAAGTACCTCCGAATAAATCTGTGTGGTCTTTACGGGTATGTCCGAGCGCTTCTGGACTGTTGTAATCGCAACTCCCTGATGAACCAGCAGGGTGGCACAGGTATGACGGCTCACATGGTAGGTTATCCGTTTTTTGATACCACACAATCCCCGGCCAGCTTTCGAAGCTGCTTATTCACTTCCGAGTTACAGGGTAGGGATGCAAGACTACCTATATCCGGATAACGGTCAAGAATGCCCAATGCCCTGCTTTCAAACAGCAGATGTAACGGCAGACGGATTTCCACCCCTGTCTTGACGGATTTGAAGTACAGCCACCGTTTGCCGTTTATCCTAATGAAATTC
>SCPO01001349.1_pt1 | contig 12561 bp, 18 predicted proteins | sample 6106821 | NCBI WGS metagenome assembly SCPO01 (sample SAMN10720448, study PRJNA508395) | human gut metagenome | isolation source: Participant 2 stool, 0 month | host: Homo sapiens | collected 2017 | reverse complement strand
TTGCAAGCCAGAACATTGATTACGTCGCGAAACATGGCTTTGGCCCGTTCAGCTCGGATGTGAGGTTCAAAGTGGATACCGACCACATCAAGGAAGGCCAGTTCGGCTTTACGTTTGTAGCAAAATATGATTATAAAGATACCAAGCTGGATGATCTGATCACGAGGATCACTGGGGCAATGGCAAGGACGTCAAGAGCAACTACGTTGACAACTGGACAAATGTCGGTGTCGTGGTCAAGACGGTCAACGGACAGACCTATATTGCTGTGTCTGTGGCGATCGACGCGAGCTGACATACTCTGATCTATATCTAAAAACTGTTTGTTTTCCGTTTCCTCCCCGAAGAGCTTTCCTTCCCCGGAAAGCCTTCGGGCTTTTTGCGTTTGAACCCTCTCAGTCACGCCTTATTTAGTGCGCCAGCTGGGGAGCTTTTAGGCATCTGACGGTTTGTAGCAAATAAGCCCTCTCGGGAGCTGGCATCGCGCAGCGATGACTGAGAGGGTTGCCTCCCTCGCTGGAGGTGGCAAACCCGCAGGGTTTGACGGAAGAGTCTGCCTGCCCCTCGGGGCTTTTGCTTTTGGGGACAATTGCCAAAAGAACTGCGGAATTTGGGCGATATGCCTGTTGACATGCGGGGGTATGGATAAAATAAATTCAGACGGGTAAAGCGATTTGGGGTCGCCCAAACCGTCAGAATTTGAAAACAGGAGGAACATTACAATGAAAATGTTCAAGTTTCGCAGCCGCCCTTCTGGCCGGCGTGATGGTTCTGGCAATGCTCACCGCTTGCGGCGGTGGCGCTGGTGGAAACAGCTGAAATGAGATCGAGAAGCAAAGTTCAGGATGTATATATGGCTGCGCTGAACAAATACGGCACAGAATGTCCAATAACAGTGAAGTCGTGCCGTTCTGGCCAAAACGGAACATGATACTGGCGTTATCAAAGCAGAACTCCGTATTGCTGCAAATGAAAGCGGAACGGAAAAACTACGTAGGTGCAGTTGTGTGCTGAGAATGCGAAGCAGAACGCTGAAGTGTAACGGCTGTTTACTATGAAGAAACAATGGATGGAACGACACGGTTAAAGCTGAATGGTTGAGTGAAGACTGCAAACAGATGAAGTAATCAACTTGGTAAACAAAATAACACGAAAATCGAAGTTACTGGTTTGGGTGTTGGCACTAAGACCGTTGGCGGAAAGACCTATGTTGCAATTGGCTATAAACTGAGCAAGTAAGCGGATTCGTAGTTAATAAACTATTGCCCTGAGCACCCCGCCCCCGGGGTTTTTGCGTTTAGGGCAAGGTGCCGTTTCCTGCTGCGACAGCCCTCAAAGAGGGAGCCTTCCCGGCGGCAGCCCGGCTCAGGTGCAAAGCCTGGTTTCGCCGAATTCCTCTCGCTGCTTAGGTGCGCAACGCGAAGGGTTTCGCGGTTTCCTCCCGCCCACCCGGCGGCAATTTGAATGGTTTTGTGACAAAACCGCCCGCTGTGGTACAATAAAAACGTATCCCAAACAGAAAGGACGTTTCCATGCAGCTGTTTGAACTGGTGTCCCGCGGCTGTTCCGCCCGCTGGCGGGGCCGAACCGGGCTTTTATGCGGAATTGCTGCTTCTGCTCTGGGAGGAGTGCCGCCACACGGCGGATTACAGCATTTCCGTGCGGAGGCCGTCTGGCGTGCCGAGGATTACTTTGCCGCACTGGCAAAGCCCCTTGCGCTGGATGCCGACGGTGCGGGCGATGAAGAAGAGCAGCCCACCCGCGACCCTCACACGCTGGCCGGTTTGCCGGCTGCGCCGCACCGGCTGGCTGGAAGAGCAGCCCGGCAGCTACGAGGGGAAGCGTCCCTTGCCTTTGTGCCGGAGGTAACGCCGCTGCTGGAAGCGCTGGAAGAGATCCTGAACCCCGCGTAGTTACCTATACCGGTAAGCTGTACAAGGCATGGCAGCTGCTGGGCAGCATCGGGCAGGAAAAAGCCCCTATGAGAACGTTCTGCGGGAGGTGGACGCAGACCTTGACGCGCTGAACCGCTCTCTCCGGGCGCTCAATGCCTCCATCGGCCACTATATCGCCCGGCTCACCCGCAACCGCACCCCGCAGGAGGTGCTGGAACTGTTCGACCAGTACGAGGAAAGGTGGTGGCGGCGGCCTATCACCGCTTCAAGACCAGCGACAACCTGTTCAACTACCGCGCCTATCTGGAAGAAGAGCTGGACGACTGCGAGGAGAACTACCTGCCGCAGCTGGCCTTTGATTATGCCCGGGTGGAGCGCTGCGCCCCGAACGAAGCGACACCTGCCGTGCGCGCTCATCCAGAAGCAGCGGGACGCGCTGGAAGAGATGAGCCTGCTCATGCGCGAGATCGATGCAAGCCACATCCGCTACCGCAAGCGGGCTGTGCAGCGGGCACAGTTCCTGCTGCTGAGCGACCGTTCTTCGCAGGGCAGCGTCACCGCCCTGCTGCGCCGCTACGCCGAGGACATCCGCACCCCGGAGCAGCTGTTTGAGCCGGACGACGGCCCGGTGGCAAAGCGGCTGCATCTGTACCCGGCGGCAGTGTTCGGGGAGAAATTTCTGTACCCGCCCGCTGCCCAGCGCACCGCCGAGCCGCTGGCCCCGGTGCGCACCGAAGGATTCGATCCGGAACAGCTCAAAAGAGCAGCAATTGCTGCTGGATTACGCCCGCCTTGCCGTTACCGAGGAGAACGTGGCCCTGCTGGCCCGGCAGGCTCTTGCCGCCCGCCCGCAGGTGAACGCGGCACTTCTGGCAGACGAATACCCGAACGATTTTGCCCGCATCATCGGCCTGCATACCTACTCGCAGTCGCCGCACCGGGATTATGACATTCAGCTCACCGGCAATTGGGTGGAGCGCGGCGGTTTCCGCTTTGAGGACTTTGTCCTCACCCGCCGCAGGGAGGAAGAAAATGGCAACCATTAACATGCTGGAAGAAACCGCGAATTACCTGCTGAACCACTGCTTTGTGCTGGGCAGCGTGGAGGATCAGCGGGCAAAATATCTTTATGTGCAGGACCATCTGTGCGCCGCCCGCTGGGCTATTCTGTATTGCTGTACCCGGCACCCTGCAGGCGGCGGCTCTGGTCAACGGCCACGAGGGCAGTCAGGCCCGGCTGCTGAAATACGAGAGCATCCTGCTGCTGGTGCTGCGGCTTTTGTACCTGCAAAGCGCGAGAGCCTTGCGGCCAATGCCGACGAGGTGCTGGTGACGGTGGAAGAGGTGCAGACCGAACTGCAGAAGATGAATCTGCCCCGCCGTCTGGACCAGAAAACGCTGGAAAACCTCATGCGCACCCTGCGCCGGTACAATCTGGCGCGGTCTGTGGGCGGCTTTCCGGGCTGGACAGCCGCATTGAAGTATTTCCCACAGTGCTGCTGGCCCTGCCGGATGCCGACCTTGCGGATGCCGCCGCCGAAGCGGGCGCACCCGCACAGAGCTTGGCCTTTATGAACGACCGGAAGAAGCAGGGGAGGGTGAAGAATGATCGAACTCAAACGGCTGAAGCTTATCAACTGGCACAACTTTGAAAATGTCACCTTCGACTGCGCACGGCTCACCTATATGATCGGCGTGAACGCCGTGGGCAAGACCACCATTCTGGATGCCATCCGCTACTGCCTGACCACCAGCCGCAGCTTCAACGCCCTGGGCAACAAAAAGCGGCCGCACCCTGCAGGGTTCGGTGCACGCAAAGCAGCGCGGCGAGAACGCTTACCGCCGCCCGGGCCATACCGTGGCCTACATCGGGGCGGAGTTCTGGGACAGCGTCAAGCGCACCCCCTTCGTCATCGCGGTGCGGGTGGAGTCCGAAGGCCCCATGCAGGAGCTGCACCCCGGCGATCAGACATGGTATCTTTCGGAGGACGGCTGCACGCTGGAACAGCTGCCCTTCATCGACCCCAAGACCGGTGCACCCAGCGCAAAGGAGGACTTCAAGCCCGCAACGGGCCGTCTCTCCTACACCCGCAGCCCCAGCGAAGCGCGGGACCGCATCTGCCGTGCGCTGGGCATCGGGCGCGCCTCCAGCCCGCTGGGCAAAAAGTTCAACGAGGTGTTCCAGATGGGCACCAGCATGGACGAGATCCCCAACTTCCGGGAGTTTTTGTACCAGTACATCCTGCCCCAGCCGGAGCTGGATCTGGACGCTTTGCAGGGCGACCGGCTGGAACTGGAAAATCTGCACGCCGTGCTGGCCGAAGCACAGACCCGCGCCGATGCGCTGGAACAGATCGTGGATTTTGGCCGCGAAGCTGCCGAAAAGCAGACCCAGACCCTTGTGAACCGGGGCGCGGCGCTGCTGGCCCGCGCCGCTGCCGACGGCAGCGAACAGACCGTCTGGCAGGAGCATCTGGATGTGGCCGCCGCCAGCTGGAACAGCTGAACGCCCGCTATGCCGAGGCCAAAATGCCGAAGCGGAAGCCCGCCGGGCCTATCTTTCCGCCCACGGTGCCGCCAGCGCCAGTGGTGAGGGCCGGGCACTGGACGCCCTGACCGAGGAGCTTTCCGCCGCAAAACGGCGCTGGATACCGCACGCAAAGCCGAAAAGGCAGAAAGTGCCCTTGCCCGCACCCAGAGCCTGCTGGCTGTGCTGCGCCGCAGCGGCTTTGCTGCCGGCATCAAGGCCGAAGAGCTGACGGCGGACACTCTGCCGCAGCTCACCGCATGGCTCTCCGCGCAGGAAAACCGCTGGAGGAAGCCCATTTTGCTGCCCGCCAGAACACTGCTGCTTTGCAGAAGGAGCAGGCCGGCAAGCGCGCCGAGCTGGACGCCGTGTCCGGCGGCAAGTGGGTCTACCCCCACGGCGATGCCGCCACCCGGGTGCGGGATGCCGTGAATGCGGAACTCAAGAGCCGGGGCATGCAGCCGGATGCAAAAATTTTCTGTGAACTGTTGAACGTGGAGGACGAAAGCTGGCAGGACTGCGTGGAAGCCTGCCTTGGCGACCGCCGCTTTGATATCCTTGTGCCGCCCGCCCACTACGAAGCCGCCAAAAGCGCCTTTGTGGCTCTGAAGGACAAGGTAGGCCCCATCAGCCTGCTGGACACCCCGGCATCCGCAGGCCAACCGCCGCGCCGACAAGTACGGCCGGACAGCCTTGCCGCGCAGGTGAGCAGCGAAAACCCGCTGGCTGCACAGTATGCCCAGACCATTCTGGGCCGCATCGTCTGCTGCGACACCCCCGATACGCTGGAACAGCATCCCGACAGCGCCACCCGCGACCTTCTGCGCCACCACCCCTTCCGGCTGGAACGGCTGCGCACTCCCCAGCGGTATATCGGTCTGGACGCCGCGCCCGCCCGCGCCGGTGCTGGCGCTCGCCGCCCCCAACCTGAAAGCCGCCTATAACCAGTACCAGACCCTGCTGCGGGCACGGCACTGGACGAGCTGGCTGCGCTGTGGGATGCCCGCGCCGCACTGACTGCCGCACAGAATGCTGTGACCGAACAGGAAGCAAAGCTCACCGAGTGCCGCGAGAACCCGCTGTTGCAGCAGCTTTACAAGGAGGAAGAAGCCCGCGAAGCCGCGTGGAGACTGCCCGTGCCGCCGTGGAGCAGACGGGCGGCGACATCCGCGTGTGCCAAAAGCAGATCGCCTCCTGCGAAGCAGAGCAGAAAAGGCAGGGAAACGGCCCAGCAGAGCGCCGATGCTGCCCGGAGCTTTGCGGCGCACCCGCTGGTGGAGCCGCTGGCCCGCACCCGGATGCTGGCGCTGGCCCCGGCAGATAAGCCCCGCGCCGCCGCACAGGCTGCGGAAAAGGCGCAGGCCAAGCTGGACGATGCGCTGGCCGTCTATCTGACCGGCACGCTGGAACCGGCCCAGAAAGCCTACAACGAGCACTATGTGTGCGATTATCCGCTGCCTTTGCGGGCTGGACCAGTACCGCGCCCAGCACGAGAGCCTGGTGCGCATCGACCTGGAGCGGTACGCCGCCCGGCTGGAACAGGCCCAGCGGGACTGCCGGGACCGCTTCAGCAAAGATATCCTGTTCCGCATGAAGGACGATATCTTCAACGCCCGGCGGCAGTCCGGGAGCTGAACAAGGTGATGGAGCAGCTGACCTACGGCGAGGAGGACTACCGCTTTGAGCTGGAGCCCAGCCGCGACCCGCAGCTGGCGGCCTTCTATCAGGTCATCGTGGACAAGGGCAACCAGCAGATGACCGAGGGCGACTCGCTGGACAACCTTGCCGCCACCGCCGACCCTGCATATGAGCGTCAGGTGGACGAGCTGATGGAAAAATCATGGCGGATGTGGACGAGAACACCCGCGCCCGGCAGGAGGGCCGCACCGGCGGCGTGACCCTGTCGGACTATGTGGACTACCGCACCTATCTGGACTACGACATCAAGGTGACGAACCGGGTCACCGGCCAGCAGGCGTACCTGTCCCGCGTCAGCCGCGACTCCTCCGGCGGCGAGAATCAGGCCCCTTCTATGTGGCATCTGCGTCTGCTGCTGCAAATTTATGAAAAGAGCGAGAACAGCATCCGCCTTGTGCTGCTGGACGAAGCCCTCAGCAAGATGACCAGCGACCGCATCCGCCCCATGATGGAGCTGTTCCGCCGGCAGCTGCAGGTGCTGCTCATCTCCACCGTGGAAAAGAGTACCGCCATCCAGCCCTACTGCGACATCACCTACTCCATCGTCCGCCACGGCGACACCAACGCAATAGCGTTTGTCCGCCTTGCGGCGGAATGATGTGCGCATTATATGCGCAATGATGTCTGCCTGCGCCGGAAATGAACGTGGAACGATCAAAATGCCCGCCGCGTTGCTTTGGGCATATTCAGCGGAAAAATGATTTTAAATTGAGCGACACCGGGCAGCCTGCGGCTGCCCGGTGTCGCATTTTCACCAGAGAGGCCGCAAGGGAAAACGGACATCTGCAGCGCCTGTTTCCTACGGAAACAGCGGCACTGTGGATGGGCTGCCCGCTTGACGTTACAAGCCCTTTCAGGAAGGTGAAACGAAACGCCCGCGGCGGAACTGCAAATAAAAATAATAATTCCACTGATGATGGCCAGAGCGCAGCGGAGGCCATTTTAATCGTCAGGCTGCCGTAGAAGCCCCGCTTTTGTCGCGCTTTACCGTAAAGGCAACACATCTTCATCCTCGTTGATCTCTTCCATCATCCCGTCCGCAAAGTACCAGCCTCTGCCGTACAGCGCCCCGCTGCCGTCGGCGCACAGGATATACGAGTCCGGCAAAGCGAAAAAATGCCGCTTTTGCTGTCGGCAAGGGCGATGTCCTCCATCTTCTGCCCGTCCAGCACATGATCCCGGATGAACTGGTAGTGGGGCAGGATGCGGGTCTCGGTCAGGCCAAGGCCGTTCATCCAGCGGGAGTAGTGCGGGTCGGCGGCTTCGCCCGGTCCTCTCGGGCGGCGTATACGATGTGGGCGGCGTTCATGCTGCGGCACTCACGCCCAGCACGATGCCGTGGTAGTTGTGGAACAGCCCCGGCAGGCCCAGCAGCAAAAAGTGGTTCTGGCACGTGCCCGCCGCACAGCATCACAAAGCCGCTCTGGGGCAGAAGAGAACCGATCTCCTCGGCATTGCGGGCATCGCAGGGGATGACGTCAGGGCAGGTGGGCGTTCGCAAAGCTCTGGGCAAACACCCTGGCACATCTCGTCGTTCTGCTCGTAGGCATAGGGTCTGCCGCAATGGCAAGGCCCAGCACGGCGTGATCCGGCCAGACGGCCCGCAGGTTCGCCACAAAGTGGTTGCGCGTGTCCAGCACCGGAATATCCGGCCCTGGCTCAAAGGGCAGCCGCTGGGGCTGCTGGTCAAAACAATGTCATAATGATCCTCGTAAAAGTGAATAAAGGCTGTGTCCATTTTAACACGATTTTGCTGCCAGCGGCAGAGCCAGAATCACCAAAAATCCCCGCTTTTCGCCGTTTCGCAGAAAGCAGGGGATCTTTAGAAGAAATTAAAGTTCAGTAAACATAGCCTGGCGGTATAATCGCTCAGATTGACACGGAAAACTGTCCAGCCATCCGCATTGCGATACATACCGGGTGCAATCTCAAAAAGAAGGATTTCTGCCGTTTGCAATCAAAGCCATTTTATTATATTCATTTGCATTGCCGATAACAATAGAGCCAAGTACAGAGTAGGCTTCTTAACACGAACCTGTTTCAAGTTGAGATTTACGGTGTAGTCCAGCCAGTACTGAATCTTACTGTCATCGGTATAGCTGATAGAAGCAAGTTCATCATCTGTATAGATGCCCTTTACGCAAACGATAACCGTTTGTCTGATTGGAATCAAATGTCATTAAAAGTTTTTCAAGGTTGGCGTAGTAGCGCTCAGGTGTTTCCACAATAGAAGCCACTTTTGCCGCACGGGCAGCGTCGACCTGTGTTTTAGTAGTGGAGTACCCTTTGGCGGCATAATCAGAAAGGTCACGGACTTTGTAATTGAGAGAGCTTTGACAAAGCCGTTTCCTAAAATGCTGATGCCGGAACCACCCGAAAAGTTTTTAACAGCAGTTGTATAGTTGAGTTTGGCAAGACCTTCGTTGAAATGTCCGCCAACGGTAGCAAATCATAGGAATAGCCAGTTTTACTGTGGCCGTTCTGGTCGGTCACGACATACTCGATATAAAGACAAGGACCATATGTAGTACCCTGAGCAACTTTGCATCAAACTCGCTTTGAACCCAGTAATCTGTGTCACAAAACCAATGGCACCGGTCAAGGTAACTTCGGCGGCATTGCTGTCATTTGCAACATTGCTGAAAACTGGTTTAGAGAAGAATACAGCTGTCCACGTGCAAGAACTTCCGCATCAGTAAATGCATAGGTGGCTCTTCAGCGAATACGTGTAACGGAAGCATAAGCAGTGCCAGCAGTAACGAGACCAGAAATTTTTGCGTTTCATATAAAACCTCCTTGCGAACAAAACATTATTTTGATTAAGCATAATATGGTCATATGCGGGCTCAATGGAGATGATAGACATAAACGCAGAAATTCATTTGTCGAATTTCTGCGTTTATGCGTTTAATAGAAAGAATATAGATAAACAGTTTACACCTTCGGTAATGGAACACCTTGTCCTTGGTGAGGAGCATGGCAGCGCTCACGGCCAGAGCCGCCAGCTCGGCGGCGGTGACGGCCAGCCAGATGCCGTCGATGCCCAGCGGCAGCAGGAGAATGGCGATCACCTGAAACGCCAGCGTGCGCAAAAGGAGATCAGCGTTGGTACGCCGTCGCCCAGCGCCGTGAAGAAGGAGGACGCGTACACGTTGAAGCCCATGATGAGGAAGCTCAGCGCGTACAGCCGGAAGGCCCGGCTGGTCAGGGCCAGCAATTCCGCATCGTAGCCCACGAAAATGCGCGCCACACAGGGGATGATGAACATGGAAGCCAGCGTCAGGGTCACAGCCACCACGGCGATGAGCCGCAGGCTTTTCCGGTAGAGGTTGTGCACCTCGGCGTGGTTGCGGGCACCGTAGTGGAAGCTGACGATGGGCGCACTGCCCACGGCATAGCCCACGAACACCGCCACGAACAGGAAGGCCGCGTACATGATGACGCCGTAGGCGGCCACACCGTTCTACCCGGCAAAGCGCAGCAGCTGGTAGTTGTACAGGATGTTGACCAGCGACATAGAGAGGTTGGTCATCAGCTCGGAAGAGCCGTTGATGCAGGCATCCCGCAGGACTTTGCTGTAAAACTGGTCTTGCACAGGTGCAGGCGGCTGGAGTTGCGGTCGATGAAGTAGAACACCGGCAGTACGCCGCCCACCAGCTGGCTGATAAAGGTGGCAATGGCCGCGCCCTCCACGCCCCAGCCCAGAGAACCCACCATCAGCACATCCAGCACCATGTTGGTGCAGCCCGCGCCCACGGTGAACCAGAAGCCGAGGTGCGGCTTTTCGGCGGTGACGAAAAGCTCTGGAACATATTCTGCAGCGCAAAGGTGGGCAGGGACACCATCAGGATGCGTCCATAGCGCACCGCGTAGTCAAAAGCCTCCCTTGCGCCCAGCAGCACGGCAATGGGCCGCAGGAACACAATGCCCAGCACCGCCAGCACACTGACCGAGATCAGAGCCGCCAGCAGGAACAGGGTGAAATAGCGGTCGGCCTTTTCTGGTCGCCCTCGCCCAGCGTGATGCCCACGATGCCGCCGGTGCCCAGCATAAAGCCGATGGTGCCCAGCAGCATGGGCAGCGGCATGATGAGGTTGACCGCGGCAAAGGCCGTCTTGCCCACAAAGTTGGAGACACACAGGCCGTCCACGATGCCGTAGATGGAGGTGAACAGCATGGTACCGATGCAGGGCACGAACCGCAAAAGGCGGGGATAGGTAAATGATCGGAAAGCTGGATCCGCTGCTGGACATGGCGTCCTCCTTTCTGCACAAGGTAAAAACGGGCCGGATAAATGTCCGCGAGTGCACGCCCGGCCTCGATCTGCTTCGTCACTACGGCAACGAAACCTCCGGCGGGGCGCTGTCTGCACGGCATCTTATCCGGCCCGTTTCAAATTACGTTGAAAACGGTCCTCCGATGAACCAAAAGAGCATATCAGAATTTATTTTTGTTGTCAAGGCAGAAAAATCAAAAATCGGCATTCGAGGGTCAAAATTTAAACTGTCTCTTTCCAACGTTTATCAAACCTGTTAGAATGATAAAAGTTTTTATGGATCCGGAAAGGAGAACTCCTGTTTTGATGAAACGTTTTATACCGCCATCGTGCGCCGCCGCAGGCTGGTGCTGGCGGTGTTTGCACTGGCGGCTGTGCTGAGCGTGTTCGCTGTGCGTCAGGTAAAGGTGGATTACGATATCAACGACTATCTGCCGCCGGAATCCCCCTCCACCACCGCCATCGAGGTGATGAACGGTGCTTTCACCGGCGGCATCCCCAACATGCGGGTCATGGTGCGGGATGTCGCGGTGCCGCAGGCGCTGGAGTACAAGGAAAAGCTTGCCGCCATCGATGGAGTGTCCTCCGTTGCATGGCTGGACGACAGTCTGGATGTGACGGTGCCTTTGCAGATGCAGGACACCGCCGCGGTGGAGAGCTATTATAAGGATGGCTGCGCCCTGTTCACCGTGACGGTGGAGGACGAGAAGCGTCTGGAAGCCGTGGCTGCCGTGCGGGATCCGATCGGGGAGGGCAACGCGCTGGAGGGCGCGGCGGTCTCCACTGCCGTTGCCACCAACTCCACCGTGACCGAGGTGGCAAAGATCGCCGCCATCGCGGTGGTGTATGTGCTGTTCATCCTGATCCTGACCACCGATTCCTGGGCGAGCCGCTGCTGGTGCTGACGGGCCTTGGCGCGGCCATCCTGCTCAACAACGGCACGAACCTAATCTTCGGCACCATCTCCTTTGTCACCAATGCGGCGGGCAGCATCCTGCAGCTGGCGGTGTCGCTGGACTACTCGGTGTTCCTGATCCACCGCTTTGCGGAGTGCCGGGCTGAAAACCCGGAGCCAGCCCGGAGGAGTGCATGGTGGATGCCCTGTGCAGATCCACCGGCTCCATCCTGTCCAGCGGCCTGACCACCGTCATCGGCTTTCTGGCACTGGTGCTCATGCAGTTCCAGATCGGCCCGGATCTGGGCCTTGCGCTGGCAAAGGGCGTGGTGCTGAGCCTTGTCACCGTGTTCACCTTTATGCCCGCGCTCACGCTGGCAGCGTATCAATGGATGGATAAGACCCACCACAGGCCCCTGCTGCCCAGCTTTGACAAGTTTGGCCGCTTTGTGGCCCGCATCATGCTGCCCATGGCGCTGGTGCTGGTCATTCTGATGGTGCCCAGCTATCTGGCCTCCAACTCGAACCAGTATTACTACGGTGCCGCCCACATGTTTGGCGAAAACACCCGTCTGGGTGCGGACACCGCCGCCATTGAAGAGACCTTTGGCCGCAGCGACACCTACGTTGTACTGGTGCCGGAGGGCGACACCGCCACGCAGCAAAAGCTTTCGGATGCATTGCACGCCATCCCGGAGGTGACCGGCATCCTTCCTATGTGGACAACGCAGGCGCGTCCATTCCGCCGGAGTTCGTGCCCGGGGATACGCTGGGGCTTCTGGTCTCCGGCGGCTACACCCGCATGGTGCTTACGGTGGACGCCGACACCGAGGGCGATGGGGCCTTTGCGCTGGTGGAGCGGGTGCGCGCCACGGTGCAGCAATATTACCCGGACAATTATTATCTGGCCGGTCAGGGCGTGAGCACCTATGACCTGATGGACACCATCACGGCCGACATGGTCAAGGTGAACCTGCTGGCCATCGGCGCAGTATTCCTGATCCTGCTCCTCATGAAGCGGCAGCTGCTTTTGCCCATCATTCTGGTGCTCAGCATCGAGACCGCCATCTGGATCAATCTGGCCATCCCGTACTTCCGGGGCCAGTACGTGTTCTACATTGCCTATCTCATCATCAGCTCGGTGCAGCTGGGTGCTACGGTGGATTACGCCATCCTCTTCTCCGACCGCTATCAGGAGTTCCGCGGACGCTGGGCCGCAAAGAAGCCGTTGCGGCCACGGTGTCCGCTGTGCCCTCGGTCAGCACCACTG
>SCPO01000354.1_pt1 | contig 12586 bp, 14 predicted proteins | sample 6106821 | NCBI WGS metagenome assembly SCPO01 (sample SAMN10720448, study PRJNA508395) | human gut metagenome | isolation source: Participant 2 stool, 0 month | host: Homo sapiens | collected 2017 | reverse complement strand
AAATGCTACTGGTGAAGAGTTTGAAGAACTTCAGAGACAGTTATCTGAGTACCAAGATAAATTATCTGAATTAGATGAAATCGAAGAAGATATTGATTATCGTGAAGGCATGCAACTGCCGGCTACGTATATGTAATCTCTAACATTGGTTCTTTTGGTGAAGATGTTTATAAAATTGGAGTTACTCGTCGTTTAGAACCCTTGAACGCATCAGGGAATTAAGTAGTGCGTCTGTACCTTTTCAATTGATGTTCATGCTTTGATTTTTAGTGAGGAAGCCTTGCATTAGAGACTGAATTACATAATCAACTAAGTGAGTATAAGGTTAATAAAGTAAATAACCGTAAAGAATACTTCAAGGTTCCATTTGAAAAAATTAAGGCACTTTTGGATAAACACGAAGAGTTAACTATAGAATTAAATGAGAACGCTGAAGCATTCGAATATAGACAGAGTAAATTAGTGGGTGGTCAATTTAAATGAAGTTTTGGCTTATTCTATCGTTAATAATATGTTTTATAGGTTGTGTAATGGGAGTTCTAGGTATGGGAGAACCAAGTGATTGGAAGTCTCAGACAACAAACAGTATTACTACTGATAGAGAAAAAAACAATTATTCTTTAAAACAAAGGTTTTATTTTGCTATAGGAACAATTGTTTGTGTACTACTAATAATGGCTATATTAGTTATATAATTTAAACAAAATATAAATAAAAAGAAAGGAACAAGGTGACTCGTATTCACAAAAACTGAATACGGGCTACGGACTTGGTCAAAAAGATAGTTTTTCCTAGAAGCTGACGCTTCTTCGTCTAAACTCCTATTTTGACTGTGTCCGCTTAACGCCCTTAATATCTTAATTATGATCGAACGTTATTCACGCCCTGAGATGGCGAACATTTGGACTGAAGAAAATAAATACCGTGCTTGGCTTGAGGTGGAAATCTTGGCTGACGAAGCATGGGCTGAATTGGGAGAAATCCCTAAGGAAGATGTGGCTTTGATTCGCGAAAAAGCGGACTTTGACATCGACCGTATTCTTGAAATCGAGCAGCAAACTCGTCACGATGTGGTTGCCTTCACACGTGCGGTTTCTGAGACTCTTGGTGAAGAGCGTAGTGGGTTCACTATGGTTTGACTTCTACTGACGTGGTAGATACTGCCTATGGTTACCTCTACAAACAAGCCAACGACATCATCCGCAAGGACCTTGAAAACTTCCTCAACATCATCGCTGACAAAGCGAAAGAACACAAGTTCACGATCATGATGGGGCGTACCCACGGTGTGCACGCTGAACCTACAACTTTTGGTCTTAAATTGGCAACTTGGTACAGCGAAATGAAACGGAACATCGAGCGTTTCGAGCATGCGGCTGCTGGTGTGGAAGCTGGTAAGATTTCTGGTGCGGTTGGTAACTTTGCCAACATCCCACCATTCGTTGAAAAATACGTCTGCGACAAACTTGGTATCCGTGCTCAAGAAATCTCTACACAGGTGCTTCCTCGTGATCTTCACGCTGAGTACTTTGCAGTTCTTGCGAGCATCGCAACTTCGATCGAGCGTATGGCTACTGAAATTCGTGGTCTTCAAAAATCGGAACAACGTGAAGTGGAAGAGTTCTTTGCCAAAGGTCAAAAAGGGTCTTCAGCAATGCCTCACAAACGTAACCCGATCGGTTCTGAAAATATGACTGGTCTTGCGCGTGTTATCCGTGGTCACATGGTAACAGCTTATGAAAACGTAGCCCTTTGGCATGAACGTGATATCTCTCACTCATCAGCGGAGCGTATCATCACACCAGACACAACCATCTTGATTGACTACATGCTTAACCGTTTCGGAAACATCGTTAAGAACTTGACAGTCTTCCCAGAAAACATGATCCGCAATATGAACTCTACATTTGGTCTTATCTTCAGCCAACGTGCTATGCTTACTTTGATTGAAAAAGGCATGACACGTGAGCAAGCTTACGACCTTGTTCAACCTAAGACTGCCCAATCATGGGATAACCAAGTAGACTTTAAACCACTTCTTGAATCAGATCCAGAGGTAACTTCTCGCCTCACCCAAGAAGAAATCGACGAGATCTTCAACCCAGTTTACTACACTAAACGTGTTGATGAAACCTTCGAACGCATCGGTTTGGGTGACTAATCTAAACAAAATAACAGAAAGCAGGTTTGCCCTGCTTTTTTTTGATGGTGACATTTATGTCACTAGTTTTGTTTCTTTTTCAGCCTTATAATAGGGTCATCGTAAGAAAACTATCAGAAAGGAGAAGTTAGTAATCTTAAAAGGACGACTTAACTATTTACCGGAACTTAGCCTCTTAATAGTAAGCATTGCTTATAATATCATCCGCATCATGAATGATCTAGGAAGTATTAAAGCCCCATCTTGGTTTTTAGATATGGACATTCCTAGTGGTTCCTTACTATTACTTATTTTGCTTATTATTTTAAAAAGTGACAAAAGATAATAATCTCTTAAGCTACCTTTAAGTTTATTAAGATATATTATAACCATCCTAGTAAGGCAGCTAGCTTTTGTGAGCTAGAGGTAACATAATTTTTTCATAACAAATCTCCCCGAAGAAAGTCTAGAAATCTAGGCTTTCTTCTTCTTTTTTGAGGTTTTATTAGGGTATTTTAAGAAAACACTTGAAAACCCTTCCAAAACAAGGTAATATAGTTATATAAAGATTCTATTGGACAAGCGGTCACCTTGGAGGATTAGGAAGAAGAGGTTGGGAAGCCTGTACAATCGTATCTTTTCAGTGGTCTTTGGACTGCTGTGAAAATCCCTTTGGGGATTTTTTTCTGCGATTTAAGGTTTCTTTAAGGTAGGGAGGTTATACTTTAAGTCTCTAAATAACTTTTACTGAACCTTGTTCAGTAAGTCTCTCGTTGGCTTACACTTTTTGTAGAACAACGAACTTTTCTTTTTCATAATCTCCAAAAGAGCTCAACACGCTGTGTTGGGTTCTTTTTTTGGCAATTAAAAAAACGCCCTTAGGCGTTTTAAATATAGCTTACATCTCGTCTGGAGCTTCAACACCGAGAAGGTGAAGGGCTTCCTTGAGGACTGTTGCTGTTGCATAGCAAAGAGCCAAACGGCTGTCACGTTCTGGGCTTTCGTCCAAGATACGTGTGTGCGCATAGTATTTGTTGAAGGCTTGGGCCAAGCTGATAGCAAATTTAGCAACGATAGATGGTTCAAAGTTGTCTGAAGCACGGTTGATGATACGTGGGAAGTCTTGGATGAGTTTGATGATTTCCCAGCTTTCAACGTCGTTTAGGCTGTATGTAGCATCTGCAGATGGCGTGAAGTTAGCCTTGCGCAAGATAGATTGGATACGAGCGTGTGCATATTGGACGTAAGGTCCAGTTTCTCCCTCGAAGGATACCATGGCATCAAGGTCGAAATCGTAACCATTCATACGATCTGTTTTAAGGTCGTAGAATTTGATAGCTCCGACACCGACAGCATGAGCAACAGCTTCCTTGTTAGGCAAGTTTGGATTCTTAGCTTCGATTTGAGCTTGGGCACGGTTAACAGCTTCAGCGATAGTTGGCTCAAGCAAGATAACGTTACCTTTACGAGTTGACAATTTCTTACCGTTCTTAGTTACAAGACCAAAGGCAACGTGAGTCATGTCGTCAGACCAGTCGTAGCCCATTTCTTTAAGAACAGCTTTCAACTGTTTGAAGTGAGCAGATTGTTCATTACCAACTACATAGATGGCTTTGGCAAAGTCGTAAGTACGTTTACGGTAGAGGGCAGCAGCCAAGTCACGTGTGATGTAAAGTGTCGCACCATCTGATTTTTTGATGAGGGCTGGGTGTTCGATACCGTATTTTTCAAGGTTAACCACTTGGGCACCTTGAGATTCTTGGAGAAGTCCTTTTTCTGTCAAGATGTCAACGACTTCATCCATCTTATCATTGTAGAAGGCTTCACCGTTGTAGCTATCAAAAGAAACACCGAGTTCATCATAAAGACGGTTGAATTCCACCAAGCTTTCGTCACGGAACCATTGCCAGAGGGCAGTTGCTTCCTCGTCACCAGCTTCCAATTTACGGAACCATTCACGAGCTTCTTCGTCTACAGATGGGTCTTCTTCAGCTTCGGCATTGATGCGCACATAAAGTTGAAGGAGTTCATTGATAGGGTTGGCTTTGACAGCTTCCTCGCTACCCCATTTCTTATAGGCAACAATCAGCATACCAAACTGTTTACCCCAGTCACCCAAGTGGTTGATGCGGACTGGTTTGTAGCCTTGTTTAGCTACGATGTTAGCAAGAGCATCAGCGATAACTGTTGAACGCAAGTGACCGATAGAGAAAGGTTTAGCGATGTTAGGACTAGACATATCAAAGGCGATGTTACGTCCGTGACCGATGTTTTGGTCAGCGTAGTGGCTGCCTTGAGCGATGACTTGTCCAAGAACGTCCGCTGAGATTTTTGATTTATCAAGGAAGAAGTTGATGTAAGGACCAACAGCTTCAACTTTTTCAAAGTTTGAGGCATCGATTTTTTCAGCGATGTCTGCTGCAATTATTTGAGGAGCCTTGCGCAAGACTTTAGCCAATGAGAAGGCAGGAAAGGCGAGGTCCCCCATGTCAGCATTTTTAGGGGTTTCAAGCAGACTTTGAATGTTTTCTTGCTCCAATTCGGGAACAACTTTGGCAATTTCTGCTGCAATGAGTTCTTTAGTATTCATAGGTACTCCATTTCAAATCTTGTCATTCATACCTATTTTACCATTATTTTAGTTAATAGGGTAGGGACAAGAAAGCATCTATTAGGAAGTAATTCATGAAAAAATACAAAAATTCTGTTATAATATGCAAAGAATATACATAAAAAGAGGAAAGATAATGAAGAGAGATCGTCAAGCTGTTATCAAACAGATGATTTCAAGAGATAAGATTGGGACACAAGAAATTAAGCAACGTCTAGAGGCGGAAGGTATCACGGTTACTCAGGCTACCTTGTCACGTGACTTGCGTGAGATTGGCCTGTTGAAGCTTCGTGATGAGGAAGAAGGTAAACTCTACTATAGTTTGTCTGAGCATGTGCTTCCAAGTTTGGACCCTACGGTTAAGGATTATGTTAAATCAGTTTCCCGTGCTCAGTTTATCTGGTCCTTCACACAGAGTTGGGTGAAGCTGATGTTTTGGCCAACCTAATTGATAGTGATGAAAATCCTGAAATTTTAGGAACCGTTGCTGGCGCAGATACCCTATTGGTAATCTGTAAGGACGCAGTGGTTGCTGAAAAACTGGAAAGCGAGTTTCACTGATGAATACTCCTCATCAGGATCTCCAAAAAGCCAAAGAAGAGTTAATCGACCTCCTCAAACACCATGAGGCGGTTCTTGCTTTTCAAGAGGCTGAGAAAGCTATTGGACAGGTCCCTCATCTAGCTGGACAGATGAAGGCTTATCAACAAGAAGCCGTGCTTTTTAAAATTGAGAAACAACGTGCCTATGAGGGAGGCAGGTGAACAAGCAGATTTGATTCAGCATGAGTTGGAAAATTTGCCTATTGTTCAGGACTACCGCCAAAAAATGCAGGATGCCAGTGACTTGGTCCAATATGTGACCAAGTCTATCGAAGAAAGGATTAACGAGGAGTTAAGACATGGCTAAGGAAAAAATATCTCCAGGAATGCAGCAGTATTTGGATATCAAGGAAAATTATCCAGATGCTTTTTGCTCGTCCGTATGGGTGATTTTACGAATTATTTTATGATGATGCTGTTAAGGCTGCCCAGATTTTGGAAATTAGCCTAACCAGTCGTAATAAGAACGCCGATAATCCCATTCCTATGGCTGGTGTTCCTTATCATTCAGCTCAATCCTATATTGATGTCTTGGTTGAGATGGGCTACAAGGTAGCCATTGCTGAGCAGATGGAGGATCCTAAACAGGCTGTTGGTGTGGTTAAGCGTGAGGTGGTTCAGGTTATCACGCCAGGGACAGTGGTTGACAGCTCTAAACCTGATAATGCCAACAATTTCTTGGTAGCCATTGACAAGGCTGGAAGTCGATTCGGCCTAGCCTATATGGATGTGTCAACGGGTGAATTTTTTGCGACAGAGTTGGACGATTTCAGTTCTGTTTGTAGTGAAATTCAGAACCTTAAGGCACGTGAAGTAGTAGTTGGTTATGATTTACCTGAAGCTGATGAACAAGTTTTGGTGAAGCAACTCAACCTTCTACTTTCCAAGGAAACAGAGGTTTACGATGATGTCCACTTGATTGACACTAGCTTGACAGATTTGGAAAGCAGTGTGGCTGGCAAACTTCTCCAGTATGTGCACCGTACTCAGATGCGTGAGCTTAGTCATTTACAAAAGGCTCAGCACTATGAGATTAAAGATTACTTGCAGATGTCCTATGCGACCAAGTCAAGTTTGGATTTGTTGGAAAATGCTAGAACGGGTAAGAAACACGGATCTCTTTTCTGGCTCTTGGATGAAACCAAGACAGCTATGGGAATGCGTCTCTTGCGAACTTGGATTGATCGTCCTTTAGTGAATCAGGCCACTATCATGGAGCGTCAGAATATTATCCAAGTTTTCTTGGACAATTTCTTTGAGCGTAGTGACTTGACTGAGAGTCTAAAAGGTGGTTTACGATATTGAGCGCTTGGCTAGTCGTGTTTCCTTCGGCAAGGCTAACCCTAAAGATTTGATTCAGCTAGGTCATACTCTGGCTCAGGTTCCAGTTATTAAGGCGATTTTGGAGTCCTTTAATGATGAGGCCTTGTCACGTCTTTTACAAGAATTGGATGCTCTGCCAGAATTAGAAAGTCTGATTCGGTCGGCTATTGATCCCGATGCTCCAGCAACCATTACAGAAGGTGGTATTATCCGTGCTGGTTTTGATGAGACCTTGGACAAGTATCGCAAGGTGATGAGCGAGGGGACGTCATGGATCGCAGACATCGAAGCCAAGGAACGTGAAGCGTCTGGTATTACAACACTAAAAATTGACTATAACCGTAAAGATGGTTATTACTTCCATGTGACCAACTCTAATCTTAGCGGTTCCTGACCATTTCTTCCGCAAGGCAACTCTGAAAAACTTCAGAGCGTTTTGGAACTGCTGAGTTGGCTAAAATTGAAGGTGAGATGCTTGAGGCACGTGAAAAATCATCAACGCTAGAGTATGATATTTTCATGCGTGTCCGTGAGCAGGTTGAACGCTATATTGACCGTTTGCAATCTTTGGCTAAGGCTATTGCGACAGTCGATGTGCTTCAGAGTTTAGCAGTTACAGCAGAGACTAATCATTATGTTCGTCCTGTGTTCAATGATGAGCATCGTATCGTTATTGATCAAGGTCGTCATGCGGTGGTTGAGAAGGTTATGGGAGTTCAGGAATACATTCCAAACACCATTACCTTTGACAGTCAGACCAATGTTCAGCTCATCACAGGACCAAATATGAGTGGTAAATCCACCTATATGCGTCAGTTGGCCTTGTCAGTAGTTATGGCTCAGATGGGGTCTTACGTGCCAGCAGATAGTATTGACTTGCCAGTTTTTGACGCCATCTATACACGTATTGGTGCTGCAGATGACTTGATTTCAGGTCAGTCGACCTTCATGGTTGAGATGATGGAGGCTAATCAGGCCATTAAGCGGGCAACACCTAATTCCTTGATTATTTTTGATGAGTTGGGACGCGTGGGGACAGCCACCTATGATGGTATGGCTCTGGCCCAGTCTATCATTGAGTTTATTCATGACAAGGTGGGGGCTAAAACCATGTTTGCTACCCATTATCATGAGTTGACAGCCCTGTCAAACACTTTGACACACCTTGTCAACGTTCATGTGGCGACACTTGAAAGGACGGAGAGGTGACTTTCCTTCACAAGATTGTCGATGGCCCGTACCGATAAATCTTATGGTATTCATGTAGCTAAGATTGCAGGTTTACCAGCAGATTTACTGGAACGTGCTGACACCATCTTGACACAATTAGAGGGCGAGACAGTTACCATCCGACCTCAGGAAAAGGTATCGCCTCAAGAGAAGCCAGCCACTGAAACGCATGTCAACGAGCAAATCTCTCTCTTTGATGATTTTACTGAAAATCCGGTTCTTCAAGAGTTACGTGATTTGGACATTTACAATATGACACCGATGCAGGTCATGATGGCTGTAGCAGATTTAAAACAGAAACTATAAAAGAAGCTTGTCGATTGACAGGCTTCTTGTCTTTTATAGGTGTTTCAATTCTTTGTTGAGTTGTTCAATATCCTTTTTCATTTTCCAATAAGAGAAGACCCAAACGAGGAGATAGATAAGGCTGAATTCAATGACTAGCTCCAAGTAGAAAGTTAAACGTAGAGGGAACCATCCGCTGAGGGTAGCTAGTGGAATGAAACCTAGACAGGTCAAGGCGTAGTGAGTGAGAGTTGCACGAAGCAAACTCCACTCAGCCTTACGGAAAATATAACTAGCGACTTCAAAGAGGATACCGATAGCAAACCAAGTGATGAGGCAGTAGGCCAATACCAAAGATCCGTGAACCTGATGTGACGTCATCCATTGTCCAATGGCTGAGTGGGGATTTAGAGGCATGTAGCTTGGTGCCCAGATAAGAGACATAATCATGGATACGGCAAGTCCGATAAGGATGCCCTTTTGTGCCTGATTTAAAAAGTTGCTTTTTCATTGTAATTTCTCCTTTATTGCTTTGAGGTAACGGCGTGATGAGTAGGTGGTTTCCTTGTTTTTTAGGTGAATTTCAACGAGGCCATTAGGGGTAATGTTGAAGCGTTCAATTTCTTTGAGGTTGACAATCTCTGATTGTGAGATTTTGATAAAGTAAGATGGCAGTTTTTCTAAAACTTGATAGAGACGTAAGCCTAAGTGGTACTCTCCTTGAATAGTTTCAGCTAGAACTTGACGATTTTCGATGTAAATTCTGGAAATAGCATTAGGCTCGATGAAATAAGTTTCGCCATCTTTTTTTCCTCTGAGTCGTTGGTTATCATCCAAAGATTCGACAAACTCGACAACTTGTTGAATCTTGGGCGTCCGACTAGGTGCCTGAATCTGCAACATTTCTTCTTGAAATACCGAGTCAATCTGAACTTTTATTTTCATAACTATCCTTTCTTATTTGTAATTGAGGAGGCCTTCTCCCTTTCACACCCTTATTAAACACTATTTACTAGCCCACAGCAATAGCGTTTGTCTATGTGGTCCTATATGGTGTCTAAGTGGTTGAAAATATTTTCGAAAACCCCTATACTTAATGAAAACGTACTGACGAGGTAATCACATGAAATCTATAATGAAATGGCTAGCAGGAATTTTTCTTGCCTGCAGTCTGATTTTGAGCTTTTTTACACCTTTTGAAAAGGCACTAACACTGAACTTGCTCTTGCTTTATTTCTTTGTTAAGCAGTTTATGGATTCGACAAGTTCACCCAAAACCACCAATGGATTTTCCAAGTCATCTATCTCTTGATTTTTTCTGGGCTCATTTGGTTCAACCTTCGTCATGGGGATATGATTGTTATAGCCACAGCCTTATCTTGGCTAACAGTTGTGTGTGAGTTATGGCTTTATAGGAAGCATCAGTAACAGTTAGAAACATTGATCTCTCAACCTTTTAGAAGGGAAAATAATAATTATGCCAAAAATCATCAATTGCCAGAGGTGTTAGCCAACCAGATTCTGCTGGGGTGAGGTCGTAGAGCGTCCAGCTAGTGTTGTCAAAGAGTTGGTGGAAAATGCTATTGATGCAGGTAGCACCAAGATTACCATTGAAGTTGAAGAATCAGGCCTCTCAAAAATTCAAATCACAGATAATGGCGAAGGAATGGCTCAAGCTGATGTGGCCATGAGTTTGCGCCGTCATGCAACAAGTAAAATCAAAAATCAAGGAGATCTCTTTCGTATTCGAACCCTTGGTTTTCGAGGTGAGGCCCTACCATCAATAGCTTCTATCAGTCACCTAACTATTGTGACAGCAGCGGATGGAGAAGCCTACGGGACTAAACTTGTTGCTAAAGGTGGAGAAATTGAGAGTCAGGACCCTATTTCAACACCAGTTGGAACAAAGATTACCGTTGAAAACTTATTTTATAACACAGCTCGTCTCAAGTATATGAAGAGTTTACAGGCTGAGTTGGCTCATATTGTCGATGTTGTCAATCGTCTGAGTCTAGCTCATCCCGAGGTTGCCTTTACCTTGCTTAATGATGGTCGTCAGTTGACACAGACATCAGGTACTGGAGACCTCCGTCAAGCTATTGCTGGTATTTATGGTTTGACAACGGCTAAAAAAATGGTGGAAATTTCAAATTCTGACCTTGATTTTGAAGTTTCTGGCTATGTTAGTCTCCCTGAGTTGACCCGTGCAAATCGTAACTACATCACGATTCTCATTAACGGACGTTATATTAAAAACTTCCTGCTTAACCGTGCTATTTTTGATGGTTATGGTTCTAAACTTATGGTAGGGCGCTTCCCTATTGCGGTTATTGATATTCAGATTGATCCTTATTTGGCTGATGTCAATGTTCACCCAACAAAGCAGGAAGTACGTATCTCTAAAGAAAAAGAGCTCATGGCCCTTATCAGCTCAGCCATTGCTCAAAGCCTTAGAGAGCAGGATTTGATTCCTGATGCCCTTGAAAATCTAGCCAAGTCTAGTACTAGAGGTGCAGCTAAGCCGGTTCAAACCAGTCTTCCACTCAAACAAACCAATCTTTATTATGATAGCAGTCGTAATGATTTCTTTGTCAAACCAGAGACAGTTCAAGAGGATATCAAACCTCTTGTATCAGAGTCACCAGTTTCATCGGTAGAAAATAAACCGCAACCTTCTGTTAAACAAGCACAACGTTTAGCAGATGACAGTGATAGTGAACACGAAAAACTTGATTATAAAAACAAGTCGAAAATGAAGCGCATGCTTGAAACAATCTGGATAATGAGGAAACATCAACCTTCCCTGAATTAGAGTTTTTTGGTCAAATGCATGGAACCTATCTATTTGCTCAAGGACAAGGTGGACTTTACATCATTGACCAGCATCTTTGCCCAAGAACGTGTCAAGTATGAGTACTATCGCGAAAAGATTGGTGAGGTTGACAGCAGTTTACAACAGCTTTTGGTTCCCTATCTCTTTGAATTTTCAGGTTCGGATTACATTAGTTTACAAGAAAAAATGCCTCTTCTTAATCAGGTTGGTATCTATTTAGAGCCTTATGGGAATAACACCTTCATTCTTCGTGAACATCCTATCTGGATGAAGGAAGAAGAGATTGAATCTGCAGTCTATGAGATGTGCGACATGCTTCTTTTGACGAATGAAGTGTCTGTCAAAACCTACCGTGCTGAGTTGGCCATCATGATGAGTTGTAAACGTTCAATCAAGGCCAATCATGCTCTTGATGATTACTCTGCGCGTGACCTCCTATACAGCTTGCACAGTGTAAAAACCCTACAATTGCCCTCACGGACGTCCTGTACTTGTCAACTTTACCAAGTCTGATATGGAAAAAATGTTCCGTCGTATCCAAGAAAATCATACGAGTCTACGTGACCTAGGGAAGTATTAAAACTTTTTTTGGTCTTGCTTTACGAATAGGAATGTTAGATTTATAATAGTGGTGAAGATGAGGAATCTTCTAATGTTTTAGCGGATTATTGTAGGATGATTGCCTGATTTTTAAGTTAGGAGGTATAGTGATGAGACACCTAACAAAAACTAATAAACACTTTTTACTTGTTGGCTTAACATTTTAGCGACTAGCTTGATTTTCTATATTTTGGCCTGGTTAGGTCAACCAAGTTTGGAGAATACCTTCTCGTAAATGTTTCTAGCATTGCCTTTACTTTAGGCGTTGTAACATATATTCTATTAGGCCTGAAGATGATTACAGATACTTTAAAGACGAGTAGTCATCCTTAAAATAGAGCAAACATAATCCACTTTCGAGTGGATTTTTTGTTACAATAGTACAGCAGTGCTTGAGGTGACAAAATAAACACTCAAGACAATTATCTTACAAGTATAAAATGATAAAGCAAACCATTGAAGAAACGAACGAGAAAAAGGAAATCACACGCTATGTATGATTACATCAAGGGAACTCTAGTGAAAATTACCGCCAAGTATATTGTTATAGAAGCAAACGGCTTAGGTTATATTGTCACTGTAGCGAATCCATATAGTTTTTCTGACCAGATGAATCAGACTATCCAAGTCTATCTTCATCAGGTTATTAGGGATGACGCCCACCTTCTTTTTGGTTTCCATACTGAAGATGAAAAAGAGGTCTTCCTTAAGCTTATTTCAGTTTCTGGAATAGGTCCGACGACTGCCCTAGCCATTGTTGCTGTAGATGATAATCAAGGCTTGGTTGCTGCTGTTGATAATAGTGACATCAAGTACTTGATGAAGTTTCCAAAGATTGGTAAAAAGACAGCTCAACAAATGGTTCTGGATTTGGCAGGGAAATTTGCAGAGTTACCAACAGAAACGACCAAGACGACACCAAGTCAACCTGAAGGGAATCATCAATTGGATGAGGCTATGGA
>SCPO01000355.1_pt1 | contig 12624 bp, 18 predicted proteins | sample 6106821 | NCBI WGS metagenome assembly SCPO01 (sample SAMN10720448, study PRJNA508395) | human gut metagenome | isolation source: Participant 2 stool, 0 month | host: Homo sapiens | collected 2017 | reverse complement strand
GAGTCTGATTACATCTATGTAGATGATGAAATGCTTGCAAAACATCAAGGCAGGCAACTACAACGCACCACCAATTCCTCTGGAGTACCACCAATGCTCCTGGTAACAGCCAGCAGGCATCCTGGATCAAAGACAGCGTAGGCTGGTGGTATCGTTATGCGGACGGCAGTTATCCGACTAACGGCTGGCTGCAGATCAACAACCAGTGGTACTGCTTTGACAGCGTAGGCTATATGCGCACCGGCTGGATTCAGGCAGGAACGGCAACTACTACTACTGCGATTTGACCAACGGCAACATGGTGACCAATACCTGGACACCAGATGGCTACTATGTAAACGAATCCGGCATATGGGTAAAGGGCAAGACCCGTTAATCCAGGATACGGAATAAAAATTCAAGGAGTCCGCTCAGGCGGGCTCCTTTTTGGTTTCAGTCGATCTTTTCTCATTTACGCGATATTTGTGGAAGGATCCCACAAAAGTCCTTGACAGTGCATACTGAATCTGTTAAGATATGACACGCAGTCACGCGATGACTGCTGTAACCAACAACTGAAAAGTGCGTAATCCCTTATTCAGAGTGATGGAGATACAAAGGATCTGTGAAGTCACGGCAACCCCTCACGAAATGCCATTGGCAGGAGCGTGCGGAAGGTGCCAACCTGAGCGAGAAATCGAGCAATAAGAGGATTTGATTGAATCAGAAATCAAGTCCGCGGCGTTGCTACGGACTTTTCTTTATGTTTCATTTTACTATTATTCTAAGGAGGATTTTCATGGAAAAGTTACTGTTTACTTCCGAGTCCGTTACTGAGGGACATCCGGATAAGATGTGCGACGCAATTTCTGACGCGATTCTGGATGCGCTGATGGAAAAAGACCCGATGAGCCGCGTTGCATGCGAGACCTGCACCACCACCGGCCTGGTTATGGTTATGGGTGAGATCACCACCAATGCCTATGTAGATATTCAGAAAATCGTGCGCGAGACCGTACGTGAGATTGGCTATGACCGCGCGAAATATGGTTTTGACTGCGATACCTGCGGCGTAATCGTAGCTCTGGACGAGCAGTCCAAGGATATTGCCCTTGGCGTAGATACAGCGCTGGAGAAAAAAGGAAAACACCATGGACGATGACGCGCTGGATGCCATCGGCGCAGGTGACCAGGGTATGATGTTCGGTTTTGCAACAAACGAAACCGAAGAATACATGCCTTATCCGATCGCACTGGCACACAAACTGGCACGCCAGCTGACAAAGGTTCGTAAAGACGGAACACTTACTTACCTTCGTCCGGATGGAAAGACACAGGTTACAGTAGAGTACGATGAAAACGGCAAGCCGAAGCGCCTGGACGCAGTGGTTCTTTCCACCCAGCATGACGAGGAAGTAACCCAGGAGCAGATTCACGCAGATATCAAAATATGTATTCGATGAGATCCTTCCGCAGGAGATGGTAGATGCAGATACAAAATTCTTCATCAACCCGACCGGACGTTTCGTGATCGGCGGACCTCACGGAGACAGCGGACTGACAGGACGTAAGATCATCGTAGACACCTACGGCGGATATGCACGTCACGGCGGCGGAGCATTCTCCGGAAAAGACTGCACAAAAGTAGACCGTTCTGCAGCTTATGCAGCACGTTATGTAGCAAAGAACGTTGTAGCAGCCGGACTTGCAGACAAATGTGAGATCCAGCTTTCCTATGCGATCGGTGTTGCTCAGCCGACCTCCATCATGGTAGATACATTCGGAACCGGAAAGCTTTCCAACGAGAAGCTGGTTGAGATGATCCGTGAAAACTTCGACTTAAGACCGGCAGGCATCATCAAGATGCTTGACCTTCGCCGTCCGATCTACAAGCAGACCGCAGCATACGGTCACTTCGGAAGAACCGACGTAGAACTGCCATGGGGAAGCGACAAAGTGAAGCACTCAAGTCATATCTCTAAAATTTAAGAATAATTACGAAAGGTCCGAAGCAGGCCGGGGCGGTAGCCCGCTGCGCAAAATAGAAGTGCTGTGTTCGGACGATGTGGCTGACAGCCGTTTGCGGATAGTCGGACTGACCGTCCGCCTCCCGAAAACGTCAGTCGCCACATAGCCGGACACATTGCACTTTTATTTATGCTACGCGGCTACCGCCCGTTTCCCTGGCTATTCTACGGTAATAAAAACACAGCCAGAATGGTACTGGTAAAAGCTGGAAATCATGGCTTTATCCATACCGTTCTGGCTGATTTTATTTCTCTCATAGCGGGGCCAATACAGTAGAAGCCGGTTATCCCGGCATTCCGCGGAGCATAAATATGGGTATACGTGTCCGGCTATGCAGCGACTGGTGTTTGAGGAGGCGGACATCTTGCCCGACTATCCGCAAACATCTGTCAGCTGCATCGTCCGGCTACAATACCCATATTGCGCAACGGTATGCCGGATTACCGGCTTCGGACAACTTTATTGCTATGCTTTATAAATTGTTATATTATGGTTCTGGTGCCACAATTTTGGCGATTACGCGGTTGGGGAGGCAGACGATGAGCTCTCCGTTTAAGGAAACCTTTCCCTGGTGCACGCATACTTTGTCGGGACAGGAGGCTTCGCTGATCCATGCGGTGCCGTCCTGAATGATCAGATGGTTAGTGCCGCCGTTTACGCCGTCTATGATGAGATCGGCATTTTTGTTTTAAGTCAGGGTCTGGACAAGTTTTCCGTCTACTGTGATTTCTACCTGTGCGGCCGGTTTTTTATGCATAGTCTGGTTGACCAGAAATCCCGCGGCGGCTGCCAGCAGAAGAACCAGAATCAGAATCACTTCCCGCTTCTTTTTTGTCATGGAAGCACCTCTTTCTAAAATATGGGGTTGATGTTATAATAAGATTGCTGTCTGTACAACGTGTGAACAGCATCGAAACTATAGCATAGATGCGGGGAGATGTCAAATTGAGAGAAAGGGAAAACAGCCAGAACGGCAATGGACGCAGCAGTGCCGGGAAAATTGCGCAGTATGGTCTTTTAATCGCTCTTGCTTTTATATTCAGTTATGTAGAGGCGCTGATTCCGCTTCCTGTTCCGGTTCCGGGTATTAAGCTGGGACTTGCGAATCTGGTGAATGTGGTAGGGCTCTACACGGTGGGAGCAGCCGGAACCATGGTAGTCGGGCTTGTTCGCATTGTGATGGTGGGCTTTACCTTCAGCAATCCGGGCAGTATGCTGTACGCGCTGGCAGGAGGTGCTTTAAGCCTTGCGGTCATGGCGCTTATGAAACGGATGGACTGGTTTGAGAAGACCGGAGTCAGTATTTTAGGTGGTGTGTTCCACAATATCGGCCAGCTTTCTATGGCGGCCTGGATTACAGGTACTGCGGGGTGTTTTCTTATCTGCCGGTGCTTCTGATAGCTGGAGTGATTACGGGCGGAGTCATTGGCCTGCTGGGCGGCCTGGTGACTGAGCGAATCGCGCCGGTCATCCGGGGACTGCGCCGGTAGTGGACCGATACCTGGCGGCAGTCCCGCAAAAATTTGTAGATATGGCAAAGATTATTCTATGGAATTTTCTATGGAAAGCTACTATACTGAAAACAGAAGCTGCGGGAACCAGAAGCATGTAAAACATGTGGGGATGGCAGCGAAAATGTTTATGAAAACACAGAAAACACGGGGAACGGGGAGGATGTTTATGGTTTACACAGCAATCAAGAAACTGGTGCAGTATGGCCTGGAAACAGGGCTGGTCACAGAGACGGACCGTATTTACGCAACGAATCAGATTCTGGAGGCATTAAAACTGGAAGAGTATGAGGAGCCGCAGGATACGGTGGGAACTGGAAATCTGGAAGATATTTTAAAAGAGCTTCTGGATTATGCCTGTGAGCAGGGCATTATTGAAAACAGCATTGCCTATCGTGATCTGTTCGATGCGAAGCTGATGAACTGCCTGATGCCGCGGCCGTCTGAGGTCGAGCATGTTTTCTGGACCCGTTATCAGGAGGGCGGTCCGGAGGCTGCTACCAGCTATTTCTACAAACTGAGCCAGGATTCCGATTACATTCGCAGATACCGGGTATGCAAGGATCAGAAGTGGGTGACCAGTACACCTTACGGAGATCTGGATATCACCATCAATTTATCTAAGCCGGAGAAGGATCCAAAGGCCATTGCGGCAGCGAAGCTGGCAAAGCAGAGCGGATACCCCAAATGCCTGCTCTGTATGGAGAATGAAGGCTATGCAGGCCGCCTGAATCATCCGGCAAGAAACAACCACCGCATTATCCGGATTACGGTGAATGAGAGCCGCTGGGGCTTCCAGTATTCTCCGTATGTATATTATAATGAGCACTGCATCGTCTTCAACGGACAGCATACACCGATGAAAATCGACCGCTCCGCTTTTGTGAAGCTGTTTGATTTTGTAAAACAGTTCCCGCACTATTTCCTTGGGTCTAATGCGGATCTGCCGATCGTGGGCGGTTCTATCTTAAGCCATGACCATTTCCAGGGCGGTCACTATACCTTTGCCATGGCGAAGGCTGAAATGGAGCAGAAATTTACCATGCCGGGCTTTGAAGACGTGGAAGCAGGCATTGTTCACTGGCCGATGTCGGTGTTGCGTCTGCGCGGTGAAAATTCGGACCGCCTGATTGACCTGGGCGAGAAGGTGCTGACTGCATGGCGCAGTTATACGGATGAGGCAGCTTTCATCTATGCGGAGACAGATGGAAGCCGCACAACACCATTACGCCGATCGCGCGTAAAAATGGAGCCTGCTATGAGCTGGATCTGGTGCTGCGCAATAACATTACCACAGAAGAGTTCCCGCTTGGGGTCTATCATCCACATCAGGAACTGCATCATATTAAGAAAGAAAACATTGGCCTGATTGAAGTTATGGGTCTTGCTGTGCTTCCGTCCCGCTTAAAGGATGAGCTGTCAAAGCTGGCTGATGCGATTGTGGAAGGAAAAGACATCCGTGCGGATGAGATGCTCGCAAAGCATGCGGACTGGGTAGATGAGTTTAAACATCATTACGAATCCATCACGAAGGAAAATGTGGATGGCATCTTAAAAGAAGAGGTCGGAAAGGTATTTGCCCGTGTTCTGGAGGATGCGGGTGTATACAAGTGCACACCAGAGGGCCGGGAAGCATTTGGCCGCTTCCTGACTTCCGTCGGATTTGAAAAAAGTAAAAATATAAAATGCCAGATTCTTTGAAAGTGACGGTTTTTCTGCTTGATTTTTGCCGGGCAGAGGACCGTCACTTTATTTTGTTCGAAAATTACTTTCAAAAGTGAAAAAATGCGGCGATTACAATAAAATGATTGTGAGGTGGGTAATAAAATGGTGATTGTAATTGTGAAAAAGTGCGATTATATTACAGAATCATAAAGGCAGAGAACTTGATTCAGACAATGCCAGAATGCGGATGCCGGCACGAGAGGACAGATAGAAGCATGTGCAGGTGAACGAACAGGAGGATGTCATCATGGAAAAACAGCAGAAAGAAGAAATAAAGCAGAGAAACGCGGCAGATTTACTGGTGGAATGTCTGCAGGGAAGAGGGCGTGGAATACATATTTGGAATCCCGGAGAGAATCTGGCGGTTATGAATGCCATTGACAGGTCCCCTATCAAATTTATCACTACGCGGCATGAGCAGGGCGCTGCTTTATGGCCGATGTATATGGAAGACTGACTGGAAAGGCAGGTGTGTGCCTGGCAACACTTGGCCCTGGCGCAACCAATCTGGTAACCGGTGTAGCGGACGCGGACAGTGATGGAGCACCGCTGGTAGCAATTACCGGACAGGTCGGAACCGCGCGCATGCACATTACCGGACATCAGTTCCTGGATCTGACCAAGATGTTTGAACCGATTACAAAACGGACCAAGATGGTGGTGCGTCCGGATACGGTAGGTGAGATCGTGCGTCTGGCATTCAAATACGCAGAGAGTGAGAAGCCGGGAGCCACACACATTGATATGCCGGTAAATGTGGCGAAAATGCCGGTTTCAGAGGGAGAAAAGCCGCTGCGAAAGAAAATCGCGCCGAAGGAGTATGCGGAGCTGGATACCGTGCAAGATGCGGCAGGCATGATTTTCCAGGCAAAGAATCCGGTTATTCTGGCAGGAAGCGGCGTAGTGCGGGGCCATGCCGCAAAGGAACTGACAGAGTTTGCCACCAAGCTGAAGATTCCGGTGATCAATACGATGATGGCAAAAGGCGTAATCCCGTTTGATAATCCGTATTCCATGTGGACCATCGGCATCCCGCAGAAGGATTACCAGAATAAGATTATGGAAGAGGCTGATCTGGTGATTGCGGTAGGTTATGATATTGTGGAGTATGCGCCGGCCAAGTGGAATCCGGAGGGAAAAATTGATATTGTCCATGTGGATATGCGCCCGGCCCACATTAATAAGCTGTATCAGCCAGAGGTAGAAGTGGTGGGTGACATCGCCGATGCCCTGGTACAGATCGGAAGAAGAACCTCCAGACGCCAGGAGCCGGAGCGGGCCTGGAACTTAAGAAAATGATGGTGGCAGAGCATGAGTCTTACGCATCCGATGTTTCCTTTCCCTATGAAGCCACAGCGGATATTAAACGATGTGCGCAAGGTCATGGGACGGGAAGACATTGTGATTTCGGATGTAGGTGCTCACAAGATGTGGATCGCGCGTCATTATAACTGCTATGAGCCGAATACCTGCATCATTTCCAATGGTTTCGCAACCATGGAATCTCCGTGCCGGGAGCCATCGGCGCGAAACTGGTTCATCCGGAAAAGAAGATTTTGGCAGTGTGCGGAGATGGCGGATTTATGATGAACTGTCAGGAATTTGAGACGGCACTGCGGGCAAAAACGCCATTTGTTACGCTGGTCTTTAACGATTCCAGTTATGGACTTATCAAGTGGAAGCAGATGGATCAGTACGGAAAGAGCTGCTATGTGGATTTCACAAATCCGGATTTTGTGAAGTTTGCGGAAAGCATGGGGGCCATCGGTTACCGCATCACGAAAGCGGAAGATCTGGTGCCAACGCTGAAAAAGGCATTTGAGCAGAACGTGCCGGTCATCATTGACTGTCCGGTAGATTATGCAGAGAATACAAAGCTGACAGCGCATCTGAAGGAACTGATGGAAAAACTGTAAAAGCAGGTTATCACGGTATAACGAAAAAAGAATGCTGGGTTTCCAACATTCTTTTTTTGTGCTATGATTAACGGGTATGTGCAAAACAGGAAAAGAAACAGGTGAATTATGAATACAAAAGCCATTTTTCTGACAGTGGCTTCCGCATTTTTACTGTCTGGCTGTGCCGGAAGCGGTGCGAAGCTGAATGCCTATGACGCGCAGTATCTGGATTATTTTGATACCATTACCAGCATTACAATCTGCGCGGAGAGTGAGGAACAGTTTGCGGAATATAAGCATCTGGCAGAAGATACCATGGAGAAATATCATGAGTTGTTTGATATTTACGATAATTATGATGGCGTGAATAATATCAAAACCATCAACGACAACGCCGGGATTGCCCCGGTCACGGTAGATCCGGAGATCATCAGGCTTCTGGAGTTTTCCAGACAGGAATATGAGGAAACAGGTGGAAAAATTAATGTGGCCATGGGAAGTGTACTCTGTCTGGCATGACTACCGGGAGGCAGGAATCGAAAATCCATCCCGGGCGCAGGTGCCTGGCCAGCAGGAACTTCAGAGAGCGGCAGAGCATGTAAATCTGGATGAGGTGCAGATTGATGAAGAGGCGTCCACAGTTTATCTGCCGGATGAGGACATGAGCCTTGATGTCGGAGCTATCGCAAAGGGCTACGCCACGAAATGTCTGGCTGAGAAACTGAAAGAAGCGGGGGTGACCTCGGCACTCCTGAGTCTTGGCGGCAATGTGGAAACCATTGGTACAAAGGCGGACGGCAAGCCATGGCGTGTGGGAGTACAGAACCCGGATACCAGCGCGGCGAAGGCTTATCTGCATGTACTAAAGCTTACCGATACCTGTCTGGTTACCAGCGGGACATATCAGCGGTATTATGAGGTGGACGGCGTGCGGTATCATCACATCATTGATCCGGATACCCTGATGCCGGAAAACACATACGATTCTGTTACCATCCTCTGTAATGACAGCGCCAGGGCAGACGCTCTGTCCACAGCGGTCTTTAATATGGATCCGGAGACGGGAATGGCTTTTGTGGAAGCGCAGGATGGCGTGGAAGCACTGTGGGTCTATCCAGATGGAACGGAGGTACAGAGCAGCGGTTTCGGAGCTTATGTGGATCAGTGAGGATGAAAAAGTGGCTGCAGTTACAGTCAGGAGTTTTCTGAACGGCAGTAGAAAGTTGAGGACAAAAGAGAGTGGAAGCGAATACAAAAAAATCGGCAAGGCACAGCTGTATGCTGCTCCTTGCGGCCCTGGTATGGGGCGTGGCCTTTGTGGCTCAGAGTGAGGGACTGAATTATGTAGGAGCCTTTACGTTTAATACCTGCAGGTTTATTCTTGGTGGCGCGGTTCTGATTCCGTGTATTTATTTCCTGCATGGCAGAAAAGACAGCGCATGGCAGATCTTGTCTGAGAAAGAAAAGAAAGAGCAGACCCGCATGGGTATTATCGGCGGCATCTGCTGCGGATGTATACTCTGCCTGGCAAGCTGCCTGCAGCAGTTTGGCATTGCTCAGACCACGGTGGGAAAGGCAGGATTTATCACAACCCTTTATATCATTATCGTACCGTTTATGGGGCTGTTCTTAAAGAAAAAGATCGGCATCAACATCTGGATCAGCGCGGTGATCGCGGCAGTGGGCATGTATTTCTTATGTATCACGGAGTCCTTTTCCATCGGAGCAGGAGACCGGCTGGTGCTGATGTGTTCCGTGGTATTTTCGGTACATATCCTGGTGATCGACCATTTTTCCCCGAAGGCAGATGGTGTGGTGATTTCCTGCGTGCAGTTCTTTACCGCAGGTGTGATTGCAAGCGTGCTGATGCTGCTTTTGAGCACCCGTCTGTGTCTGCTGTCATTGCGGCAGCAGCACCGATCCTGTACGCGGGCGTGATGTCCTGCGGCATCGGCTACACCCTGCAGGTCGTAGCCCAGAACGGCGTGGATCCGACTGTGGCCTCCCTGCTGTTGAGCCTGGAATCTGTATTTTCCGTCCTGGCAGGCTGGATGCTCCTGGGGCAGAAGCTTTCCGGACGGGAACTGTTCGGTTGCGTGCTTGTGTTTGCAGCGGTGCTGCTGGTGCAGATACCGACAGAAAAACTGTTCCATACAGCATAATAAAAATTTAAGAGCAATATCAATATAGGTCGAAGCCGGTAATCCCGGCATACCGCTGCGCAAAATATGGGTATTGTGTTCGGACGATGCAGCTGACAGATGTTTGCGGATAGTCGGACAAGATGTCAGCCTACCTCAAACACCAGTCGCTGCATAGCCGGACACGTATACCCATATTTATGCTCCGCGGAATGCCGGGATAACTCAACTTCTGCTGCTCCGCTAAGAGAGAAATTAAATCAGCCAGAACGGTATTGATAAAACCGGAAATTTCAGCTTTTACCAGTACCACCCCGGCCTGCTTCGGACCTTTCGCAACTATTCTTAAATTGTTATATAAAAATGTAATTGCATTTTCTGAAATTCTGTGGTATTATATTTTTCGTTGTAAGACGCGGGTGTAGTTCAATGGTAGAACACCAGCCTTCCAAGCTGGATACGTGGGTTCGATTCCCATCACCCGCTTATTTTGTTAAAATGTATTGCTCAGAAATTCCTTGTAAAATCAAAGGGCTTCTGGGCTTTTATTGCATCGGTGTGTATTTGATACAGTCTGAAACTGATTCATCTGTTTGGTATTTGTTGAGATTTCAGAAAAGCAACGCTATAATGAAAATAAGATTGGCTGCATGGAGTGGTCAGAATGGAGGAATATCACATGAACGAGAATCTTGTAAAAGAAATGAATGCCTGGCACAGACTGTGATCAAGGGACTACAGTCCCGAAATATGAGCGGTTATTATGCGGCAAACAGGGAAGAGGCGCTGAAGCTGGCGTTAGAACTGATCCCGGAGGGCAGCACGATTGCCATGGGCGGCTGCATGAGTGCCCATGAAATCGGGCTGATCAAGGCACTGGAAGAGGGCAATTACAATTATATTGACCGTGCGAAGCTGGATCCCAGAGCAGGACTTATGGCGGCGTACGATGCAGATGTGTTCTTAAGCAGCGCGAACGCGATCACCGATGATGGCATTATGGTGAATATTGATGGAAATTCCAACCGGGTATCCTGTATTGCCCAGGGACCGAAAAAGGTTGTTTTTATCGTGGGAATTAATAAGGTATGCAGTGATCTGGACGCAGCCATGAAGCGGGCAAGAAATGTGGCAGCACCGGTGAATGCCCAGCGCTTTGAAGTAAAACACCCTGTAAGACAACAGGAAAATGCTTTGACTGCAAATCCCCGGATACCATCTGCTGTCAGTTTCTTGATCACAAGATATTCCAGACACACCGGAAGAATCCATGTGATCCTGGTGAATGATAATCTGGGATTCTAAAGGAGTATCTATGATTCAGGAACGATTATTTGCATTGCAGGATGAGAAGTACAGGGAATTTCAGCGCAGTTTGATTCCGGGACTGCCCAGAGAGAACATCATTGGAATCCGTATACCTGCCATGAGAAAGCTGGCAAAGGAATTTGTGAAAGAGCCGGAGGCGGCTGTGTTTTTGAAACAGCTTCCCCATACTTATTACGATGAGAATATTCTTCATGCCCTTCTCATTGCAGAAATCAAAGATTACGATGCCTGCATGGAAGCCGTGGAAGCATTTCTGCCATATATTGACAACTGGGCGGTATGCGACGGCCTCTCCCCGAAAGCATTTGGAAAACACAAAGCGGAGCTTCTGGAGAAAATCAGACTCTGGATCCCCTCTGAGCATATATACACCTGCCGGTTTGGCATAGGAATGCTCATGAGATGGTTTCTCGATGAGGACTTTCAGCCAGGGTATCTGGAGCTGCCGGCTGCAGTGCGTTCGGAAGAGTATTATGTGAAGATGATGACGGCGTGGTTTTTTGCGACAGCGCTGGCGAAACAGTGGGATGCAGCAATTCCTTATCTGGAACAGAATCGCCTGGATACGTGGACGCATAATAAGACCATCCAGAAAGCAAGGGAAAGTTACAGAATCACGACAGAGCAGAAGGAATATTTGAAGAGACTGAAGGTAATAAAAATATTGAGACGGAACCACTAAAAGGTCCGAAGTTCCGGAAACCGCGTACAGAAACGCAGAAACGGTGGAATTTTGCGCTTTGTTCACTGCGCCGCCTATTGTCAGACCTGCGACCCAAACTCGCACGCGCTGCGTGCTCAAACAAGGGTCTCCGGTCTGACGCTATGCTCGCTCACAAAGCAAATTCCAATGTTTCTGCTTATTCTGTACGCGGTTTCCGGAACTTCTACCTTATTGGCTCCGTTACGATAATTAAAACCGTGCAATCGTAAGAGGTTTAAACTAATACCTTGTGCTTGCGTGGTTTTTATCTCTAGCGGAGCCAATGAAGATAATGGCTACAGTCAGGCATTCACTCTGCCAAAAAACAAAACACAACCAGAATGATATTTGGAAAAGTCTATTTTACAGACTTTCGTTAATATCGTTCTGGCTGCGTTATTCATTATCGTAGAATAGTCAGTAAAGCAGAAGTTTCGGGGAGGGCATACAGAATAAGCAGATGCATTGGAATTTTCTTCATGAGCGAGCATAGCGTTTCCCCGGAGACCCTTGTCTGAACGAGCGCAGCGAGTGAGTTTGGGTCGCAGGGGAAACAATAGGCGGCGGGCGAATGAAGTACAAAATTCCACCGCATCTGCGGTTCTGTAGGCCCTCTCCGGAACTTCGGACCCTTTCGTGCTATTCCCTTAAATTGATATCACCGCAAGCATCATCAGTTTTCAAAATCCCTCTGCACATTGGCCGGTAATACAGAAATCCCTGAATTTCATCGCAGCCCTCCTGCTTTAGGAAGTCCGCGACTTTCTGGGTTTCCACGCCTTCGCAGACGATGGATTTTTTCATGCGTTTTAACATATGGAAGATTTCTTCCAGGACGATGTGGCCGCTTTCGGAGATGGTGTCTCCGAGGAACATCCGGTCAATTTTGACTTCGTCGAAGAGCAGATCCTTTAAGGTGTTTAAAGAGGAGTATCCGGAACCGAAGTCATCCATGGAAATCTGGATGTTTCGGTTCTGGAGACTACGGATGACCTGGTTGACGGCCAGCGGGTTGTTGACGTAAGTGGATTCCGTGATCTCAAAGGTGAGGAAGGACGGCTCCACGCAGTAGGAATCGATGAGTTCCTGGATCTTCTGGATGAAGGTCTGGGGCTGCTCAAAGTGGACCGGGGAGATGTTTAAGGAGATGCGGAATCCGGGGCAGTTTCCCGGAATATTTGCGGAGCCACTGGAAGGTCTGTTCATAAACGTAGTAGTCCAGATCCACCACAAATCCGTTTTGTTCAAACAGTGGAATATAGATATCCGGGGACCAGAGCATTTTCCCGTTCCGGATCCAGCGGACTAAA
>SCPO01000485.1_pt1 | contig 12673 bp, 12 predicted proteins | sample 6106821 | NCBI WGS metagenome assembly SCPO01 (sample SAMN10720448, study PRJNA508395) | human gut metagenome | isolation source: Participant 2 stool, 0 month | host: Homo sapiens | collected 2017 | reverse complement strand
TTGATATCGTCGCGGTAGATGCTGGTCATCCAATGGCCTGGGCGAATTTCGACGATAACGTCGTCCAGCAATTCGCGTCGGGTACTGCCCAGCCGCTTGTAGCGGGTCAGGGCGGTCCAGCACCGTGGCGTTGGCGCGCAGACTGGTGGCAAAGTAGACCAGCGTGGATTCCAGCGCGTGCAGCTCCATCAGGTCGCTGTCCTTCAGCTCTCCGGCAAGATTCTTCTCAATCTGGCGGCGGCGGTCGATGAGCCGCAGTTCCTGCTGATACATAGTGGCGGCGCGGTACAAAAGCTGGTAGACGAACCGCATCTTCTTTCCGCGTTGAGAACCCCTTGACACGTGCTGGCAGGCGGCAAAATCGCCGACCACGGCGGTATCAGCGGAGCAGACCGACGATCAGCTCCTGCGTCAGCAGGATGCCCAGGGGATGTGGTGGTGTACACGCCTCGCTCGCGCCATCATCCACCTTGATGGGATGTCCACGATGATGACGGTGTAGCCGTCCTCCAGGCTGATACGCGCCGATTCCTGGGGTCGGTCGCCGCGACGATCGGTAGGCTCGATGTCTTCAGTGTTGCCGCTACCCGGCGCACTTCCTCATCGGTGGGGCTGGTCAGGCAGATCCACGCCCCCTCGCTCATATCATCGACCCGCGTCAGCTGCTTGTCCTGCGTGCGCGGTAAATCTTCATCATGGCTCGTTCCACCCATACATTATTATAGTATCAGTATAAAGCTTTTCCGCACGATGCGCAAGCAGATATTTTCCCCGATGCACTTTATGCGGCAACCACTCACCCAACGGCCCACCCGTAGGGGCGGCATACATGCCGCCCGCGCACCCTGCCCGCATCACCAACTTTCCCCATCTGTTGCGCCGTAGGGGACGGCATGCCCGGCCCTCCGCCTTGCCTATACCACCCTAATTTCCTCAAATGCCCCTACTGAAAAAAATCCAAAAACTTTTAAAACCCTATTGACATTTTTGGCTGGAATAATATACAAGCTGTCACGGAGACGCGATAGCGCAGCAGGACCTTGAAAATTGAACAAAACTGAAACTTGTGGAATTTTGAACGTGGGTTTGGAAACCCACGATAATCAATTCCAAATTTTACAAGTAATTCATACAGGACGCAAGCGATTGTGTCTGAGTGATTACAGCGATTTAACGCTTTTAAATGATTAAATACCATTTATAAAGAGTTTGATCCTGGCTCAGGACGAACGCTGGCGGCGCGCCTAACACATGCAAGTCGAACGGAGCTTAAAGAGCTTGCTTTTTAAGCTTAGTGGCGAACGGGTGAGTAACGCGTGAGTAACCTGTCCTGGAGGGGACAACAGTTGGAAACGACTGCTAATACCGCATAAGCCCACGGCCCGGCATCGGGCTGCGGGAAAAGGATTTATTCGCTTCAGGATGGACTCGCGTCCAATTAGCTAGTTGGTGAGGTAACGGCCCACCAAGGCGACGATTGGTAGCCGGACTGAGAGGTTGAACGGCCACATTGGGACTGAGACACGGCCCAGACTCCTACGGGAGGCAGCAGTGGGGGATATTGCACAATGGGGGAAACCCTGATGCAGCGACGCCGCGTGGAGGAAGAAGGTTTTCGGATTGTAAACTCCTGTCGTTAGGGACGATAATGACGGTACCTAACAAGAAAGCACCGGCTAACTACGCCAGCAGCCGCGGTAAAACGTAGGGTGCAAGCGTTGTCCGGAATTACTGGGTGTAAAGGAGCGCAGGCGGACCGGCAAGTTGGAAGTGAAAACTATGGGCTCAACCCATAAATTGCTTTCAAAACTGCTGGCCTTGAGTAGTGCAGAGGTAGGTGGAATTCCCGGTGTAGCGGTGGAATGCGTAGATATCGGGAGGAACACCAGTGGCGAAGGCGACCTACTGGGCACCAACTGACGCTGAGGCTCGAAAGCATGGGTAGCAAACAGGATTAGATACCCTGGTAGTCCATGCCGTAAACGATGATTACTAGGTGTTGGGGGATTGACCCCTTCAGTGCCGCAGTTAACACAATAAGTAATCCACCTGGGGAGTACGACCGCAAGGTTGAAACTCAAAGGAATTGACGGGGGCCCGCACAAGCAGTGGAGTATGTGGTTTAATTCGAAGCAACGCGAAGAACCTTACCTTGACATCCGATGCATAGTGCAGAGATGCATGAAGTCCTTCGGGACATCGAGACAGGTGGTGCATGGTTGTCGTCAGCTCGTGTCGTGAGATGTTGGGTTAAGTCCCGCAACGAGCGCAACCCTTATTGCCAGTTACTACGAAAGAGGACTCTGGCGAGACTGCCGTTGACAAAACGGAGGAAGGTGGGGATGTCGTCGAATCATCATGCCCTTTATGACCTGGGCTACACACGTACTACAATGGCGTTTAACAAAGAGAAGCAAGACCGCGAGGTGGAGCAAAACTCAAAAACAACGTCTCAGTTCAGATTGCAGGCTGCAACTCGCCTGCATGAAGTCGGAATTGCTAGTAATCGCGGATCAGCATGCCGCGGTGAATATTCCCGGGCCTTGTACACACCGCCCGTCACACCATGAGAGCCGGGGGGACCCGAAGTCGGTAGTCTAACCGTAAGGAGGACGCCGCCGAAGGTAAAACTGGTGATTGGGGTGAAGTCGTAACAAGGTAGCCGTATCGGAAGGTGCGGCTGGATCACCTCCTTTCTAGGGAGTCAGACAGTGTGATTTAGCTGGTCTAAATGGCACTGGACAGGAAAGCAAGTTTCAGTATTGTTCAATTTTGAGGGTCTTGCTTTTGGCCTCAAAGGCCAAAAGTCGGCGGAGCGATGAGCGAGCCGATAGCCTTGTTTAGAGGGAGCCGAACAGGCGACCATGAATAAAGGCTGCAGATAACCTCAAAGCATAAGGGACAGCGAAACCCGAAACGCAAGTAGCGCGGGGGTATAGCTCAGTTGGAGAGCACCTGCTTTGCAAGCAGGGGTCAAGGGTTCGAATCCCTTTATCTTCACCATTTGGGCTGATAGCTCAGCTGGTTAGAGCACTCGGCTGATAACCGAGAGGTCGATGGTTCGAGTCCATTTCAGCCCACCACAGGTTGCCTGTGAGGGCAACCCACAAATCCTTTATGGAGCTACGCAAGTAGCTGATGTACCTTGAAAACTGAATATAGAACTGCGAAATGAGATTTTATTAGCTATGTAAAATTCCTGATTTTAATTAAAATCTATAATTTCACCAAGCGGAACTGAAGAACGCAAGTTCGACAGTAAATGGTAAAATCTCGTTGGCAAATGGAGAATCTGAAATAAGATATGTTTATCGAGAGATAAACAACGGTCAAGCTACAAAGGGCGCAAGGAGAATGCCTTGGCACTGGGAGCCGATGAAAGACGTGGTAAGCTGCGATAAGCTTCGGGGAGGAGCAAACATCCTTTGATCCGGAGATTTCTGAATGAGGAAACTCACCGGAGTTCATACTCCGGTATCCTGTACTGAATCCATAGGTACAGGAGGGGAACCGCCTGAACTGAAACATCTAAGTAGGGCGAGGAAAAGAAATCAACCGAGATTTCGTTAGTAGCGGCGAGCGAACGCGGAAGAGGGCAAACCGGGAGGAGAAATCCTTCCGGGGTATGGACCGCTTTTAGGACTTGAGTTGTTAACCGAATGGCATGGGAAGGCCAATCAAAGAGGGTGAGAATCCCGTAGGTGAAAATGATGAGAGCTGCGCGAGTTCCAGAGTACGGCCAGACACGTGAAACCTGGTCGGAAGATGGGGGGACCACCCTCCAACCCTAAATACTACCCAGTGACCGATAGCGTATAGTACTGTGAAGGAAAGGTGAAAAGAACCCCGGTGAGGGGAGTGAAATAGAACCTGAAACCTTGTGCCTACAAGCACATAGAGCACATCAACGTGTGATATGGTACTTTTTGTAGAACGGTCCGGCGAGCGATTGTATGTTGCGAGCTTAAGGTCTTAAGGACTGGAGGCGTAGCGAGAGCGAGTCTGAATAGGGCGTTCAGTAGCATGCAATGGGCCCGAAACCGGGTGACCTACCCATGATCAGGCTGAAGCGAAAGTAAAATTTCATGGAGGGCCGAACCGACCTCCGTTGAAAAGGCGGCGGATGACTTGTGGGTAGCGGAGAAATTCCAATCGAACTCGGAGATAGCTGGTTCTCTCCGAAATAGCTTTAGGGCTAGCCTCATATTAGATACCCGGAGGTAAAGCACTGAATGGCCTAGCGCCCGAGAGGGTAGCGAAGCCTATCAAACTAAGAATGCCGGAATATTGATGCATGGGAGTCAGACAGTGTGAGATAAATCTCATTGTCAAAAGGGAAACAGCCCAGATCTACAGCTAAGGTCCCAAATTGTATCTAAGTGGAAAACGATGTGGAAATACGCAGACAACCAGGATGTTGGCTCAGAAGCAGCCACTCATTTAAAGAGTGCGTAATAGCTCACTGGTCGAGCGTCTCTGCGCGGAAAATTTAACGGGGCTAAGATACAAACCGAAGCTTAGGCTGCATCGTAAGATGCGGGGTAGGGGAGCGTTGTGTAAGCGGAGAAACAGTAGCGAAAGCGGCTGTGGAGTTTACAGAAGTGAGAATGCCGGAATGAGTAGCGCGAATGTGGTGAGAATCCACATGGCCGGAAACCTCAGGTTTTTGGAGGAAGGTTCGTCCGCTCCAAGTTAGGCGGGAGCTAAGGTCAGGCCGCAAGGCGTAGCCGATGCACAGACGGTAGAGATTCCGTCCCCACCGAAAGATTTAAGCACAGGGACACTTTTAGAAGGTCAGAGCCGGGTGTTGGTTCCGGTAGAGATCGAGGGAAATATAGTACCGAAGTCTGGCTGGATGAGAGGCGAGAAAAGCTGTGTGTATATCTAAGGTGCCCGTACCGCAAACCGACACAGGTAGGTAGGAAGAAGATTCTAAGGCCAACGGGAGAAGGGTTGTTAAGGAACTCGGCAAGTTGACCCCGTAACTTCGGAATAAGGGTGCTCACGAGTGAGCCGCAGAGAATAGGCCCAGGCAACTGTTTACCAAAAACACAGGTTTGTGCTAAATCGAAAGATGACGTATACGAGCTGACGCCTGCCCGGTGCTGGAAGGTTAAAATGAGAAGCATTGAATTGAAGCCCCAGTGAACGGCGGCCGTAACTATAACGGTCCTAAGGTAGCGAAATTCCTTGTCAGGTAAGTTCTGACCCGCATGAAAGGCGTAATGATCTGGGCACTGTCTCAACAGCCCGCCCGGCGAAATTGTAGTACCGGTGAAGATGCCGGTTACCCGCGACAAGACGGAAAGACCCCATGGAGCTTTACTGTAGCCTGATATTGGGTTTCGGTGTTGCATGCACAGGATAGATGGGACACAGGGAAGCGGATGCTTTGGCGTTCGTGGAGCGGACGTTGGGATACCATCCTTGCGACATTGGAATTCTAACCTGCGCCTCTGAATCGAGGCGGGGGACATTGTCAGGTGGGCAGTTTGACTGGGGCGGTCGCCTCCTAAAAAGTAGCGGAGGCGTTCAAAGGTTCGTTCGATCTGGACGGAAACCAGATGAATGAGTGCAAACGCATAAACGAGCCTGACTGCGAGACTGACGGGTCGAGCAGAGACGAAAGTCGGAGTTAGTGATCCGGTGGTATGTGAGTGGAAATGCCATCGCTCAACGGATAAAAGTTACCCTGGGGATAACAGGCTGATCTCCCCCAAGAGTCCACATCGACGGGGAGGTTTGGCACCTCGATGTCGGCTCATCGCATCCTGGGGCTGAATTCGGTCCCAAGGGTTTGGCTGTTCGCCAATTAAAGCGGTACGCGAGCTGGGTTCAGAACGTCGTGAGACAGTTCGGTCCCTATCTGTCGTGGGCGCAGGATATTTGAAAGGCGCTGTCCCTAGTACGAGAGGACCGGGATGGACGAACCTCTGGTGCACCAGTTGTCACGCCAGTGGCACAGCTGGGCAGCTATGTTCGGATCGGATAAACGCTGAAAGCATCTAAGCGTGAAGCCGGCCTTAAGATAAGATATCCCACTGAGTCAATCAGGTAAGACCCCTTGAAGACTACAAGGTTGATAGGCACACAGTGTAAGCGGAGTGATCCGTTCAGCTAGCGTGTACTAATAGGTCGAGGGCTTGACCCCATCTTGATCAGATACTCTGTTTGCAAAAGCGGTTCGATATTCAGTTTTGAGGGTACATCCTCAAGAAAAAGAGAAGCATGACGAAGGTCACGCGTTGGCCGGTGTCAATGACGGTGAGGTTCCACCTGTTCCCATTCCGAACACAGAAGTTAAGCTCACTTGTGCCGAAGATAGTTGGCTGGAAACGGCCTGTGAAAATAGGTAGATGCCGGCTTCTCTTTTTATTATGGCCCGTTGGTCAAGCGGTTAAGACAGCGGCCTCTCACGCCGTTAACGTGGGTTCGATTCCCGCACGGGTCACTTGCTGAAAGCACCAAAATCTGACGATTATTCGTTCGGTTTTGGTGCTTTTCTCTTTGCCTGCATTGCGCATACCACACTTTTACCACACTCGCGTAATTTTGTCAAGGGGTGGCACAGGGGAGAGGACGAGGCTGTTGTTCCGCGCGCAGTATAAAGCGAATTGAACAGGCAGTAAAGGGGCTTTCGCGGCATATCCTCGCCTTTTTTACAATATTGGGGGCTTCGGTATTCCACGACCCCTTGACGCCGGTTCATTCGCTTTTGGTAGCTGATTGCGGAACAAACAGAAAGCATATCCCGATGGGATAGATTTTTAAGTTGAAAAAACTCCCCTGCCCGTGTAATGGGCAAGGGAGATTGTGTGTTACGGGGTTATGCAGATTAAGAGAAAGTCACGCACCAGACTTCAACACCGTAAGCTGTGTTGAATATACAACCAATTCCCATTTGAGTGTAACTGGGGTCATAATGTTTGAATAGTGACCGGACTTTTCCAACCGGTACAAGCGGCAGAGGCTCTAGTTGCAACCAGAGCACAAGATTTCCGCAGTTGTTGCACCATCATGAGAAAAACATCGTTTGCAATAAGGTATTCGCATCTTGAATCTGCGATGCTTGATAGCGAAGAACTCACAGTAAGAGCTGGAAGACCACCCTCCACGCATTGCATTGATGTTATTTGCTACAGCCCAATATGGAATCGGAAGAGTCAATACTCCACCATTTGTCACCATCTGATGCAGGGTCCATTGGCAGTGCGCCGTACTCAAAGCTAGAAGATGCGGCGGGCGCGGAAGATTGAGCTTGTCCACCGTCAGAAGTAGAACCGCTGTTACTGGAAGCTGCACCGTTGTTGCTGGTGGCATTTGATGTGCTGGTCGCCTTGGTGCTGACAGTGACCGCATTCAGCCGTTACGCCGTTGACCTCAACAGTGATGGTTGCTGTACCATCTGCAACGGCGGTAACATTACCGTCTGCGTTTACTGTGGCAACGGACTCGTCGCTGCTGGCGTAGGTGACGGTATCGGCAAGGGCTTCTTCGGGGGCTACGGTATAGGTAAGTTGTGCCGTGCCCTCTGGCCGCACGGAAAGTGTGGTATAGTTTAGTTCTACACTTTCAATGGCGGGCAAAACAGTGACTTTGCAGGCGGCGGAAAGTGCCGTGCCATCAACAGTGGCGGTAATGGTCGCATCACCAGCCGCCACTGCTGTGACCTCGCCAGCATCACTGATGTGGCAACGGCGTCATTGGAAGAAGTGTAGCTGATGGCAACGTGTGTTGCATCATCCGGCGCAACGGCGGTTTCCAGCGTGGAAGCGTCGCCTGCCGTCAGCGTCAGTGCGTCCGTTGTGGTGATGCCAGTCGGCGTGACAACGACCTCAATCGTCTTACTGGCGGTAATTTTACCGTCCTTGCTGGACTAAGGCAACCTCGGCAGTACCCGCACTAATGGCGGCAATATTGCCGTTTTCGTCAACCATTACAACAGCGGGTCACTGGAACTGTAACTCATGTCTAGCGCGTCCAGCTTTTTAGAGAGCGCGGCACTTTCCGTCGCACCGTCAAAGGTGTATTCCGGTGTGGCGGTGATAGTAGAGTTTTTCCAAGCTGTCAGGCAAATCAAGTGCAACACCCGTCACGTTGACACCACAGCCCGCAAGACTAACAGTCAACGCACAAGCAAAACTGAAAGCGCTAGGAGGCTTATGCGGAATAGATTTCATAATAATACGTCCTTTCCTTTTTTGATTGATTGTAACATGTTGGAGTGGGAGATTCAATATATAAATAGGGGCATTTGAAAGAAAAGTTAAGGGAAAAGCAGAAAAAAGTGTCGGGCGCGATCCTCGCGCCCGACGTGTAACAATTAGAAAATGGATATTTTACAGATTTTTCCCGGTGGGCAAGAAAAGTTGTAGTTGGAATTCTGTACCGTCCGAGGAGAGAAAGCCCCGGAATTTTGGGCAGGTTGGCGGCATCGCCGTTGCCAAGAATCGTCATACTGCTTTGTCGGCGCAATGAGAGGTAACACGAACTTCAAGATTGGCTTTCAAAGCGCCGGGAATACTGTTGACGTCGCTTCGTTGACAGATGCAGATTAGATGCACATGTGCAGCGCGGCCAAGGCGAGTGATTGTTAGAAGATGCTGGATAACGGTTTGAATAAAATCTTTTTCTGCCTTGCTTTTACCTGTTGGGTCTAGCAAGCAGTTGGCCTCGTCGATGACGATAAAAATTGGTGGCTGTTGCTCAACATCGGGCAGTTGTTATAATCAGAAATTTTGAAACATTGGCTTGTTTGCACAACTCCATTCGGCGAGTAATTTCGTCAACGGTTGATTGCAGGCTATCAATGATTTTGTCATTGCTATCGAGACAGCGACAGTCTTCGCGTAGGTCACGATAATCAACGAATCCTTTTTGGTCAGCTAAGTAGACGAGTGCATTTTTGTTGACAAGCTGGTAGATAATCCAACGGCATAAAATTGTTTTACCGCCACCAGTTGCGCCCGCAATCAGCATGTGCGGCAAGTCATTGAAATTGATATTGTATTCGCCAGCATAAGAAAGCCCTAATTTAACAACAAAATCTTCATCGGAAAACATCGGGGCGGAGATTTTGGTTGGAAGAGCACCTTTTGCTGGAACAAATTTCACCTCAAAAAGATTGTCCGAACCGTCAGTGTAGCCAATACTTAGAATGTGACAGTCAAAGGCAGAATCCAAATCTTTTTGATGCTCTAGCCAATAGTCAAGGGAAAGTCCACGGCATTGAAAAATATAAGTAGTCACACCGTCAGATGTGGAACGATGAACTAACCACGGACATGCGCCACATGTGTTATAAAAACCAATAGTTGAAAAGCTGTAAAGAGTAGAAATTCGCCGCAAGTCAGAAAACAGGAAAACCAACATGAGAGCAAGAAGAATGTCGAGAAAAATATAATACGGCAATAAGGTGAGAAGCGAATTTCGTGGAAAAGACGTAATTTGTGAAACAGGAGCAGGGCAAGAAGCAGATAGAGAAAAGCCCTAGGAAACGATGACGCAATACGGTGAACACCATCGGCAAAGGTATTGATGATGTAGTAAATAAAAGTGCCAAATTTCGTTGAAGTCAAATTTTGCATAAGTTGTACTTTCTTTAGATGAAGTGCATTTGTGAGGTAAATCGTATAATGATAGCTGTGTCCACGAGGGCATTGGTGTAGAGAATCGAAGCAGTGCAAAAGAGGACTATCTTTTGAAAGGTGAATGAAAGGTTGAAAATCAATCCATTCCAGTGTGCCTGCTTTTTCTGCTTCGGCAAGGTCGATGCACTCTTGACGGAGCTTTGCGGCAGTCAGACAACGGTGCATTAGATTTAACTGTACTTGAGAGCTTGCCACCTCTTCGGGAGACGCAAGAGCGTCGTCTCTAAAAGTCACATAGTGCGGTGCAGAATCATAGACCGCGTTCAAGTGCTCTAAAATCTCAGCAGAAGAATGTTCACAGCCATTAATATAAGTGGTTATAGCCACAAGGTGTTGACTCGGTTTCTTTTGGCGCGGTTCTTAATAGGTAAGTATGATTCTTGGTGCATTGAATGATGTACTTTGGTTATAACGGCAACGGAAAGCATGTATTTGTTATACTCCGCCAAATGTTGGGAGCAATTACCCTGTGTAGAGAAATAATAAGTGGCCAGTCGCTTCGCACATGACAGGCCACGGGAAGACCAATAGCGCGTCTTGAAAGGCGTTGAGCCGATTTCTTTGGAGACATACTTAACCACATAGCTAGAAGCCTTGTCTAAGTCTGCAACAGGCTCCAGCGTGTTAAAGCCGAAAAGTCGTTCCCATTCTTTGCAATGATATATTGGACTACCATTGCGGACTTTATCGCAGATTTTCCGGGGGAGTTTTTGGGCGCTGTTGACATCTGACATTGTATAAGGGACACAATCGGTAGGGGGCATGCACGAAACAAAACCATGCAAGTGGATTGCGCCATCTTTGTGCATTTCTGGTACGAGTAGATAGGCAAAACCGGGGCAATGTGCAGAGCCGTTTTACGCTTTCGACGCCAACGCTTGGCCATAGCTTTGATAACATCTTGTAGGCCGTCCGGCGTATAACGATTTTTCCAGTGCGTGGGGAAAGAGTGATTGTTACAAAAATTGCCATGGATTGCAGGCCGCCAATTCGCGAACCGCACGAATTGAACGACTAACAGAAGTGCGGAGAGATTCAGCTTCACGTTCCTTTCGTTCGCTCATCAGGAAGAGTCCAGCCAGACGCAACATTATAGGCATGTACATAATGCGTATCAACGCCGGGGCAATACAGGTCGGACGATAGATGACCTTAGTGGTGTTACCCATCCCATATACCATGATGACGTTGGTTTCCATCTTTGGAACGCATCGCATAATAGGTAGTCCGGTAGAGTCCGTAATAGATGTGGGCATATAATGATAGTTGTCGATAATCGAATACATAATTTATTTACCCAAAGAACGTGAATGTCCCTAAGATGTTACACTGTCAAGTCCTTCCGCAACGGCGGACGAGCCGCGAAAAAAAATATAGCTGGTAGGCTATGCACCTTGCAGGCGCACAGCCCGCCAGCCCGATATCAAGTGTTAGTCAAGCACATCGATGGTCTCGACCTTGCCGTAGCGGTTGTAGTAGATTCTTACTTCGCGCCCCAAAAGAACAAAGGGGTCAGGAGTGTTCATCATGGCGAGCTTTCGTTCGCTGAGATAAAAATGTTCGGCAAATTGACCTTGTCCGTGCCGAGGGTCAATGTTGTCAACGACATAAACATTGTAGCCTTTAATCATTTCGCCAGTTTTGGTTGAAAAGTCTGACTTGCGAATACCAATAATTTTCATTGTAATTATCTCCTTAGTAATGTGTAAAATGTAAGTATCGACGAAATAGGTTAATCAGCACATAGGCATCCCCCCTTTAATTTTTATCGCGTGTATTATACCAACATTGTGCCGGGGTCGGCGTATTGTGTAGATCCTGCCAAGGCAGGACCTACGCAATACGCCTTTCTTCCACGCTCAATCTGCTTATCCAATTCGTTTTCCAACAGAGCAACAAGACCGTCAGCATCGCCGTCCATTGGGTGACTATATACGCCCAGTGTCATGCCGGGGTGAACATGACCCATTAGTTCATCTAATTGCCACAGAGGGAGGGGTGTTTTATACACAGATGCAAAGGTATGGCGCAACTCATAGGGAGTGACATAGTCAATAGCGTCGTGTGCACAGTAGCGTTTGAAGCGGAAACGATATGTAATCTCTGAGTAGTCGCCAAAAACTCGCCTCGGTGGGAGTGTGAACGCCGAAAAAGCTGCTTGAGAAGCAAAATGGCACGGGTGTATTTGGTTTGCGGAAGAAACGGTTGGCAATTCATTTTTCCGCGACTTTGCCGTCCTTTCTCATCAATGGAGCTGAATATGTATATAGCTATCTGTAATATCGCCCCATTGTAGCCCCATGATTTCACCGGGCGTAAGCCTAGAACGATGGCAAGTCGATATGCGTTGGATAGGTCGTCATAAACTTCCTCACCGCGAAGAAAAGTGTGGTCGCAAGAAAAGACACGGTAGATGCCGACAGCGCTCAAAATTTTTTTATGTGATTTTTTGCCCTTTGAATTTTGATTGAACGAACACTTAAATCGTCACGGATAGCGCTGTCTTCAAGGTAAAGGCAAAAGCCGGATAGAACCCCACGAATATTCTTCAAGGTCTTTCACTTAGACTTTGGAATATGCAAGATTGATGACGCGCCGCAGGTCTTGGCGTGAGTTGCAAAACTGGAATGTCACCAATCACCGGAAAATGTGGTTTTATAGTAGTTTCGCAGATTATATATGTCGACTGTAACAGCTTCTTTGTCACGGAAAAAATTTTGAAAAACTGTGTCAGTTGCAATGGTATAGCTTTTGGGTGATGTACTGCCATTAATCCAAGCAAGAGCTTTTCGTGCGCATTCGCGGCGACCAGCATCACCCGCTTTGCTACTATAAAAGTTTTTCGTACATTATTAATTTGTAATCCAAACGGTATCCACCAGTGTGGCGGGGTTTGACTTTGCTCATTAAATCTTTTGCGTATAAATGTTAGACAAGTTCATCTTTTACTCCTTTGAGCGCCTTTGTCGGTTCAATAAACATGCGGTAATAATCTTCGGGCGCAAAATTTAATTCTGCGCCAA
>SCPO01000307.1_pt1 | contig 12753 bp, 14 predicted proteins | sample 6106821 | NCBI WGS metagenome assembly SCPO01 (sample SAMN10720448, study PRJNA508395) | human gut metagenome | isolation source: Participant 2 stool, 0 month | host: Homo sapiens | collected 2017 | reverse complement strand
TTGAGCATTCCGCAGTAAGCATCGCCGCGGCCCTGAATCAGGTTCCCCACGCTCCTCTGCCGCAGCCACAAACATCTTCGGTCCGTCGAAATGCTTTGCAAGCAGTGTTTCAGAAATTTCAGGTCCAAAATTTCCAAGATATACAACCAGCGCATTGCAGCCGGCAGCCTTGATATCTTCCAGCGCCTGCACCATATGAATCTCACTTTCCACAATACAAATGGGACATTCATAAATATCCCTATCCCCATATTTTTCCCTGTATGCTTTTATCAAAGCCTCTCTTCTGCTGACAGACAGACTCTCCGGAAAACAATCTCTGCTTACTGCTACTACTCCGATTTTCAATTCTGGCATATTTTTCATTGTATGTACCCACCTTCTTATTATTTTAAACTGTTACATTTTCACCCTTTAAGCCGCAGAATGCACCTACAATCCCAGCTTCCTCATGTGCGATCAGCCATTTGTTTTTGGCAGCAAGCAGTCTGTCCTCTCCCTCTGCCCCTGCTGCAAAATCCAGCTCCGTATTCGTTCCTTTCGGCAGTACGACCACACATCGGAAACCATTTTCACCCTCTGCCGTACATGGCGCATAGTGAAGTGTTGTTGCATAAACCTCAATCACCGTACCTGCAGGTACAAAAAAAGCCTCCACGCGAGAAGTGTCATATGTATCGTCTGCTTCAATATCCTGCTCCCGTCCAAGGAGCAGAACAAGGTTGTTTACTGCAATATTAATTTCAGAAGAACGATGATATTCCAGCCCGTTCAGCTTTCTGTTATCACCATTGCAATATCCGATTTGAATTGGAAGGCCGCCAAATCCGCGGTTTTCATCTCCTCTGCATCAGGCAGAGCCTCCATTTCTTCCACAGACGGAACATATATGACTTCTCTTGTCAGAGGCGTATGCTCCATTTCTGCCAGGATTCCGTCCACATGATATCCCGTCAGAATTTTACCGTACTTTTTAAATGATTTCTCATTTATATTCTGAATCTGCATCATTGTCTCCTTTCTTATTAGAATGTTTTCTGTTAAGACCATGATAACAGCTTCCTTTTATCTTATCGACCTTTTATTTATCCATACAACTGCACTTTTTTGTCTTTTTTATATCTGTTCCGATGAATGGGACGATTCTGTTTTTCTCCGCAGATACTCGCTTGGAAGCATCCCGTATTTCTTTTGAAATGCCTTTGCAAAAGCCCTGCTGCTTGGAAATCCATGGTGAAAGGCCACTTCACTGACCGTATGCTCCGTCCGGCTCAGTTCCGTAAACGCATATTCTACACGTACTCCCTGCAGATAATCCTTATAATTGATGCCTGCATATTTTTGAAACATTCTTGAAATATATGCAGGAGTATATCCAAACACCTCAGCCAGCGCTTCCAATGACAGCTCCTCCTGATAATGTTCTTTCATATAATTCGTAATGGGAGTAAGTTTATTTAATTTTCTGTTTTGTTTCAGCAATTCATCTTTTACGTCCAATTCACGGTAAACAGAAACAAGCATATATAACAGCATATAATATCCGCTTTTTACCCGCATATCATATCCCGTCTCTTTTTTCCCGTATGCAGCAAACATTTCCCGGATCAGATCCACGACCTGGACATCCTGCTTTTTTGATTCATGTGTAAATCGAATGTACTGCTCTCCGGTAAAATAATCAGAAAATGTTTTTAATGGAATCTGTATCACTACTGTTTTGTTTGGCTCCGGTGAATCAATGGCATGTATCTCATTTGAATTCACCAGAACAAACTCACCTGGATTCAGCTCCTGTTCCAAATCATTCAAATAGAATTTTAAATGGCCCTCAAACACCATAAAAATTTCAATGGAGCGATGCCAGTGCTTATCCCGGAAATAATTTCCCTTCTCCCCTTCAAATAAAAACATCTTAAAGGGTAAATCTTCATTTGGCACTACAATTTCGTGGTTTGACTGAATCTTTCAAAACTCCTGATCTTTTCATTCTTTTTACTGTCTTTGTCTTAAATGTATTGTATCAGTACACTGATGTGACGGCTAGTCCCAAATGTATGAAAAATCATAACAAAAAGTAGTGAGCATATCCATTTATATACTCACTCCTAAACCTTTCAAAATAGATCTATTGAATCTGATCCAGCATTGATTCTCCAATGGTTCCATCCGGCATCCTTACATTGAAATTTTCTGCAATCGTAGCCCCTATTGCCGCAAAAGAATCTGCCTCATTTAATGTTCCTGCACCCTTCAGATCTTTTGCATAAAGAAGCAGCGGTACCTGTTCTCTGGTATGATCAGTTCCCTGATAAGTCGGGTCATTTCCATGATCTGCCGTAATCATCAGCAGATCCTCATCTCCCATCAGTTCCAGCAATTCTCCCAGCTTTTCATCAAACTGCTCCACTTCTTTTGCATATCCTTCCGGGTTTCTGCGATGCCCCCATACTGCATCAAAATCTACCAGATTCACAAAACATAATCCTTCAAATTCACTATGTTCCATAATATCCGCTGTCTGCTGCATTCCATGAACAGAGCTGTCTGAATGATACGTTTGTGTGATTCCTTCTCCATCAAAAATATCATGGATCTTTCCCACAGCAATCACTGACAGACCATTCTCCTTCAATGCGTCCAAAGCTGTTTTTCCGGAAGGCTTTAAAGCATAATCCTTTCGATTACTGGTACGCTTAAATTCTCCGCGTTTCTTTCCCACATAAGGCCTGGCTATCACACGGCCCACCTTCCACTCATCTTTAAGTGTAATTTCTCTGGCAATTTCACAGCAGCGGTAAAGTTCTTCCAGATCAAATGTTTCTTCATTTCCGCAAATCTGAAGCACAGAATCAGCTGAAGTATATACGATCATATGACCGGTAGCAATCTCTTCTTCTGCCAGTTCATCCAGAATCTCTGTTCCACTGGAATTCTTATTTCCAATCACTTTATGACCGGTACGCTGTTCTAATTCTTTAACCAGTTCCTCTGGAAACCCTGTCTCTGAAAATGTGACAAACGGTTTTGCAGTCTGAATTCCCATCATCTCCCAATGTCCGGTCATGGTGTCCTTTCCACGGCTTTTTTCATTCAGCAAGGCGTAGTAGCCTAACGGTTTTACAGCCGGCTCTACTCCTTTCAGCGGATGGAGATTAGCAAGTCCCAGCTTCTGAAGGTTTGGAATGTTCCACTGGCCCACATATTCTGCAATATGTCCCATTGTATCGAGCGCCTTCATCTCCATATGCTTTTTGCGTCATGAGCATTTCCCGCACCAAAAGAATCCATAACGATCAAGAATATTCGCTTGAATTTCCTCATTCCATTTTTCTCCTTTTTCCTTCACTTATCGCTCTGTGGGTACCATCTGAATCGCACCTGTAGGACACACGATTTGGCAAAGTCCGCATCCCGTACATTTCTCCGTGCAGACCAAAGCTTTTCTTGGACTGGTCTCCAGCTGAATTGCCTGCTTTCCGCCGTCACTGCAGGAGACAGCACATTTCCCGCACCCAATTCATTTATCTGGATCCACTAAAGCTGCCAGCTGCTGCTTTAAAGACAGATTTCTTGCCGCAGAAGCCATGTGATTCAAAGAATATCCACGGAACTCATCCAGAGACTGATATCCTTTTTCCATCATAAATTTTTCCAGATAAGAAATCATCTGCCTGATTATGCCATAGCCTTTATACATAACTGCTGTTGCGCTCTGCAGTGTGTCAGCGCCCAGACACAGATACTCTAATGCATCCTTTCCATCTGTGATTCCTCCAACTGCTGAAATACCAAACGGCTTTTCTTTTGCAGCAAGAGCCATTTTATAAATACAATGTTGAGCCATAGGTTTAATGAACGCTCCAGACAATCCCATGGGCGCACTTTGTCCCATTATATCTGGAATATGTACCATACGTTCCGGATTCAGAGGACCGATTCCATGAATAGAATTGATTCCGGTCACTGCATCTGCTCCGGCTTCAGCCGCATACAGAGCCATTTTTCCAATATCATTGACATGAATTGACAGTTTGGCTATCACCGGGATCTGAACTTCTTCTTTTACCCAGCGAATTACCTGCTGCATCAGCTCTTTCTCCTGGCAGATCATCACGCCTGCTTCGCTGTCAATACAGGACAGACAAAGCTCCAACGCATCTGCTCCGGCATTCTGGGCCTTTCTGGCCAGCGTTTTCCAATCCGCTTCTACATATTGAGCCTTTACACTGATAATCAGCATCTTTTCCGGATACCGTTCCTTCACTTTCGCAAAGTCTGCAAATGCTGCGTCTACACACTTGTCCATAACAAAGTCGATATTCCCCATGCCGGTAACGCCTTTTGCTCCGGAAGCAGAAATAGGAAGCATTCTGGGAGACAAGCTTAAATTCAACTCATCCTGAAGAAAAGAGATGCTTTTTGTAACTGCTCCAGCCCATCCTTCTTCAAATGCTCTGCAGATCATCTCTCCTGTCGCACTAACGGGAGAAGAAGCCAGAATGAATGGATTTTCACAGCGGAATCCACAATAATTTGTTTCCATATTTAATGCCATAGTTGTTTCCTCCATCTTAGCTTATACGTCCAGCAGCTTTCCCCATCCCTGGAAGGACAATTTTTCTAACCCACACAACTTCAATGCCTCCCGAACAGCTGCGGTTACGGAATCAAACACAACCGCTCCTGACCGTTTTTCGATCAAGTCCGCTCCAGGCAGCAGCCAGGTTCGTACAGACAACTGCAATCCCCTCGCCATGGCCTGCGCCTGTGCTGCAGCACAGGGTCTCCAGCTGTTCCTTCGTGACACTGCCTATCTCTGTATTTTCCGTGATTCCAAGGCCGGTCACTCCTGCTGCTGTAAGCCCCAGCTTCTCATACTCCCGAATAATTGCGTCATTCATTTCTTTAATATAAGGTGTCACAAGATGCAGACGCTTTATATCAAAATCCTGATAACTTCCTACCAGCCCCAAAGACGCTGTGCTCATGGGAATCTTGGTTTTTTCTTCAATCTTCTGGCACATCTCTCTGTCACGCTCAATTCCCAGCCAGCTTCCTGCCGTTCCGTTCCAGATAATCGCATCTACCTTGGCCTGAGCAAGCTGATCGGCTGCCCGAAGCATCGTATCCACAGCAAATTGTCTGGTAGAGTTATCATCCAGAGAAACATTTACGACCTCCAGTCTGGAATAATGAACGGTAACTACATCCTCCATACCGAAAAAAATACGGCTGCATATTGGTTCTACTACAGTATTAGAGGAAGGAACGATCATACCAATCCGCTTAGGAAACCGCACTGTCTCTGTTCTGTTTCTGCCTGTCTCCATGATGCCTACGCCTCCATACGATAGTCAATGCCTGTCTTATCCTTCACAAGCTTTAATATCCTTGCTGTTGAACGATTGGCATCCTCTACAATCTGATTTAAATCTCCTGCCAGGAATATGCCATTCTCTATTAACACATTTCCATTCACGATGGTTGTGTCTGCCAGATGATTATTTCCACAGTACAGCAGTGCTCCCCTTGATCTGTCAATGCTCCGGCATACCCCGGCTGTATCATGGAAAACAGTACAAGATCGGCTGCCATTCCCTCTTTCAGCATACCAATGTCATCCCTGTTCAGACATTTTGCACCGTTTACCGTTGCCATCTCAAATACTTCTTTTGCATTGATCCACCGCTCCGGTCCATAGCCTGGATGTCCGCCGTCAATCCGGTGAACATAAAGCATGGTTCTCAGCTCTCCCAGCATATCTCCGCTGTCGTTGCTGGCTCCGCCGTCTACACCGATACTTACGGGAATCCCCCGGTCTCTCGCTTCCAGTGCCGGAGCAATCGGGTATCCCAGTCTCATATGACAGGACGGCGACTGGGTCACAGACGCGCCGTTTCTCGCTACAATATCCAGTTCTTCTGCATTATGACGGCTGATATGGGCAAAAGATACATTTTTATCGATCCAGCCGATTTCCTCCAACCACTGATGAGGTCTGCAATTATACAGCTCTCCACACTTTTTGATCTCATCTGGTCTTGGATGAAGATGAGTATGACACAAACCGCCGCGATTATCTGCCATCTTCTTCAATTCTTTCATAAATTCCGGATTCTCAAATACCACAGTAGTAGGGCCTACGCCTACGCGGCTCATGGAAAAACGGCTGTCATCATGGTATTTTTGAAATGTTCTGTCACATGAATCCAGAATATCATCATAGGACTCCACCAGACTCCCGGCATCAATCCCCAGCCGTTCCTTCATTTCTGCAGGCAGGTTTCCCTCCATTACAGGCATACAGCCACGGAATCCGTGAAACCGCAGTCCCAGCTCTTTTACGGCCTCAAATTCTGCATCCATTAAATCATGTTTTCCATGGGGGAAGAAATACATAAAGTCCATAGATGTGGTACATCCTGTCATCAGGAGCTCTGCTGTAGCCAGACGTGCTGCCGCCTTTACGTCCTCTTCTTCCATATTTTCCCATGCTCCGTATGAGTAAAGAAGCCAGCCCAAAAGATTTCCCTTCTGCATGATCGGAATATTTCTGGTAATATTCTGATAAAAATGATGATGGGTATTGATAAATCCAGGAAGTGCCAGCTTCCCAGTTCCGTCTATCACTTTTACCCCATCAGCAGGCACATCCAGCTTCGTCCCGATTTTTTTGATCACATTTCCTTCTATATAAATGTCTGCATTCTCCAGAAATGTATCCTCTTCATCCATACAATAAAGGTACCGAATATTTTTAATCAGCAACCGTTCCATCGTTACCTCCCCAGCTTCTTGTCTTCTTCAATTAAAATCCGCAGACCCTCAATTGCTGTTTCCATCGCAGCCTGGAGGTTTACTTTCTTGTACGCCATAACGGCAGATGCACGGCAGTTTCTGATGGAAGAAACGATGAAAATCGCAGCAGCCTCCATCTCAGAACACATTACATTCGAGCGTTCCCACGCCTGCCAGCGGGATTTTACATAGTCGCTGTTGGGCATATTATCCGGCTCAATCTCCGCATAAAATGCATCTTTCGAATGGGTAATACCCTCTGCAAAATTATAACCCAGCTTTTTAGCTGCTCTGGCGAGTGCATCTACTACATGACGGTCAGCCACTGCCGGATAAGCCAGAGGAACGTAAGAAATCGTTGTCCCTTCATCCCGTACTGCTGCAGTGTTGATCACACCATTTAAAGACATATCCTGGGAGGCGGGACACACACGCCCGGAAGTTCCCACGCGAATAAACGTATCTGCACCGCAACGAATCAGTTCTTCTACTACGATTGCTGTAGACGGGCTGCCCATACCAGTAGAAGTAACAGATACCTTTTCTCCGTTCAATGTTCCAGTCCAGGTTTTACACTCCCTGTTGTGAGCCACCAGTTTTGCATCATCAAACATAGATGCGATCACATCTGTACGGAATGGATCTCCAGGAAGCAGCACATAACGACCCACATCCCCTTCCTTACAATTTATATGATACTGTTTTCCTTCCTCATTTAAAAACGGCATATTATTATCCTCCTGTTCATATAAATACAGTCTGTGTTATCTCGCACCTTTATCATAAGGAACACCGGATGCCTTTGGCGCCTGGGATCCCTTCGTATTGAGTGCCAGAACAATCAGGGTTGCCAAATATGGAATCATTTTATAAATACTGCTTGGAATGCCAAAATCTGCAAGAATCGGAATTCCTGAGTATGCAGAAGATATGGTCTTCATGATACCAAAAAACAGAGCTGCTAAAAGGATCTTTCCAGGTTTCCACTGACCGAAGATCAAAACAGCCAGGGCCAGGAATCCATATCCTGATACAGATGCATTGAAACTGGTAGAAGTAGGAATGATGTATACCAGTCCGCCAATACCAGCTAACGCGCCTGAAATCAGTACACCCATATAACGCATTTTATAAACGCTGATTCCCACAGATGCTGCTGCCTGCGGATGTTCACCACAGGAACGCAGACGAAGTCCAAATCTTGTTTTATACAGAACTACACAGGAAACCACCAGAATCAGAATTCCCAGATAAGTAGTAATATAGGCATTCTGGAAAACATTCCTCCTATCACCGGAATATCTCCCAAAACCGGTATTTTTCAATTCGGAACTGATTCTCAAACGGAATCTGCTGCACATTGCGGATTACTCTGGCAACAAAAATAGCAAATGCCGGAGCGAACATATTGATTGCTGTACCGCTGATACTCTGATTTGCCTTCATATTTACAGAGGCATATGCATGAACCAGAGATACCACCATTCCGGTCACCATAGAAATCAGCAGTGCAATCAGCAAAATCGGCTGTCCGGGAAGTACACCTTGAAACAGATTGATAAACAGAATCCCGGCAAATCCGCCCAGCACCATGATGCCCTCCAGAGCAATGTTGATAACACCGCTTCGCTCACAGAACATTCCTCCCAGTGCAACGATCAGCAGCGGGATAAAAAAAGCATCATTTGTTGAACCAAAATATAATAAACTCATGTCACTTCTCCTTTCACGCCGTCTTATCTGCCGTATCCGTCTTTTTCCCCGAGAATACCTTGCTGACTACACCCCTGAATACCAACGCAAATGCACTGAAATAGATAATTACAGAAATAATAATATCGATAACCTCAGGAACGAAATTATACAGCTGCATCTGATCTCCGCCCACCTTTAAGTATGCGATAAAAATACCGGAGAAGATAATACCGATTGGATTATTCATAGCAAGCAGCGCTACCGGAATACCGTTAAAGCCTTCTGCTGCCAGCGTATCTACTACCTGAATTCCGTTTCCGGAACCTGCAAGGTAAAGCAAACCGCCGCCCAGACCAGCCAGAGCACCTGCAATTGCCATAGAAGAAATCACATTTTTCTTTTCATTCATACCTGCATAACGGCCTGCTTCACTGTTATAGCCGCAGGCTTTCAATTCATAACCAAACACAGTCTTTTGGAGGATGACCCAAATTGCAACACCTGACAGAATTGCAATCAGAATTCCCGCATTAGCACTGGATGGACGGTTATTATAGCGGAAGATCATATCCATTCCCATCTTTGGAAGAATTGCATCTGCGTCTACCGGAAGAGACTGACTCTGCAGCGGATCATAAATGAACGCACTCACCAGAGCATTCACAGAATACATTCCAATATAATTCATCATGATACATCCAATTACCACATTTACGTTTCTTGTTGCTTTTAAAATACCAGGAACCATTCCCCATAAAGCACCAGCCAGAATCGCTGCTAAAAGAGCTACGATCCAGTGAAGAGCACCCGGTAAAAATGTAAAACGTACACCTACAAACACTGCCGCGAATGCCCCAACAATAAACTGACCGGATGCTCCGATATTGAAAAGTCCGGTCTTACTGGCAAATCCCACAGATAAACCTGTCATGATCAAAGGTGTTGCATAGTACAGTACCTGCCCCATGTTCTTTAAGTTTGACAGACCGCCCAGAAGAATTGCCATAACAGACGCCAGAAAACTGGAAACGCCGGATGGAAGAGATTTTCTTTTCACGTTCTATGCCCTCCTTTTGGACCCTGCCATATAGAGTCCCAGTTCCTGTACCGTTACATCCTCCGGTTTTAAATCGGCAACGATCTCACCTTCATACATTACCAGAATACGGTCACTGATACTCATAACCTCATCCAGTTCCAGGGATACCAGAAGAACCCCTTTTCCCGCCTTCTTCTGCGCGACTAACTGCTTATGGATGTATTCGATCGCACCTACATCCAGACCTCTTGTAGGCTGCACAGCGATTAAAAGATCCGGATTACGGTCAATCTCTCTTGCAATAATGATCTTCTGCTGATTGCCTCCGGACATACTTCTGGAGATGGTCTTACCTCCCTGTCCGCAGCGGATATCAAACGACTGAATCAGTCCGTCTGCATAGCTGTAAATCTCCCGCTCTTTTAAGAAACCATGATTTTGGAACTTTTTTTCAAAATAACTCTGGAGTACCGTATTATATGCCAGATCATAGTCCAGAACCAATCCGTGTTTATGACGGTCTTCCGGGATATGTCCAAGTCCATGAGTATTGCGCTCTCTGATACTCATGTGAGTAAAATCCTGACCTTTCAAGTGAATCGATCCGCTCTCAGTCGGTGTCAGTCCTGTAAGAGCATATACAAGTTCACTTTGTCCGTTTCCGTCAATTCCTGCAATACAGACAATTTCTCCTGCCTTTACATCAAACGATACATGATTGACAGACAGCTTTCCTGTAAAATGATTCTTTACGCTTAAGTCTTCTACAGCCAGCACACATTCACCCGGATTATAGTCTCCCTTATCAATCTGTAAATTTACTTTTCTTCCCACCATCATTTCAGACATTTCTTCTTTGGTGGTGGAAGCAACGTCAATCGTACCTACATATCTTCCTTTTCGCAGTACTGTACAGCGGTTAGCGGCCTCTTTTATCTCATTGAGTTTATGGGTAATAAACAGGATCGACTTGCCTTCTGCTGCCAGATTCTTCATAACCTTGATCAGCTCATCAATCTCCTGAGGAGTCAGAACAGCGGTTGGTTCATCAAAAATCAATATTTCATTATCACGATACAGCATCTTTAAAATCTCTACTCTCTGCTGCATACCTACTGTAATATCAGAAATCAATGCGTCTGGATCAATCTTCAGCCCATATTTTTCCGACAGGCTTACTACCTTTTTGCGGGCCTCATCCATTTTCAGAAGCCCCTTCTGGGTGGTTTCCACACCCAGAATTACATTCTCCAGAACCGTAAAGTTATGAACCAGCTTAAAATGCTGATGAACCATACCAATTCCCAGCTTATTTGCGTCGTTGGGATTCTTTATATGTACAACCTGTCCATTCTTGCGTATCTCACCGGCTTCTGGCTGATACATACCAAACAGTACGCTCATCAATGTTGATTTTCCTGCACCGTTCTCTCCCAGTAATGCATGAATTTCACCACGTTTTAGCTGAAGTGTTACATTATCATTTGCAACAATTCCTGGGAATTCCTTTCGGATTCCCAACATTTCAATTACATATTCCATATTCATTCTCCCGGCATCCCACTAGCTGAATACTCTTTATTTTACTTCGGTTACCTCGATTGTTCCGTCAGAAATCTGATCCAGTGTATAGGAAGTTCCCTCTTCATTTACATCGCGGAGCGGCTTAAATGTGCCATCTGCCAGTTTTCCATAAACCTCATCATACTTAGCCTGATCAAACTTCTCAAATCTGGAGGTTTCCATCGGAAGTTCCACACCCTTGTTGGATGCGTCCATCATAATGTTCTCTCCGCCCGGGAAACTGTCGCTGTAGAACTTCTCCAGCATCTGATATACTGTACCGCTTAAAGATTTCATAGCAGAAGTAACAACTGTCTCAGATTCTCCTGCCCAGTCAATATCTACGCCAATAGACTTGCCGGATGCAGAAGCATCAGCTGCTGCCATAACAGACTGACCAACACCGGATCCACATGCAAAAATAATCTCTGTTCCATTCTGATACCAGGTTGCTGCCAGTGTCTGAGTTTCTGGAGTAGCATCAAATGTACCTGTATAATAGTAATTCATCTGTACATCACTCACACCCATTTCCTTTGCAGCAGCCTCAGCTCCCTGGATAAAACCGTATCCGTAACGTACAACTGCCGGAGTTGCAACGCCTCCCATAAAGCCAAGTTTTTTGTACCCTTCTACAACCGCTGCATAGCCGGCCAGAAAACCGGCCTGTTCCTCTGCATACTGAATACCTACTGTATTTTCACCAATCTTTGTATCTCCATTGCTGGAAGGAACTCCATCCAGAAGAACAAATTTAAGATCCGGCCATGTATCCTGCGCTACATACATTGCCTCCGTAAACCGAAAGCCGGGTGCTACAATAATTTTTGCTCCGCCTTCGATTGCCAATTCCATGGCTGACAAATATGCATCTGTTGTCTTTTCTACCGGTTTATAATATTTGTAAGAAATTCCTTTTCCTCACCATACTGTTTTACGCCTTCATATGTTCCCTGGTTAAATCCCTGGTCATCAATGCTTCCGCCATCTGCGATCATCGCAATCTCAGCACCCGCACCGGAAGCACCTTCTCCTGCAGCTGAAGTACCTGCTGTATTACCGCCCTGAGAACATCCTGTTACTGACATAACCATCATCGCTGCTAATAATGCTGCACCTATTTTTTTCATCGTTTTTTTCATGATCCTTCTCCTTTCTCAATCTGAACTCTAATTAGTAAGCCCCGTTATTATTTTCGCCGTCTTCCAGTATCTTAATTGCAGAACTGGTTCCAATCCGCTCGCATCCCTCTTCTAAAACAGTTCCAGATCTTCTGGTTCTCACGCCTCCGGCTGCCTTCATCTTTACATCCTTATCTTTTGGAAGATTCTCTTTAAAAAGACGGATATCTTCAATCTTTGCTCCTGCAGTACCAAATCCGGTAGATGTCTTGATATAATCTGCTCCTCCGTCTGCCACACACCTGCAAAGACGAATCTTTTCTTCTTCTGTCAGATAACAGGTTTCAATAATTACCTTTAAGATCTTGTCTCCTGCTGCATCGCGTTTCAGAGTAGCAATTTCTTCTGTTACACGGTCAAAATCTCCATTTTTTACATCTCCCAGATTTACAACCATGTCTACTTCTTTGGCTCTCTGCAATTGCCTGCTCCACTTTGACCGTTTCACTTCTGTGGTATTGTATCCCAGGGGAA
>SCPO01001320.1_pt1 | contig 12761 bp, 19 predicted proteins | sample 6106821 | NCBI WGS metagenome assembly SCPO01 (sample SAMN10720448, study PRJNA508395) | human gut metagenome | isolation source: Participant 2 stool, 0 month | host: Homo sapiens | collected 2017 | reverse complement strand
TAACAGATGAAAAAGTTTGAGTTGAAATGGAAATTATACAATTATATAAGTATCCGGAAAGTTGGTCCCCATTATGGATTATAACAAATTTGATAACATGTCTTATTGAAGTTTGTACTAATATTCTTGACCACCTGTCAGGTCATTGCTTCAGGATTAAACTGGACGGGACTGTTTGGGGACTCTTCCGGTATTGTAGCTCGCCATCCAAAAACATTGCATGGATATTGAGCGAGTCAGGGGGCGAGAACGATGCAGGAACTGTCACTCCATTGATAATTTCTGGGCAGTACTTGTTTATATACATTTCTTCTGGAAGCCCATTGGAGTGAATATTGGACCATTCAAAGTTGATGTCAACAGCATACAAAGATGAAGCACATAATTCATGTGAGATCTTTATTCTAAAACATCAAACTAAAACCGCTCCTACTTGTCACAAGCCGGAACGGTTCAGATTAGTTACGTTTTGACAATCTACTTTATTTCTCAAGAACAAAACAATGGTGGATTTGTTCACAACAGCTTATCCGAAAAGAAATGCACAGTAGGAAAACACAAAAACTCCCCAGCTTATCACAAGCCAGGGAGTCATAAGGGAAAATCCCCATACGCCCTTATTCCTAATGGTAACAACATGATGAAACCCTATCATACACTGTCAGGACGACATGGGATGCACTTTTCTCCTGTTTCTTCACATATGAAAAAAGACAGAAAAGATGTATTCAGTCCCGTTTCTGTATTCTGCAGTCCTTTACGTTGCAATAGTGCAGGAAGGGGTCAGCCCTTGAACCTGTACATGTGCCTCACGGCATGTTCATATGACATCTTTGAATAACATCAATCGGACCTTCACAGGCCTGAGGGAAAATGAAATACTGCGGTCACTTCAACAGAAACATACAGACACATCAAAAGCACAGTTTAACAAAAAAAAACAAAATAAAGGATCGAATTGTTTTGAAACACGGGATGTTTTATATATTTTAACAAGAAGATAATGGAATATATTCTTCCTGCAATACGGGAGCTTCCTTCACGGCAGAAGGAAGCGGCAACATATCCATATAATCCGAAGGTTCGCAACCGCCTGGAAAGGAGTAGTGAAAGGTCTGACAAAGCCGGGCCCATAAGTTCACTCAGGAAGATAAGGCAGCGTGTGCCCCGACAATAAGAATGTCTGTAAAAAATGGAATACCGTGCACTGTATTCCACCATACCAAAAAGAACCGGTGAAACAGCCGGAAGGAACGCCTGGCATTATGTTTCTAACAGTAAGGGCGGAAACATTGTAGAAATCCTATTACCGCCTTGAACGTATACGGACGACAGCCCGAAAACGACACCTGCAAAGAACAGGCAGATGAATACAAACAGACAGGTAAGTTTTCTCCAAAGTATCCTCCCCGGCTGACTCTGATAACCCTCCCGGCAAACCGGGAGGGATCCATACACACTCCATGCATAAGCCCTTCCCGCATTTGCTGCATAGGTTGACCGCATCCCTGTCCGAATAATAGCAACATTTCATCCGCACGTTTTTATATACATATAAATATATAATAAAATCACAGAAATTGCACAGGTTTATAAAATTATTACCGAAGAATGAGCATTCCGTATGGCAGGTATAATATTATATGAAAAAATGCCTTTCCGGACCGTCACGGACCAGAAAAGGCATATTCTCATATAGGAATAGGATACGGCTATATACGCATGATATTTGAGACTGATAACATTAGGTATAAATTGTTTCCGTACCGTATCCTCTATTGGATAACGAGTTCATGCCCGTATTGTTCATCATATGTTTTTTCAGTCACATAACGGCCAGATACCATATCAAATTATAATTTATACACCAGTCTTTGATACAAGAAGAAACTGTCTGAAACATATAGTCCAGACAATCCCTTTCCATATCACGGTACAGGTAAGCTCTCTTGCAATACCGGCACATGTGCCTCGCGGCATGCTGATCTAACATCTATAAATAAAACTTCCGAACTTCCGGCTTATCACAAGCGGGAAAGACAAAATAATTTGGTGGAAGCGAGTTAACACAGCTTGTTATTTTTATATAAACATATTTTCTGATAGAAAGTTCAATCTAAATTTGGCTTTAATATTTTTTTAATAAATAAAAAGAACGGATATTAACGAATAAACTATATGGTTCGTTTTTTTCTTTATTTAAATTCTGTCAATAAATACCGATAAAAAAGGTAACATGTACTTTGGTCGCAAATATTATGATCAGGCCGCTTTGGTTTCAATTATGATATTTAATGAAAGGACGCTTGCAATGAATGCATCTGCCAAATGAAAGAAGGTGTGCATTTTGCACACCTTCAAGTGGAATTAAGGTGGTGTGGCCGTTTCAGGCCGCTTCAGTCATTTCCTTGTACAGCATGATGTCCGTATAGGACGAACTGTAGTTCATTCTGGCCGTGAGGGTGGATATGCCGGCCCCCTTGAAAGGATTGCCGGTTTCAGGATGTTCCTCCATCCACCGGCAGAAATCCAGTATGGGGGATTTGCCGGAAGTGAAATAGATGAAAGGGTGTCCTTCCAGTACCAGCAGGACATCCAGATAGTCCGTAAGTTTCCAGTCCATCCTGTATGTGCTGATGTCCGTCGCCATGTAGGGGGGATCTATCAGAAAGACCACATCCGGGGAGTCCCTGTACCTGTCCACCAGCTCCTGTAGTCACAGCATACCACCTCGAGTCCGTCAAGATAGCCCTCGCAGCAGTAGTCGCTCAGGCGCATATTGTTGTAGAAATTCAGTTTTCCGAGCTCCCCGATGTTCCTGGCATATTTGCCGGAGAACAGCAGGGAGGAAGAGATGGTGAGATAGTCCACAAAGCCGGTGCTTTCCTCCCGGCGGATACGTTCCAGGAACATACCGTGCATCTTCTTGGAGAGCATCCTGTGGCGGGGGATTCCTTCTGAGAGGCGGCGGAGGTCGGAAAGCAGGGCGTTCGTCCGGCTGATGTTCTCCAGACGCTCGCGGTAGTTGTCGTGGTCATTGTAGATTACGGTTGCATCGGGTCTTTCCCGCTTGGTGATGTGCGAGAGCAGTCCGGAACCGCCGAACAGATCGACGAACACTGTCCTGTCACTGAAACGCTTCAAGACTTTTCTGAATTCCGATGCGAACATGCGTTTCTGTCCCACAAAAGGAAGCGGGGCCTGACTGTAGTGGTACTTTTTCATTGCTGTAATCATTCTGTCGTGTAAGAGTGTTTATGTTTCGGATATATTGCTGTCCGGTAAAACTTTTTCAAACAAAATAAATTAGGGCTGACACTTCTCACGAGGTATCAGCCCTTTTGGTTATCTTTGTTTTGCGAAAAAATATATAACCATGAGCAAAGATAGTCATTTTACCGGACAGCCGGTCTATAGTCAAGTGTTAAAGTTACTCGACAAAGAGAAGATTCTTCAAATAAGTCGCGAAACGAAAGGAAGCGAGGCTTACGTGAAGCGTTTTGACGGCTACCAACATCTTGTGGTAATGCTGTTCGGCATACTCAAACACTTTGATTCTCTTCGCGAACTTGAGATAGGCATGAAGGCGGAGGCTCACAAGCTCGGACACCTCGGAATGAACTATCTGGTTCGTCGCAGCACGCTTGCGGAGGCCAATATACGCCGTCCTCAGGAGTTCTTTGCAAGTGTTTATGCGTATCTTTTGGAGAAGTATGCCAAATTTTAGCGGACAGCCGCCCCTCAAAGTGCTATAAGGGGCAGACGCACGAGCCTAAAGACTGGGAGAAGTTGCTTTACATGATGGATTCCACCACAATAACGCTCTTTGACAACATACTCAAAGGTGTCGGGCGGCACCCGAAATCAGGCAAGAAAAAAGGCGGCATGAAAGTACATACAGTAATGAAGTATCATGTCGGCGTACCGATGGTGGTGCAGCTCACATCCGCCGCAAAACACGATCATTACCTGCTGAAGGAGGTGCATTTGCCAAAGACTCCACTTTGGCGATGGATCGTGGTTACGTCGACATCGCACAATTCCAACGTCTTACCGAAGAAGGCGTGTGCTACGTGACCAAAATGAAGAAAACCTTAAGTACGAGGAACTTGAATCCATTACTTATGTCAACCCGCAGGGACTGGTGACGCACATAGACAAGAAAGTGCTTTTTACAAGAGGGGAACTCACCCATGAGGCACGTAGGGTGGAGATATTTTACGAGACAAAGAAGCCGGTTGTGCTGTTGACCAACAACTTTGAGTTCACGTTTGAGGACATTTCTGAAATTTATCGCCTCAGATGGGCCATCGAGTCGCTATACAAACAGCTAAAACAAAATTTTCCGCTTCATTTCTTCTATGGGGACAGCGTCAACGCCATACAAATACAGACATGGGTAGTCTTGATTGCAAATCTGCTGATAACAGTTCTGTCAAGAAGCATCAAGAGGCACTGTGCATTCTCGCAGGTTGTTACCATGGTACGACTTATGCTCATGTACTACGTCGATTTTATCGCATTCATGGAAAATCCCGAGAAAACCTGGAATGATTTCCTTGCAAAGGAGATGCAAAAAGCACCACCAGAACCAAGTCTTTTCGATTAAGGGGGCTTACTTTTGAAAAAAATAAAACCCGAAGTCCTATTTTACGGGGCTTCGAGGAGGATTTTTATGCTCTTTTGTGTTTTACCGGACAGCAATAATTTCTGATAAAATACATACTTATCAAAAGTAGACTCCGTAAAACGTATATCTGAAAGAATAGTTTTAATGCCAAACTTATCAAATTCACCTTGATATTGTGAAAGCAATACCAATTCCGGATCAATTAGCGATATTACCGATTTTATCCCATAATTTTCACATATAAAAATAATATTTTGAACATATCTTTCAATATGGTTGAAATCTTTTTCAACACAAAAATATTTATCTCCAAAGTAAAGCGCAGGCGCATAAGGACTCATATCAAGAGTATATACCAAACCTCCATCACGATGAAAAACTTCTTTAAAGTACTCAACAACTTCGACCCGACGCCCTGGGCTTAAAATTAAGATATTCATATTATATATATTTTTTGCATAAATTCATCTATGTCCCAAGCTTCTCGCACAATCTTATGTCTTAAGCCGTTTTTTACAATGACTTTGGGATAATATTCAATAAATAAAGGAGAAAGCGACAAACTATAGGCACCTGTATTATAGATTTGGATTGTGTCACCTATTTGAAGCTCTTGGCAATCAATCAATTCAAGGAAACGGTCATTCTCAATACATGTATAACCAGACACAACCTGCCGAGCAATGATTTTGGTCGAAGTTGTCTGAACAGAACTCATAAACCTGACCGCGTTCATTTGAGGAGCGATATGCTTCACAGAACCATCAGTAAATACCAAACGTGTTGTTTGTATATCCTTTACTGCAAGTACACTACATACATACGAAAAAGGAGATGCCACTAATGCAGCACCCGGCTCCATTATTAGTAAAGTTTTGAAGGTATTTGATAATGCTTAAACACATTTACTATCGTAGATGCATATTCATCAAAAGTAGGTGCTCCTGGCTTATCACCAAACAAACAACCACCCATATCCAAATATTCAATTTTTGATAAATGGTTTGCCATTTGGCACATCTGCTCAGCTATAGTTTTAAATATCTTCAAGCTCTTGGTTCGAGTGCTGTGATGTCCGTGCAATCCTACAATGGAAACATTTGGAATCGAACTTAACAGTGAAATAGCCTTCTGCAAATCACCATTTTCTATATTAAAGCCAAATCGTCCCGGTTCTTTCCAGGAATAGTTTCATTGGGACAATAAGATTCCAAATCAAAATTGATTCTCAATCCTACTTTTATTTTGGCTCTCTTAGATGAAGAAAATAGAAGCAAATGCTCTATTTCTGAAAAATTATCCAAGTTTACTATGGCACCGTTCAAAACCGCTTCGTCTAATCCTTCAAAATTTTTATTAGGACCATTATAAACAATATTACTAATTTTATTGCCAACCCTTTGGGCAAGTTTATATTCAGGATATGAAACGACTTCTGCAAGAGCTCCATGTTCTTTCATCCAGTTAACTAACCACGGTAAGTTGTTGGTCTTATATGAGTATGCTATTTTAAAATTAGGCCATAATTTTTCAAAAGCTCTCTTCATGGATTCAAAATTAGATAGCAATTTATCTTCATCCAATAAATAATATGGAGTTTTATTCACTATTAAAATACTGTTTAATCTGTTCTACAATACGTTTAGAAGCATTTCCATCTCCATAGGGATTATCTATGTACGTCAATGCTTTTTTATATTCTACAGTTTGCATATAATGAAATGCTTCTTGAATGGAAGCTCTATCATTTTCACAGCAAATGATGTTAGAAGTCATAAAACGTCCATCTTGGCGGTGACCTATATTGAGGGTTGGTAAATGCCAATATCCTGATTCGTAAATGCCACTTGAGGAATTACCTACCATACAATAAAGTTGCGACAAAATGCTGACATAGCGTAACTGCCCCAAAGAGGCATATAAATGAAAATTAGAATGACTTTCCACATACCGGACTAATAATTGGTTAATATTACTTCCATAAATATCTGCATTGGATCTGGTAATAATGATTTCATAGTCTGCATATTCGTGTTGCAACACATCAAGCACAGTCTGTACATCAAGAAGATTCTTCTCACAACTCTTTTGTAACAGGATGGTAAGTCATCAATATCCATGGTTTGTCCGCATCTATGCCAAGTGAATCGGCTAGTTCTATGCGAGAAAGATTGGGAAGGCGAATAAAATTGTCAAGATTGGTCTCACCTACAACAAAAACATTCTTCATAGTTCCAATCATCCTACCAATACGGGCTGCAGAAGTTTGAGTACCTGGAAAGTGGAGTGTAGACATCATTGTAACAGCATTGCGCACTTCATTGTCAATAGCTCCTTCAGTGATGTCACCTCCTGAAATATGAGCTATCGGAATACGCATCACCAAAGCAGTACCAACTATGGGAAGCAACTCATATCTATCACCTAAGACAACAATCATATCAGGCTGAAGATGCAGAAAAGCATCGCTCATCCCAATACTGCACATCCCCATAGATTTCGCTATACCAGAAGCACAATCCGAGGACAACAACATATCGACTTTAGCATCAATATCATATCCGTCCTCCTCAATACAACGATAAGTCAACCCCTGTTCGGGAGACAGGTGTCCGCCTGTAACGATAAGCTGCAACTGTAACTCAGTAGCATGATGTATCTCATCTATCACCCAACGTAGCAGTCCATACTCTGAACGTGCACCAGTGACAACTGCGATTTTTTTCATTTATCTAATCTTACACTACTAGGAATATTCACCACCCGGTCAGCCAGCCACTCGGTATTCTCCAGCCCGTCCGTTTCGCAATGCTCGAACATGGGCAGTCGATTCATCAGTTCCCAAACGGGACGGGTCATCACACCATGATCATTTGTGTACTCCAAAAAATCAAGTTGAGCCGCCTTATCCTTTAGTACCACCGCATTGAGCCAATAATTCGATTTGCAATCAGCAGGTTCAGTAAAAAAAGTAATATCTTCCTTACCCTTGAAAAACTCAGCATAGCAGGCTGCTGTTTCACGCTTATCTGCCACATAGCGGTCTAGATTCTCCAACTGGGCACAACCTAGAGCGGCATTGATATTCGGCATCCGGTAATTATAACCAATATGGTCATGACGAAACTCCCAACGATGAGGTATCTTAGCCTGGGTAGTAAGGTGCTTGGCGTATGCGCCCAGTTCTTCATCCTGGAAAAGCAACATGCCTCCACCACCTGTAGTGATGGTTTTGTTTCCATTAAAGCTAATAGCACCCACCTTTCCGAATGTACCGGTATGGCGACCTTTATAAAAACTACCGATACTTTCGGCTGCGTCTTCAACCAATTCGATATGCCACTCACGGCAGATATCCGCCAGTTCATCTATTTTACGGGATGGCCGAAAGTGTGCATGGGAATACAAGCTTTTACACGACGACCGGTACGCTTGTTATAGCAAACTCCTTCTTTCAGTTCAGCATTCCTCTCCAGCCATGCCTTGACAGCTCGGGGCGAAAGTCCCATCGTTTCTTTGTCCACATCAATAAAAACAGGATATGCTCCGATATAAGTGACAGCATTGCAAGTAGCGATGAAGGTCAGAGCTTGGGTGAGCACCTCATCATCGCGTTCTACACCCACTAGCAGCATGGCCATGTGAAGGGCATTGGTACCACTCACACAGACTACGGTACGCTTGGCACCGGTGTACACAGCCATATCGTGCTCAAAGCGGTCAACAAAAGCACCGACACTTGACACGAAAGTCGTATCAATACATTCGTTGAGGTATTTTTTCTCGTTTCCGATAAACTTGGGAGCACTCAGAGGAACAAAATCTTGTGTTCCAAAAAGATGGTGAATGAATTCACAGATTTCAGCGTTGTTATTCATAGCTGTATATCGTTTTAATTACATTTTCTGATCCAGATTCTTCCCCTTTTCCTCATGTTCAAAGTTGGGGATGAAACGCTTTATCGCCATAACCACCTCTTCTTTGGTAAAATCCGGTTCGGCAAATATATTCTCCATTTCAGTAAAGAATGCATCTATCTCAGTCATCGGCCGTTTCACCACTTCCTCAATCACCCCCAGGCTGCAAAAACGATCCATATTAATTTTCTCACCAGAAACATAGAACTCCTCGTATGCCTTCTCACCTGTTGTATCACTTTTAAAATACACCACTGGGTAATCCTTATTATCAAAAGTCATATCCGAAGCAAATTTCTTCGCTTCCTCATCCGTTGCAAACTCTTTTTTCTCGCAGCCAACCGCTTTTATATACTCATCACAAATGGAAGAGAAAGTGAGCATCTGTCTTTCACCCAACTTTGGGAAGAATATTTCACCATTCTTACCTAGTATGCAGGCAAGCATACATATCTGGCCGCTTTCCTCCGGAGAAACAAAGTAGCGTTTCACATCATTGGGTGCAGCCAACGGCTGCTTTTCATGACACGCTGTATCCAGCCATCCGGCAAAGAACCGTTGGAAAAAGCTACATTGGCAAAACGGGCGGTGGTCACCTTGAACTTGGAAGAATACGCCATAATCATATCTTCCATAATACGTTTGCTGGCTCCCATGATATTCACCGGATTGGCGGCCTTGTCAGTGGAGACACAGAAGAAGTGCCTAGGCGGGTAAACGGCCAACAGGTCAAGGAATCTTTTTGCCTTGATATCATTGTTTTCAATGAGTGCCTGTACCGAATATTTGTCCTTCTCACTACGGACATGCTTGTGAGCTGAAAAATTCGCCACAATGTCAAAGCCTTTCTCCTCACGGAAGATCCTTTCAAAGATAGGATCGGCAAAGTTCAAGGTATATGCCCGATATTCCGCAGGTACATACATGCCGTATGTGGAACGCAGGTCACGTGTCAGTTCTGCCAATCCGTTCTCGTTCAGGTCTATTACAATCAGTTTGGAGGGCTTGAACGGCAAGACTGCTTTAATGAAAGAAGAACCGATGGAACCGGCACCTCCTATGACGCATACACTTTTATTCCTTATTTCTGCTTGAAGCGTTTCTTTATTAGCTTCAATATCTGCTGCAAACATACTTGTCGGACGACAAATCACATGGTCTGCAATGAATTGCTGTAAATTAAACATGGATTTATTAGGATTAGCATCTCATTTTGACACATCCTATAAAGAAAACCGCATTAAAGCAGTTTCCCTATAAATTGGGTCAAAAATTGGATTATCTTTTAATGCTTATTTAACGAAAAAGTAAGATATATTCCCAAGCAAAGTAAGCGGACTTAAACAGCAAAGTAAGTGAACTTACTTTGCCCACGAACATATCTTACTTTTTTCCACACTTTTCACCAGTTTTTCATCTCCGGTCATAACCGCTTTCTCGGTCGTCTTGCCCAAGCGTTATTGATACGCGCACGGATATTGCTGACAGTCTTGCCCGATACGAACAAAGGTGTGAGAGGAAAGAACAACGAGATAAAACGCTCCTTCACCATCTCTTCCGAAGTAATCTTCGGTTCCCGTTCGCCCATCTTAACTATAACCCTGGCCAGTTCCACCGCATTGGTACATTCTGCTATCTGTACCAGATAGATACGTAAATCCTCCACCTTATTTATATAAGAGAAAAGGCGCATAGCCTCGGGAGATAAAGCAGGTTCCTTGTCCATGCTTACATCATCCTTCTCTAGTTCCGCCTCATCACCATAATAATTCTGTGTGGCGGAAGTAGCATTGGGAAGAATCTGGTTGCTGCCTCCATAAATGTTGAAGACGATGCTGAAGTGTGTCTCACTATCCATAAGCTTATTGTTTGAATGATTCGTCAACGGGTAGTTAACGGTCAGTCAATAGCTAGTGAACGGCAGTCAACAGTTAGTAAACGATAATAAATAGATTTTTTTACGGTATTTCCCCGCATTAATTTTGTCGTGTCGGAAGGATGAACGAACATCCCGGAAACACAAAACTTTTAAACTTTATTTTATCATGATTGATTACAGTGTATTTATGATGGGCAACCCGATGGATGTCGATGCCGCCCAAAAGCGTATGCAAAGCTCAAGTTTCTGAAATCATGCCATTCAGCCAGTTTGTCAAACACATTGCCGACCACAATGGCGTATTCACTCGCGGAACGGTAAAAGGTGTAATAGCCGATATGTGCGAGTGCCTTGTAGAAATGCTTCTGGAAGGCAAAAAAGTACAACTGGCAGAATTAGGTAATTTCTGGATTTCTATAGGCTCGGAAGGTGCGGAAGACCTGAAGAAATTTACAGAAAGCAACATCACCGCCGTCAACATTGTGTTCACGCCGGGAGAAGACTTCCAAAATCTTCGTTCCCGCGCCGCTTTCAATCCCGTAGCAAGCCGCATAGCCCAAGCCGCCACCCTGAAGGCCGAAAAGGCCGGTAAAGGCACAGTCGACTTGGATGCCGCCAAAGGAAAGACCCCGGCTTCCACGAATGAAAACAATCCGTCATTATGATAAAATACCACGTTTTCTCGATGGGAAATGCGTCCGACAGGACGATGCCCAAGAAAGCATACGCAAAGTGTGTGGCCAACGAAACGGTTTCGCATAAGAAACTCGTAAAGAAAGTGACGGAACATCTCCGCTTTTTCCCACACGGCATGATGGAAGCGGTGCTGGAGGAAGTCTTCAACCGCCTGTCCGAGCATCTTGCCCAAGGCGACCGAGTCACCTTGACGGCCTCGGAACATTCAGTGTCTCCCTGAAATGCGAAGGAGCCGCTTCGGAGGCTTTGTTCTCCAAGAAAAACATCAAGGGCGCGCACATCGTGTTTACCCCGTGTCGCAAACTCAAGGAGACATTTGCAGATATGGAATATAAAATGAATCCACGAATCTTTTAATGTCATGGAACTTATATTATTCATCTATTTAAAGACAAAGCGTATGAAAAAGAACTGGAAAAATGTACTGCTGTACATCGTCCGCATCATTGAGTTGCTCATTACAGGCGCTGCCGGAGGAGCGCTTGGAAGCGGCTTATGAGAACGGTTTCGTTGATTATCGTGCACTGCTCTGCCAATAAGGCGGGCAGTGCCTTGCGAACGGAGGACATTGACCGCTACCATCGTTCATTGGGCTGGAAGTGCTGTGGTTACCACTATGTGATTCCTACAGACGGAATGATAGAAGCCGGACGCCCGGAAGAGTTGGTTGAGCACATTGCGAGCACCACAACAGCCACAGTATAGGTATATGCTACATAGGCGGACTGGATGATGGCGGAACAACGCCGAAAGACACCCGGACGGAAGCACAAAAGGCTACGCTGAGAAAACTGATTGAACAACTGCATCAACGTTATCCCAAGGCACTGATTGTAGGCCATCATGACTTGAATCCGCAAAAAGCCTGTCCATGTTTCCATGTCACAGCTGAATATATAGACTTGCAACCTTAATTGCGTCTGTAGTCTTATCTGCCATCCATCGTCCTGCAAGGAATGTATGGATGGCTTTAATTAAACTAATCAATTTTTTCAAACGGAAACGCATGAAGATAGCTCACTGCCACCGTCATATTGCCAAAAGCGAATACCAGCCTTGTATTGCGGTGCAAACGCATGATACATCCCTCTTTCCCCCGAAAGACACCACCGGTAATACGGATTCGTTGCTTTTTCTGAAGATAGTCCTCCAAAGGCCGGTTCATCAGCTCGATATTGTAAGGCATGGATTCATACAGATAGATAAATTCCTCCATCTGACGTTGAGGAATTACTGCCGCACGGTGTGTGTTATAGTCCGTCACCAGATACTGGCGGGGAAGCATGGCAGACAGAATACATTCCAACTGCCCCAAGGGGGCACATACAAACAGCCAACCGTTGCCTTCAATCCCTTTCTCGTTCGTCAACGTATTCAGTTTCTGAGTGGAGCCGGTAGCAAAAGCCTCTTTCACCACCCGGGCAGAGTCACGGCGAGCGGTATATTCCTCTTTGGTATAAGCACATTGCTCGAAACGTTTCCTATGATCGGTGGCAGTGTAAGAAAACACCTTGAAGCAAAAAAATCTCTCTCTTCTACGGTACCTGATGGTGTACGAAGCCGAACAGCTTTCCTGCCACTGAAAACACTGATATAGCGTTTCAGTTCTTTGTTGGAAAGATACAGATAATACCAACTG
>SCPO01000343.1_pt1 | contig 12772 bp, 19 predicted proteins | sample 6106821 | NCBI WGS metagenome assembly SCPO01 (sample SAMN10720448, study PRJNA508395) | human gut metagenome | isolation source: Participant 2 stool, 0 month | host: Homo sapiens | collected 2017 | reverse complement strand
TCCAGCTTGGTGCGCTGGGTGTGGTCGCGCAGGACCTGCGCCGAGATACAGTTCTGGCACTGGGTGCTTCTGCCAAAAGTCGTAGCATTTGCAGTAGTCGCTGAGGGTCTTGTCACTGCCGACCTGCGCAGCTCTCCAACAGGCGCACGACCGTAAAAATCGTGCGGTATTGGGCCATTTCCTTTTCGACCTGTTCTCTGGTCATATTCTGCCGCCTTTTGTGGATTTATTGTGTTATATACTACAACAGTATAACATCGTGCGGCGAAAAAGTCAATTTGTTTGTGGCGATGTCGTACATAACCGTGGGCAGCGCCGCATAGGCTTGTACCGTGAGGGGACGACCTATGCGCCGAGTTGTATTCTATCTATTTATAATAGCTGTTTTTCTGGCGGCCCCGCTGGCAGCACTGCCCCGGCGGGGGGAGACTGCGCCCGCTGCCACCACTGCGCCCACGGCCACGGCAGAGCCAACCGCCGCCGCGCCCTACCGCGCCGTGTGGGTCAGTTACCTGGAATGGCAGCAGGTGGATTTTCCACGCCGGAGACGTTTTCTGGCGATATAGCGGTCATACTGACAATATCCGGGACCTGGGGGCCACTGTCGCTGGCGCAGGTACGGCCCTTTGGGGATGCACTCTACCCCAGCAGCTACTACCCATTCAGCCACCTTTGCACCGGGCAGCAGGGCGGGACCCCGGCTCTGACCCGCTGGCCCTGCTGGTGCAGGCCGCCCACGACCGGGGCTTGCACTGGAAGCCTGGGTCAACCCCTACCGCATCCAGGCTGGGCTGACCCGGCGCTCGCGGCGCCAGCCCGGCCAAGCTGCACCCCGATTGGGTCAAATACACCGACACCGGCGCCTACCTGACCCGGCCAACACGGCGGTGCGGCAGTACATAGCCGATGCTGTGGGAGAGCTGTGCGCCAACTATGATGTGGACGGCATCCATTTCGACGACTATTTTTACTCCCACCACCGCCCCGGCCTTTGACGCGGCGGACTACGCGCCAGCGGCACGGCGCTGGCCCGGGACGACTGGCGGCGGGAGAACGTGAACGCGCTGGTGGAGCTGTGCCACGCCACGGCCCGGCGGTACGGCGTGCGGTTCGGCGTGGCCCCGGTGGGGACCCCGAACTACGCCCTGCAATACAGCGACGCGGCCCGCTGGCTGCGCCAGGGCACGGTGGACTACCTGATGCCGCAGCTGTACTGGGGACAGGAATATGTGAAAGATGGCGACATCGCACAGCCTGGCCGGCGGCGGCGGGCCATACTGCCCCGGGCAGCGGGAGTCAGGCTGTACGCGGGCTGGGGCCTACCGCATCGGCGCAGGGGATGGATCCGACGCGGGTTCCGAGGGCATCCGGCCGCGCCCTGGCCGATCAGCTGAATTTACTTGACCGCCTGGGCGTGCGGGGCGGGCCTGTACCGCTATGCCAGCTTGTTTGATGCGTCCGACTATGCGGGTCTGGCCGCTGCCGAAGTGGACGCCGTGCGGCAGGTCTGGCAGATCGACCAAAGAAGTAAGGACTAAAGAATTAAATGAAAATTCTACTTAAATATCAGGAAAGAGTATGGTATAATAAAATACAAAGCCCCAAGGGGAAGGCTTGGAAGATAAGGGGAACCCTCATGACCAATACCCAAGAACTCTACACACGTTGGTTATCCCAGCCGGATCTGGACGATGCCATCAAGGCTGAACTGGTCAGCGTGGCGGGCGACAACGACGCCATCGCCGACCGCTTCTATCGTGACCTTGCGTTCGGCACCGGCGGCCTGCGCGGCGTCATCGGCGCGGGCACCAACCGCATGAACCTCTACACCGTGCAAGGCTACGCAAGGTCTGGCCGACTACCTGAACGCCAGCGGCCTGCCGAAAAGGTCGCCATCGCCCACGACAGCCGCCACAACGGCGAACTGTTCGCCCGCGAGACCGCCCGCGTGCTGGCGGCCAACGGCATCACCGCCTATGTGTACCCCGCCTGGAGCCGACGCCCGCCCTGTCCTGGGCTGTGCGGTATCTGGGCTGCGGCGCGGGCGTCTGCGTGACCGCCAGCCACAACCCCGCCAAGTACAACGGCTACAAGGTCTACGGCGCGGACGGCTGCCAGATCACGCTGGAAGCCGCGGAAAAGATTTTGGCTGCGATTGAAAAAATCGACTGCTTCGACGGCGTCAAACTCGCCGACTATGACAAGGCCTTGGCCGACGGCAGCATCGTTAGGATCGGCGATAAATGCCTTGACGACTTTGTGCAGGCTGTCTACGACCAGCGTGTCGGCGACGGCGCGGGCATTGACGCGCTGAAGCTCGTCTACACCCCGCTCAACGGCACTGGCCTCGAGTGCGTCAAAGCTGCTGGCGAAGCTCGGCGTCACCATGTGACCGTTGTGCCCGAGCAGGAAAAGCCGAACGGCGATTTCCCCACCTGCCCCTACCCGAACCCCGAAATTCGGGAGGCTATGCAGAAAGGTCTGGAACTGTGCGATACGGTCAAGCCGGATATCCTGCTGGGCACCGACCCCGACTGCGACCGCTGCGGCACCGCCGTGCCCGACGGCAAGGGCGGCTACCGCCTGATTACAGGCAATGAGATGGGTATCATTCTGCTGGATTACATCTGCCGCACCCGTCTGACCCAGGGAACCATGCCCGCCGACCCGTGGCAGTAACGACGATCGTTTCCACCGATATGGCAGCGCCAGTGGCAAAAATACGGCGTCGAGCTGCGCCGCACCTGACCGGCTTTAAGTTCATCGGTGAACAGATCGGCAAGCTGGAAGCCGAGGGCCGCGCTGACCGCTATATCTTCGGCTTTGAGGAGAGCTACGGCTACCTGTCCGGCGCAACACGTCCGCGACAAGGACGCCGTCAATGCCACGCTGCTGGTCTGCGAGGCCGCCGCCTGGTACGCCCAGCAGGGAAAGACGCTGCTGGACGCCATCGAGGCGCTGTACAAGGAGTTCGGCTACTACCGCAACGCGCTGTGCAGCTTCGCCTTTGAGGGCGAGAGCGGTATGCATACGATGCAGAACCTGATGAAGAACCAGGCACCAACGCCCCGGCGGAAATTGCCGGGTACAAGGTGGAAAGCGCCGTCGATTACGACACCGACGGTACCGGTCTGCCCCGCGCAAATGTTCTGAATACCACCTGGCGGGCGGCCCAAGCTGATGATCCGCCCCTCCGGCACCGAGCCGAAGATCAAAGTTTATCTGTCCGCCGTCGGCGAGAGCGAAGCGGCCGCCGACGCCGTGAACGCCGCACTGAGCAAAGCCGCTGCAGAAATAATGAAAGTGTGATCGTATGGCAATCGTAAAATTGACCCCAAGCTGCAAAGATTATCTGTGGGGCGGGAGCCGCCTGCGCACCGATGTCGGCGTGCAGAGCAGCCTGGACCCCTGGCCGAAGCATGGGTGCTGTCCTGCCACCCGGACGGCCCGAGCTACCTGCCCGACGGCAGCACGCTGGCTGACTATGTAGCCGCCCACCCGGGGTGCCTTGGCACCGACTGTGAGAAGTTTGAGCAGTTCCCGATCCTGACAAAATTCATCGACGCCAAGAACAATTTGTCCATCCAGGTGCACCCCTCCAACGAGTATGCGCTGAAAAACGAGCACCAGTACGGCAAGACCGAAATGTGGTATGTGCTGGACTGTGAGCCGGGTGCCTTCCTGTACTATGGCTTTGACCACGAAGTTTCCAAAGAGGAATTTGCCGAGCGCATCAAAAACAACACCCTGACGGAAGTTCTGAACGCCGCGCCGGTGCACAAGGGCGACTGCTTCTTCATTCCCTCGGGCACGCTGCACGCCATCTGCAAGGGCATCGTCGTGGCCGAGGTCCAGCAGAACTCCAACGTGACCTACCGTGTCTACGACTATGGCCGCGTGGGCCGACGGCAAGCCCCGCGCCCTGCACGTGGAAAAGGCGCTGGACGTGACCCTGCGCACGCCGCCGGTCAAGCATGATTTCGGCGGGCATCTCGCCCGGTGTGAGTATTTCACCGTCGATGCCAAGAACGGCGATTTTGACTGTGTGGCCGATGAAAAGAGCTTTGTCTCGCTGCTGATCACCGACGGCGCGGGGGAACTGACCTGCGGCGGCGAGACCGTCCAGGTCAAGAAGGGTGAGAGCTACTTCCTGCCCGCCAACAGCGGCGCGTACACTGTCAAGGGCCAGTGCCAGACACTGGTGACGGTGGTGTAAAAGAAAACAAAAAAGCCTTCTCCCTTGGGAGAAGGTGGCCAAAGGCCGGATGAGGGGCGCGTTTGCCGTTATTGCCCGTGAACGGGTTGTAATTGCAGCGTCGCCCCTCATCAGTCTGCTTCGCAGACAGCTTCCCCCAAGGGGGGAGCCAAAAATAAAGCACCGCATCACGGTTTGTTGACCGTGATGCGGTGTATTTGTTTACAGGGCTTTGATATACGCCAAATCGGCCTGCGCGGCGGGAGGATGACCTCGTCCCGCAATAGGGCGGCGTCGGGTGGTCGCGGTGGAGCCATTCGCGGATGACGGTGTAGTCCATCTGGCCCGCGCCCAGGGCAGTGGGGGTGCGCGGCGCGTCGGGGTGGAACACGGCGTCCTTCATATGGACACAAGCTAAATCTTTGCCGATGACCTCGCACCAGGCGGGCCAGAACGCGGCCTGGCGGGACACATCCGCCGCCGTCAGCACATTGACCGGGTCAAAGATGATGTGGAAGTGGTCGGTCAGCCACGGCCTCTTTCAGGGTGCGCAGCTTTTCCACCGTGCCCAGCGTGTGGACGAACACCGGTTCCAGCGCAAAGCAGGCGTCGATTTTGGCAGCCTGCTCCACAATACGCAGGATGCTGTCGGTCAGCAGCGGCAGGGTCGCCGCTTCTCGTCCTCGGTCAAATCGCGGCAGGCGCTTTCGCTGCCGACGTGTTTCGCACCGACGGCTTTCTGGTAGTGCAGGGCGCGGCAGACTGCGGCGACGGCGTTTTCGCGGATGGCGGTGTCAGGATTGCTCAGATCCTGGTAGCAGCTCAGCACCGAGATTTCGATGCCTGCCTCGGCGAAAGCCGTGCGGATATCCGTGAGCTGGGCGGGGGTGATATCGTAAAATTCGATGCCCCGATAGCCTTGGCATGGCCAGCTGGGCGGCATTAGCCGTTGGCGGTCAGCACATCGGCCAGACCTTTGGCGGTAAAGCACCCGTAATCATGGGCGCGGCAGCCGTATTTCATGGGGGAAACCTCCTTGTGTAAGGGTAAATATGCAGTGACGGCAGGCTGAGGGCCGGGCGTGCCCGGCCCCTACCGGGAGGACGCACCGCGCCCTTTCTGCATCGTTAAAATGCCCCCGGCAAACCGGAGGGCAGCTGCGGCAAGAGAGAGGAATCTTACCCCTTGACGCCGCCGGCGGAGACACCGCCGACAATGTATTTTTGCAGGATCATCGAAGAGGGATGACGATGGGCAGGATGGACAGAACCGATGCCGCCAGGATCGAGCTCCAGTCCACGCCGGTGTTGCCGATGAAGTTCTTGGTGGCAATCTGGATCGTGTACTTCTTCTGGTCAGACAAAACCAGCAGCGGCAGGATGTAGTCATTCTCAGCGCCACATGAAGCTGAAGATCGTCAGCGTGATGGTGACGTTGGAGCCCGGCAGCATGATGTTGGAGAAGATCTTCCACTCGCTGGCACCGTCGATACGCGCGGCCTCGACCAGAGACAGCGGCAGCGACATATAGTGCTGGCGGTACATGAAGATACCGGTCGTGGTGGTGACAACAGGCAGGATGACGCCCCAGATGTTGTTGTACAGGCCCATGGCGCTGATAACGCTGAACTGGGGACGGTCAGCGTCTCACCGGGGATCAGGGTGCCCAGCAGGAACACGCCGAACACGAGGTTGACGTACTTGATCTCAAAGCGGTAGATGGCCAGCGCATAACCGCACATGGCGCTGATAAGCAGTGTGATGAGGGTGCCGACCACGGCCAGGAACAGGCTGTTCTTCACATAGCCCATGAAGCCGCCTGCCAGGACAGAGGAGTAATGCTCCGTCGTCGGGGTGGAGGGGAACATATGCAGCGGGTAGGTGAACAGCTCGCCGGACGGCTTGAAGGAGCTGAGCACCAGCCAGATAATGGGGAAAATCACGATGACGCCGATTGCCAGAGAAAGGATCGTCATTGGAATGCTGACGTGCTTGTCTTTCATCAGGTTTCACCTCCGTTATTGACCTTGAACTGGGCAAAGGCAATCAGGGCAAAGATGATCATGACAACGGTGGAAATGGCCGAAGCATAACCGTACTGCATCTGGTTGAAGCCCTTGTCGAAGATGTACTGGATGATAAAGGTGGTGCTCAGGCCGGGGCCGCCCTGCGATACCTTGACCAGGGCGTACTCTTTGAGCAGGTTGACGGTGGACAGCAGCACGACCATGAACGTCGTGGGGGCCAGCATCGGGACTGTGATGCGGAAGAAGGCCTGCACACCGCTGGCACCATCGATGGTAGCTGCCTCATACAGATCGTTGGAGATGCTGTTGATACCGCCGATGTAGAGGATCATGTTGAAGCCGATGGACGCCCAGACCGATGCGAACGCGATGACAAAGGTGGCAAGACGCGGGTTCAGCGACCATTCCAGCGCGGTGCCGCCCAGCGAACGGATGATAAAGTTTACAAGGCCGTACTCCTGGCTGAACATCCAGTTGATGGTAATACCGACGACCAGCGCACTCATCAGAACGGGGATATAGACCATCGTACGGGTCAGGCTCTTGGCGGCAACGCGCTTGGAGCAGAGCAGCACCGCCACCAGCAGCGGGATGATGACGCGGAACGGCAGCGTGCAGACCGTGTACAGCAGCGTCCGTCCCAGGGACAGATAGAACTTGGAGTCTTTAAACAATGTGATGTAGTTTGTCAGACCCACAAAGTCCATGGTTTTCCAACCGTCATAGTTGGTGAAGGAAAAAGCGATGCTGAGCACAAGCGGCACAAGGAAAAATACACCGAACAAAATGCAGCAGGGCGCACAGAACGCCCAGAATGCGCCGGTGTGCTTCAGCGACGATTTCTTCTTCATATTCATTCCTCCTTTATTCTCTTTGGCCGGGCTTCCACCGCCCGGTCCCTTTGATGTGTTTAGTATAGCATTGCAAAAGGCGCAAATACCACCGCTTTTTTCTTTCTTTCCCCGAAATGCATTGCATTTATTGCGCGATTTTGACAGGTGACGCAAAATTTGAACGTCGTTTTGGCGAGAATGTACAAACGCAATGCGGCAAAATTGTGCAAACCGTAAAATCGTGCATCCACAGTGAATGTCACTGCGCAAATTGTACATGGATTGTGCAAATTTCAAAGGGATGCAGCGTCAGCGGCAGGCTGTGCTGCACGGCTTCTTCTCCGGGCAGGGGCTGTTCCATCGGCGTGCAGCGCACGGCAGCGGCATCATCCGGCAGGGCCAGCGCCGCGCGGGTGCGGGTGCCCCAGCTCTCATACAGGCGCAAAATCAGGCCGGAGCCATCCTCGGCTTTCTTCACGGTCTCCAACACGACATTGGGGGCATCTACGCGGAACTGGCTGTACGCGGCAGGCAGCGCGCCCGCGGGTTGGGCGGCCACGGCCAGAGGCAGCGCCGGGGCGTTCAGGTCGTACCCGGCGGGGATGACCCCGCCCTGCCGCCAGTCGCCCAGGTGGGGCAGCAGCGCATAGGTAAAGTCGTGGGCCCCCTGGTCGGCGTGGGGGTCCGGGTAGGTGGCGGCCCGCAGCAGCGAGAGCCGCAACACGCCGTCGTGGACATCATAGCCGTAGCGGCCGTCATTCAGCAGCGCCGCGCCGTAGCCCGGCTCGGACAGGTCGGCCCACTTTATGGGCGCAGACCTCGAAGCGGGCCTCGTCCCAGCTGGTGTTGGTGTGGGTATCCCGGGCAATGCTGCCGAACTGGATATCATACTGGGCACGGTCGGCGCAGATATCCACCGGGAAAGCAGCTTTCAGCAGCACATGCTGCTCGTGCCAGCCGATGTGGGTGGCGTCGATGCGGCGGCTGTGGGGTAGAGGGTGATATCCTGCACGAGCTGCGACCGGAAATGGCGCGTTCCAGATGCAGGCGGCAGCAGACCGGGCTGTTCTCGGCCACAGTCAGGCGGGCCGCACCGTCCGGCGCAAAGCGGTGGCGGCGGTAGTATTTTTCCAGGTTCCAGGCGTCGTACTCGTCGGGGCGGTCCTCAAACAGCTGCAGCTCGTTGGCGCACTGCCCGGCAGGGATCAGCTCGCGGCCGGCCTCTTTGTCCAGCAGGGCGGTGATCTCGCCGCAGCCGTTGAATACGATGTGATAGAGCGGCGTGTCAATGATATAGCCGCCGTCGTTTTCGGTGACTTCGGCGCAGGGGGTCTCGGGTTCTGCGTCGGCAAAGGGGTAGAACCGCCAGCCCTTGGCGGGCAGGTCCTTGGCGACAAAGGTCAGCGCGCCGTTTTCGGCATGGCAGGGCAGCGGGTGTCCGCCGTCGGTGATTCCGCTTGCCCCGCAGGCGACGCGGACGACGGTGTCCCGGGCAAAGCCCAGCTGGTTGAACACGACCACGCCGGGACGGTCGGTCTTGATGAGGGCCGCGACGGTGTGCAGCGCGTCATCGGTAATTCTGGCATCGGACGCGAGGATCTCGCCGTACTGCTGCTGCGAGACTTCGTATACCTCGCCCAGGGCCGAGCCGGGTAAAATATCGTGGAACTGGTTCAGCAGGGTCAGCTCCCAGTTGCGGTGCAGCGCGGCGGCGGGGTAGGCGTAGCCGGTGTGCAGGCTTTCGGCCAGAGCAGCGGCGGTCTCGGCGGTCAGGTTGGCAAACTCGGCGGCGCGGTTGGCCCGCTTGTTGCGGCTCTGGCTGGTGAACACGCCGCGGTGGTACTCAAAGTACATCTCGCCGTGCCAGCAGGGCAGGTCGGCCTGCGTCTCGTCAAGGTGCTGCTTCAATTTGTCAAAGTAGGGGGCCGCGTGGGTCAGGCGGGTCTGGGGCGCACCGGGGATGCCCTTCTCCATGCGGCGGTTGGTCTCCAGCATTTCAGCGGTCACACCGCCGCCGCCGTCGCCGTAGCCATAGCATTGCAGCACATCCTGGGTCAGCTCCTTGTCCTGAAAGCGCTGCCAGCAGCCCATGACCTGCCTGGGGTTCAGCAGGCCGTTGTAGGTCGTGTTGAAGCTCGGCTTCGGGTTGCGGTCGGGGCGCTTGTCGTAGTCCTTGGTGGAGATAAAGTAGGCCAGTACCTCGGTGCCGTCGATGCCGCGCCAGCGGGTCAGATCGTGGGGCATACAGTTGGTATCGTTCCAGGCCATCTTGGTGGTCATGAACCAGTCCATGCCGCACTGGGCCATAATTTGGGGCAGTGCGCCGCTGAAACCGAAGGCATCCGGCAGCCACAGGATGTGCCCCTGTTTGCCGAATTCCCGGCCGAAAAATTCCTGCCCGTGCAGGAATTGGCGGATCAAACCTCGCCGCTGGCCATGTTGCAGTCGGATTCCAGCCACATACCGCCCTCCGGTTCCCAGTGGCCGTCGGCGACGCGGGCGCGGATCTTCTCAAACAGCGCGGGGCAGTCTTTGCGCACAAAATCGTAGAGCTGCGGCTGGCTGGACAGGAACTTGTACTCGGGGTAGCGGTCCATCAGGTAGTTGACGGTGGCAAAGCTGCGAATGGCCTTTTCCCGCGTCTGGGCCAGCGTCCAGAGCCAGGCCACGTCGATGTGGGTGTGGCCGACACAGTCCACCGTGACCGGCTGCCGCTGGCAGAAGCTCGTAAAATTCCTCTTCATATAGCGGCGGGCGGCGGCGACGCTGGCGTAGAACGCGGCGCTGTACGGGTCGCGCAGGTCGAGCATATCCAGCGCTTTTTCCAGATACCGCCCGATGCCGATGGCGTTGGTGTCGCCCTCGTCCAGCTGGACAAGCACCTCGTAAGGGGCTTTCAGGTCGTAGTACAGGCCGGTGATCTCATCGTCTCGCACGGCAGTCTCGACTTTAAAAAGACGTCCTGGGCCGGGGTGTTGCAGTAGGTATACAGTCCCAGCTGCCAGGTCTGGCCCTCGGCAGCGGCGGAGGTCAGGTCAAACTCGGTATGGTTGACATCCAGTCCGCAGACCAGCGCACCATTTAAGTAGGCGAGGAACTGGGGGTTGTTGTTGTTCCAGATATCGGTTGCGCCGGTGGAGACCAGGCAGACAAGGTGACGCCCGGCGCTGCCCGCCGGTGCGGTGATGCCGCCCCGGAAGCAGTAGTGGGCCTCCACGCCGCCGATAGCATCGCCGGGGGCAAAGGGTGTCCAGCCGGGGGCTGTGGCCGGGTCCTCCTGCACGGTGTCCCAGCTGTGGTAGGCAGGATTTTTGCGCAGCCCCAAAACCGGGTGCGCCCCTGCAGCGCCAAAGTGCGCAGGGCGTCCAGCACCGGGCGCGCCCGGCGGCGGAGTTCAGTGTTGCATGGCGGCCCTTCCTTTTTTATAAGATTAAGTGTGTGGTAGGGAAGCGGCGGCCAGGGGACTGGCCGCCCTACGAGGCAGCAAGGCGGGTAACGGCATTGTAGGGGCGAACGTTGTTCGCCCGCACTCTGGCAACCCCTGTTCAAGCACAGTATAACATCTCAAACTGCGCAGACAATGCAGTTTTGCGCGGTAGGGGCGAACGGTGCGCATTTATTGTTTATGGGGGAAAACGACTGCTTTTTATTAAAAATTGGTTACAGAAACATTGCATTTCTTTCACTGAAAAAATAAGCGCCGGCGCAAAATAAGCGCAACTTGGCATCATTAGAACAAACGATGTGTGAAAGTGCACAATTTCAGCCGCTTTTCTTGATGCATTTGCCAGATTGAAAAATCGAGACGCAAAAAATGCAATGTGCCGCAATGCAAATCAGCAAGATAGGCGTAGAGAATCCACCCGCCGCAATGGTACACTATGGATACACCAAGGGAACGGAAAGCCCAGTTCCCAAGCCCCGGAACGGAGCAAACCGGGTGAGGGCCCGGTGGATATACCCTATTTTTATTTCTACTTTACAGGAGGTAAAACCAACATGAAAAAAGCACTTTCTCTGGCTCTGGCAGCCGCGATGGCGGCTTCTCTGGCAGCCTGCGGCGGTTCTCCCGCTGCATCTACGGCCAGCTCCGCTGCAACAACGGACACCGCAGCTTCCGGCGCCGCTTCTGCCGGCGGCCAGACCCTGAAGGTCATGCTGTCTGAGGAGCCCGGCGAGGGCGATGCATTCGCTACCACCCTGAAAGTGGGCCGACGAAACCGGCAACACCGTTGACATCATGGTCATCCCCTACGATGACCAGCTGACCAAGTTCCCCCTGATGGCCAAGAACAACGACCTGCCGGATCTGCTGTCCACCACCCGTCTGGCTCGTCTGTACCCCCGATGAGTTCGAGGATCTGGGCAAGTGCATTGACACCTCCATCTTTGAGCCGCAGGCCCTGCAGATCATCAGCCAGAACTACCTGACGGATAAGCTGTCTGTTCTGCCCCAGCAGTTCACCATCACCAACGTATTCTACAACAAGGACGCTTTTGAGGCTGCGGCATCGAGTGCCCGACGGTGGACGACCGCTGGACCATGGACGAGGTCTATGAGGCTGCCAAGAAGCTGCAGGATTCCGGCGCTGTCAAGTACGGCATGGCTATGGATGCCTCCCGCGCCCGTTATGACAACCTGATGTACATGAACGGCGGTTCTCTGGTCGAGAAGGACGGCGACTCCTTCAAGTCGGTCGTTGCAGACAGCCAGCAGAACATCGACACCCTGCAGGCCTTTGTCGATGCCAACAACAGCGGCATCATGCCCAAGGCCATCTGGGCCGGTGGCTCCAGCGACAACCCGGGCGACTACTTCAAGAACGGTGACGTAGGCATCTACTTCTCCGGCTCCTGGAACTACAACCCCTTCGTGCAGGATATCACCAGCTTCAAGTTCGGCGTCATGCCCTCTCCTGTCGGTTCTGCAGGCGGTTCCGCTATCCTGGGCGGTGCCGGTCTGGCCGTTCCCACCAACGCAAAGAACAAGGATCTGGCTATTGAGTTCCTGAAGTGGTTCTACACCGACAAGAACTTTGCCGATTATCTGGCACTTGATAAGGGCCTGTCCTCTCTGAAATCCGTCACCTATGAGCCTGCTGATCCCGATCAGGCTGCCGACTACAAGGTCCTGCAGGCTGAGGTCGGCCAGACCACCGATGCATTCGCCATCGACGAAAGCCCGAGTGGCGCAACTACTACGACAACGAGTACCGTGACGCTCTGAAGCAGGCTGTCAACGGCGACCTGACTCCGTCTGACGCTCTGACCGAGTTTGCTACCGCACTGGCTGACAAGGCCGGCTGGGCACACTAATCAACCGAATCAACAGGGGAAGTGATTCCCCAGGGCGAACACGCCCGCCCAAACCGGGCGGGGCGTCTGTTGTTTTAATAAACCTTTTTAATAAAGGAGAAGCCAAAGCATGGCAAACGAATTGCATTTTCCCTTGTTTCACGGGTATGTGGACCGCTGGCTGGTCAGCGGCGTGACCGAAACGCCGGTCATCACAAGCCCACGGCCCTGCACGGTGCCGAAAACGAAAAGCTGAACACCGCCCCAAGGATAAACCCGGCGAGGAACAGTTCAAGGCCGAGCGCCGCGCCAAAGCCACTGCCTGGCGCTGCGCAGTTGGACACTCCGCCCCGGCGGGTGGTGGGCGGCGCGGATAACGCTACCCCCTTTGCCGTCTACTGGCCGTTTGACGATATCGGCGTG
>SCPO01001306.1_pt1 | contig 12866 bp, 14 predicted proteins | sample 6106821 | NCBI WGS metagenome assembly SCPO01 (sample SAMN10720448, study PRJNA508395) | human gut metagenome | isolation source: Participant 2 stool, 0 month | host: Homo sapiens | collected 2017 | reverse complement strand
CAAAATAATTGGCCTGCTCGATGATATGCTTTACCCTCTCATCACCAACAAGCTGGTTGAACGATGATTCTGTAAGCTTTTACTCTTTATCTCCTTGTCACCAAGCAGTGAAACATCTGTTATTCCAAAGTAGTGGAATGGGCACAGCATGTTTTCCTCCATAGCCTGCTGCAAACGAATCTCATATGCAATCTGATAATTAAAAATCTGGTAAATGTTTTTCCGTCAATATCATCATCGCGCTTATCGGGAGTCGCTGTCATTCCAAGCCACAGCTTTGGTGTGAAATAGTTCATCACCTTCTGGTATGTGTTGGCCGAGCTGTGGTGCCTCGTCCAAAATTATGCAATCAAAGTCATCCGGTGCATATTTTCTCAAGTGCTCATCACGATTTAAGGTCTGTACCGTCGCAAAAACATAATCCCTGTCATAGTCACTGTACCCTGCACCGACAAGTCCCATAGAAACTGATTTATCAAAAATCTTTTCGTATGATTTTTGTCTGTCTTGCAAGCTGACCCCTGTGTACGAGAAACAGTACTCGTTTAAAGCCCAGCTCACGCATGGCAAACGCAGATGCATATGTTTTTCCGGTACCCCTCGTGTCAAGGGTGTGATGGGGAATTTTTATTTTTCTGATAGGGTTTATTCAGTTATTTGCTTATTATGATTGCTCTCAAATAATTGTTCTAATATTTCTAGTATCTCCACATTTTCTTCGTACAGAACTGTTCCATCTCCATCCATCGAATAGTGAATATCACAAATAACATCACGGATGGTACAATTTTGGTAACAATCACAATCCAACGCTATATATCTATCACTAATAACTGCGGCTATGTCATTACCCCATATGAACATTATCAAATAAATAATGGACAAAATCTATAGAAAAATTTCTGTCATCATCAATCGTATTCATTTGAAAAGTATGAGAGCCCGAATTGAGTTCGTTTCTATAATAGTGTAGCTTTGTTTTAACATCTGACGTTATTACTCCTATCCTTTCCAATTCGTCGATACGCTCTCCCAATTGTTTACTTGTTAATTTGTATTCATCATATTGTTTTGCAAAAATTGTTTTCAAATACTCTTCCAAAAGACTCTCAATTCATTTTCTGACATACTATCCGTTTCAGCATTATTAAACTTAGAAATATTTAAATATTCTTTATCAAATCCTGTCAAAAATTCTTCTTTAGCATCCATATCAAATATTCCATTTGAATTTCCATCCATATGTGCCAGCTTATAGAAATTAAAATGTTCAAAATATCTATCGCTTAGCATCTTGGAGAACATAAAATGATGCGATAAAATAAATGTTTGTTCTACCTCATCAGAAACATTAATCAAACTATTTATTATAATCTTCATTCTATTATCATCAAAACTTGTAACAGGATCATCAAGCACTAGAATAATTTTCTCCTTTTCATCTCGAGGCATACATTCCAACTTAGCCATAAAGACCGCTAACGCAAGTGCTCTTTTATCTGATTCGCTAAATACAGCTCCTGTCATACCACTTTCAGAAATTAATACATTATTGAACGATATATTAACTCCAAATATTTTCTTGTATCCTTTGTTACTAAAATCTCCTCTTTCTATTTTGAATTTATGTCCACCATATCGTTTAAATATAGTATCAATTACATCAAAATAATTATCTAAATACTCTTTTTGATTTTCCTCCAACGCCTTTGATTTTTCTTTAACTTTGCAATTCTTTTCTTCAATCAAATTGAATTGTAGTTTCCATTGTTCGCAATCATCATTTTCTTTTAATCTTGTGATTTTCTCTTCAACTACACGTAATTGATTCATATATTTATCATTTTCTTCTTCATACGAACTACTATTAATATCATTTTTACCGAAAAATAACTTCATTAATGTTATTTACTATTTTACTTATATCTTCTATTTTTTATCATAATTCTTCTTAATCTTTTCTATAATATCTACATCCAGTTCAACTTTGACATTGCACAACACACTCTTACTTTTCAAAAGCGATTTAACTTTATCCCTAAAATTATTAAATTCAGTTTGAACCTCTTTTTCCATCAAAACAATTTCCTCGATAAATTTTTCTAATTCTTCATCCCATACAGAAACTGATTCTCCAAAATCTCTTCTGCCTTTTTATCGTTTTCTGCAAATCAACAACGTCTTTAGACAAAGTAAAACATTCCAATCAATTGAAACCGAATTAATCCTTTGTTGCAAATTTTTCTAAATATTTGATATTCCTCACATAAGCACTCTGAAAAGGCATTAACTAATGATTTGTCCGCAATCTCTTGTCCACAAAAGGACACACGTTATCATCGGCCATAAAATGAATACCTTGACCAATCCATTCTTGTGCTCCTTTCAAACCATGACAGGCTTTTATATGTTTTTCAAAAGTAACAAGTGTATCCGCTGTCATAGAATAGTTTGTCTCCAATATATTCCTAACCGCCTCAACCTCTTTAATTAATTTAGTAAGTTTGCTACAGTCGGGGCTTCAATAACTTTGTACTCTTTAATATCAGCTCTGTTATTTTCCCTTTGTCTATTCTTTTTATTTGCTTTGAAAGCTCTTCCTTAGTTTCTTCCAAATCTTCTATTTTTCCTCAACACATTGCTTAACATATTTTTAATTGCAGCATCGCTCTCCCCTTTTGTGAATATGTAACCATTCCTTGCAATTTAGCTTTTTCGTCTTTTATCTTTCTTCTTTGAGTTCTTCTATCTCTTGCGCTAAGGCAACCCCTTTATCACCTAATATGAATTCTGTAAAATTTTCCTTGGTTGTTCTATCATCAATCAGATTCGTTCCATTAAAAACGTTATTGATCATAAATTCTGTATCAAATACCATTAGTTTACTCTTCAACTTATTATTACACCAAGAACTTCCATTCAACTTTACAGTACCTGCACCATCGGATAAGTTTATCACAATATCTTGATTCGTTCCATTTGGTATGGTAAGTCTTTTTGAATACGATCTGTTGCATCATCTGAAACATCTTTAAAAATATCACATAATGTAGATTTTCCATATGTATTAAGACCATATATAAAATTCTTCTTGCCGAAATCCTTCTGTAATCCTGTTTTCTTAGTTTCATAATCCTTAAAACACCCACATCTTTAACCTTTTTACATTCGCTATCATAAAAACACCTCATCTCTAGTGATATACTTTCATGAGTACAATTATACCACCCCATTTCCATATTCTCCACCGAATATTCTATCTTTTCGACCTTTCTCACCTCCCAAAACTCATCCTTAAACTTCCACTTTATCTCCACCCTGTCCTTTACATACACAACAATCTCCTCCACAAAAGCATCCACCATTTCCCTGTTAAGTCCCGTCAGCTTCAGCTGCCCTTCCAACATCTCCAGACCTGCCACTTCTGGCACATCAACATCTGCCATCTTGGTGACTGCTGCCCTCTGCTTTTCGATATTCTCCTGCAGGCGCTCAAGCATCTACTCATATATCTTACGCTGTTCCAGATATGTTTCCTTATCCGTCATGCCAAGCTTGTAACTTTCATAAGCTTCACGCAGGTCCTTTTCGATCAGTTCACGGCTATGCTCCATATCTGAAAGATGCTTCTCTGCCTGCTTTAATCGTTCTGCCTGTTTCTCCTGTTGCATATCCACAACCTTTCTGGAATCTACCAGCACATCAATCATCATCTGAGGTGCTTTCTTCACAATGCTTTCCATATCGACATCCTTCTCCATTCCAGAGAAGCACTATCTCCCCTACCTGCATTACAGGGATCGGGACGAACTTCTCGCCCCTCATGGGTTATTATCCTTACGCAACATACCTGCTCCCGCATTGCCCGAACTTCCGTCCAGCCTCTTGGCCTTCATCTCTCAATCCATCAGCCTACTAATATGATAACTGTGACTTTCATCCTGCGGGTATATGATCCGTAATTTTACTCAAATCTGTAACTGCTATTCAGTTGTCAATTTTCATTTTCTCATTGGCTTGTCTCAAGCCTGGATATAGGATAAACCAATCCAGTGTCGTCCACAAGGGATTATCATGGTTCATTTTGCGAAAAGTGTCAATTTTAACCTTTTTCTGATTTATGCAAAAAATACATACTGCCTTCCGTCGTGATTGTACACTTCGGCAAAGTATGAAATTTGCAAATCGTGTATTAATTATACGATGGAGATATATGTTTGTCTATGGACATGGTTGGTGTGTTTATAAGGATTTACACCCGGGGAATGTCATTTGTGGACATGGCTTTTCTTAAAAACAGATTTAAATAATGGTATGCTGACTTATAGAAGAAGAAAACCGGTCAGTTGCTTTCCATCAGATGGGAGAAATGCATGCAGGATATAGTGGATAAATATCCCGGAAACTATTCGACTTATCTTCTTCCTATTATAATTCATATCAGGAAAGATGAAAGATTGCAATATAAAAATTCAATTTGCTTGGTGAACAGAAGGCTAAAAGAAATAGGGAAAAGTTGGGGCTTGTTCATCCTTTGACTATGTATGTGGCGCGCCATTCATGGGCCAGTGTTGCCAGAGGCAAACATATTCCTCTTTCTGTGATAAGTGAAGGGATGGGACATGATTCGGAAAAAACGACTTTGATTTATCTGGCAGCATTGGATACCACCGTGATAGACAAAGCGAATATGGTGGTGCTGAGGGAATTCTTGTGATAATAGGGTAAAGATATTGTTTCTTGTCAAAAAGAGGATATCATATCACAAGGTATCCTCCATTTGATGGGATCAGTGTGTCTAGTATTTTGCTTTATAAATGTGTGTTTGTTCTCTAAAGATGATAGCACTTTCTGATGTGGCTGAGTTGAATATGTTTGTTGCAAGGTCGGCACAGCCTATGATCTCTTTATTGTTATCTTTTGTCAGAAGATACCTTATAGTAAAGGAGAATCGGATTACAGATAGATTCTGAAACAATTGCCATAAACCATTATGCTGTTTTTGTCCACCTATTTGTTATGAAAAAATATCAGCTTCCAAATATTCAATATTTTTCCGTAATATGACAATTGTCATAGGTTTGTTTTTTATGTGAATTATAGCTGATACAACTATTTTTTAGTAGACAAACTTGAATAAAAGAAAAGGCAAAGTTTACTTGGATTTTATTCTTTGATTTTAGAGATAATCCTCTTATTACAAGAACTTTATAGAAAAAATACTAAGTTGGAATATTATATATCTCTTATTAAGAGATATATATTTTGTCGCAAATTTAAGCAAAGTTTTGAGAATTAGAACAATTTAGCAAGGAAATTTAATAATTGATTCAAAAAAAACGTTTTCTGAATACATGATTTAGTCTTTCAAAGTATTCTTGTATGAATGTATTTTGTTGATTTATAATGTGTTATAGGTCTATTGTATATCTCTTAATAAGAGATCTATCGTATAACTGATGACACGCCATATAATAATGTATGGTTGTGAAGATGTTAAAGCGAAGATTAAAAGTAAATAAAAATATGGACTATCTATTCTTGAGACGACACAGACGGACTGCTACTTCGAATAGGCAGAAAAGCCTGCTTCTTAAGGCTGCTGAACGCCAGTGGGAACTACAGTTCGCCAATAAGGGAACTGAAGGGAGAAAGGTGGATTGTGCCCTATATAAATGTATATTGTATAACCTTGAAATAAAGCAAGTTTTTTTGGATTCGGAGCTTTCTTTGAAAAAGTTTAGCGTTATGATAGACACCAACCAAACTTACCTGTCGAATGTGGTAAACAAGTATTTCAACTGCAATTTGAAGGAGTTGCTGAATACTTACCGTGTGGAATATGCCAAAGAGTTACTCCATGCTGGGAAATGTTCATTAGAAGAACTCCCACAGCGATGTGGCTTTGCCTCTAGAAGTGCTTTTTATGCCTCTTTTAGTAAAATAGTCGGAATGTCTGCGCTTTCTAGCTCGAGAACAGAATAATTCGCTCTTAGAATCAATGATTTATGTATAATCAATTTTAGTTTTTTAAATTTATAAATTTAAAGTTTTTCTATTATGAACAAAAAGTTTTTAAGTGCAATCCTGTTTGGTGCCTTGATGGTTACCTCGACAGGAACATTTGTATCTTGTAAGGACTATGATGATGACATCGACAGCTTGAACGAGAAAGTGGACAAGCTGACTAAAGATTTGTCTGAATTACAGGCCGCAGCTGGAAAATATGTCACAGCTGTCAAGTATGATGCGGCAACAGGTAAGTTGACTGTTACCGGCGGTAACGGTGAAACTTTCCAACTTCCGATGCCTGCTGAACTTCCCACTTACTCTTTGAAAGTTGTAGATGGTAAGATACAGTTGTTAGATGGTGACAAGGTCGTTTCTGAAGCACCCCTGCCTACAACTGATGCTCCTGCGGCATTTGATCCTACTCTGTTGAAGTGGAACAATGGCTATCTGTATTATGGAGATGTAAAAATCTCAGGTGTAGAGAAACCTCAAAGCGTTGGTTCTATTACAGAAGTGAAAGATGAAGAAACTGGTGAGGTGATTGGCTATGTCATTGAACTAGATGGAAAATCTGCTACATTCTCTGTCGTAACTGATTTGAAAGTTTTGGTATTTGAACCGGAACTGTACTATCAAGGTATTGAAGCAATTGCTGTAAAATCATTTGTTTACAAGGCTTTGACAGCTAAAGATGTAAATGCAGATGCTGATAATAAGGATGATGCTCCTGTACAAGAAACTGCAACAACTGAGGTCACTCCTGAATTATCTGCTACATATCACATGAACCCATCTACAGCTGATGTTCGTAATTTGGTTAAAGAAGATTTGAAATTCTTGGCTTACGATAAAGAATATGCTCGTGCAGCCGATGGAGTGGTAGTTCCTGAGATTTCTAAGGTTGAACCTAAAAATGGCGAGTTGACCGTTTGGGCTAAGTTGACTGAAGGAACTATTAAAGATATTGAAAATGACGACAAAGTAACTGTTTTGGCTTTACAGGCCAATTATTTGAATGGTGATAACAAACGCTCGGTTATTACTTCTGATTACGCGGCAGTTAAGGCTGTTAAGATTACAGATTTAGTTTTGAATAATGCAAAAGTTGCCGGTGAAAGTCATTTAGCAGTTAAAGCTGCCGATGCTATCCAAAATGCTCCTGAAGTAAAAGTCGCTTGGAATGAAACAGTTGATTTGGCAGAATATGTTCAGACTCATTATGGTGCAGGTGATGCTCATACTAAATGGGATGAAAATGCAGCATCTGGTACAGTAGAAAAAGCCGGATTCAGCTATTCTTATGAATTGGTAGGTTATATTGATGGTAGTAACAAAACTTCTCAAAGTGCACATGCCGCATTGAAAGGCTCTGTTTTGAGACCTCAATTACCGAAAGATGGTAAAGCTGCTGAATGGGGAGCTACAGAACAAAATCAAGCTACTGTAGGGCGTATGCCGTTGGTTCGTGTATTCTTGAATGATAATAATTCTAAGAAGAAAGTAGCTGTAGGTTACTTGAAGGTAGAAATTACAGGTGCTCCTGCTGAAGACCGTATTACTGCGACAACAGAATATACATTCAATGAAGGATTTACATTGAGCTGTAGAACAGAGGATTTTCAGGAGGTAACTTGGTTCCAGATTGAAGAACAAATTTTGGCTCAGTTGAATATCTCTAAGGAAGATTTCGAAAGAAGTTATATCTATGACGGACCGATGATTCAATATAGTGAAGCAACTTTGGATGCTATGCCTCTGACTAAACTGTCTACTAAGGTTGAACAAACTAAAGTTGATGTTGAAGGTACAATGACTGAAGTTTTGCAATGGACTATTCCTGCAAACTATGCTTATGAATATTTCAGCGCAAATGCTTCCATGAAGGCTGTCGTTCGTTACACTAAACAAAATAAGGATATTCAAGGTGTTGTCATTTCTAATGATTATGTATATGTAACATTGACTTGGGCCCCTAATCCTCGTAATGTAAACCCGACTGGTACACTTGCCGATGCTGATAAGACTAAGCAATACTGGTTTGCTGGTAACTCTAACGAAGGAGGTTCTGGATATAATGAAATCCATGTAAATACTGAGGTTCCTGCTGCAACAGGTCATAATATCATGAACTTTAACAAATTTATCCTAGAAACCTTCAATGGTCACGATGTTACAATTTCTGAAATTCCGGCTGTATATACAGACTTTGCAGATACTAAACTGACTAAGACTTTCAGGTTTGTTGATCCGAAGGGAGCAAAACTGACCGGTGTATCCAAACTGTTTATACAATGAGTGTAAATGCAGATCGTACCCAACTGCTGGCTAGTAGTGAGGCTGTCGCAAATACAGTAGTTGCTACTATTAAAGATGCAGCAAATAATGATGGAGAAGATCTAATCCAATTGGAAGATAATTCTGTCGCTAAAGATTTGCTGAATGTAGCAGGTCGTGATGATTTAGCTAATAACTTGACTGCTAGACTGTCTGTAGAAACATTGAATGGATGTGGTAAGTCATTGAATGAAGTGACAAACAATGAATTCGATGTGAAGTTCTTGCGTCCTATCACTGTAAAAGCCGATAAGATGGATAACTTTAAGGATGGTGTAGATGTTGGTGCTGAAGGCTCTGTTATTGATGTTAAATTAGCATTCACTGATTGGAGAAACTATGCATTTGTTACTACTCCTATCAACTACTATGCATATTATGGTGTGAAGTCAATCACCATTGACACAGATAAAGCTCAGACAACTGTTAATGGTAAATACGAGCCTATACCAGCAGGTATGAAAGTTGAATATAGCGGTGTTGAAGATATCTCAGCAGGTAAATTCGGTAAGCTGACTTACATCAATAACAAGGCAGAAGTCGGTGAATTTGACATTAAACTTCCTGTAGCAGTAGAATACGCATGGGGTACAGTAGAATTTGACATTGTATGCCACGTAGCAAAGACCGTAAAATAAACTGAGTGAGTAACTCTATTTATAATAAACTTGAAGAAAAAGAGTGCTTTCGGGCACTCTTTTTTTCTATTTATAATATTGAGAACGTATGAGAAAAATTAATTTGTTGATAGTAGGTCTAATTGCAGCATTCATTGTTTCGTGCAATCAATCTGGTAAAAAAACAGAAACGGATTCCCAGGCAACCGTAAAACATCTTATGGTTTTGAGTCAGAAAGATACGATACAGGTGTTAGATCTCACTAACCAGTTTATGACTGCCGTAAAGGAGCAACGATATGCTGATGCAGCCATGATGTTACACGAAATGAAAACGGATGATCCTTTGCTCAGCCGGAGTTGTTGGATAACGAACAATTAAAAGTGTATTACAAAGGCTGAAAGCCTTCCGATATATGATTATACTATAAGCGATTGTATCTTTAAGGAGGCGTTTGATAATGAAGTGCGTTGTAAGGTTGTCTTATTCCCTAAAACAGATAAAGAGGATATGCGGCCTAATGCTACAACTTGGTATTTTAAACCTGTTCGCTATTTGGGAGAATGGAAACTTTGTTTCCGGAGTAGTGCACAGGGGGACCGTACATTTCACTCTTCTGCACAATAATATTGAAGAGTTTCCAGCTGAAACGGCCTATACATATCATTGATGGCAGAATAGCTCGTCACCTTGTCGCTAAAGGAATTCTTACAGTTACTTAATTCTTTTATTACTACGTTCTGCTGTAGCGGAACGTAGTAGCAGAACGCAAGAAAAATCTTACTCTGCTGTTTTGTAAGCCTTGTCCATACTTTGTATCCGTCGTCTTGCACCGAATATCTTGTAACAGGAATGAAACTCCTTTGTCACGAAACCTTTAATAGAGTGTAACTCTCAAGAAACCTGACCCATCTACTTTTGCGGCAGATTTATAACGCATAAAAAAGTATATGAAAAAGGTTGTTAGAGCTGTGTCTCTTATGCTGCTGATGGCAGGTGTTTGTGGAAATGCATTTGCCGAGGAAAATGAAAACATTGTCCGGCAAGGCGCTATCCGCGGACGTGATAGACAATGGAAAACAAATTCTGCCGGGTGCTTCCATCTTTGTTGAAAATCTGAAAACCGGAGTAATCAGTGATGTGAACGGTTTTTATACGCTACCCAATCTGAAACCCGGAACTTACACAGTTAAAGTAACCTACGTAGGTTATAGCCCCATTGAAATGAAAGTTACCGTCCCCGAAGGCAAGACTTTAGAAAAAGATATAGTGATGAATGAAGGGGTGGAACTGCAGGAAGTGCAGGTAAAGGGAGCTTTTCAAGGACAGAAGAAAGCAATCAATACACAAAAGAATAATCTGGGTATCACTAATGTTGTATCTGCCGACCAGGTAGGGAAATTTCCCGACTCAAACATAGGTGATGCATTGAAACGTATCAGTGGCATCAATGTGCAATACGATCAAGGCGAGGCCCGTTTCGGACAGGTCCGCGGCACTAGTGCCGATTTAAGCTCCGTCACCATTAACGGCAACCGTGTCCCATCTGCTGAAGGGGATACCCGTAACGTGCAGTTGGACTTGATTCCTGCCGATATGATTCAGACCATCGAAGTAAGCAAAGTCGTTACACCCGATATGGACGGCGATGCTATCGGTGGTTCCATCAATCTGGTAACCAAAAATTCTCCTTATAAACGCACTATCAATGCTACAGCGGGAAGTGGTTACAACTGGATTAGCGAGAAAGCCCAGTTGAACTTAGGTTTCACTTACGGCGATCGTTTCTTCAATGACAGACTGGGCATGCTGCTCTCCGCTTCTTATCAGAATGCTCCTTCCGGTTCTTATGATACTGAATTCATGTGGGAACAAAATGAAGATGGCAAAGTATATGTCAGCGATTATCAGATGCGCCAGTACTTTGTCACCCGTGAACGTCAAAGTTATTCGGCGGCTTTTGATTTTGATATCAATGAAAACCATAAATTGACTTTCAAAGGGATCTTCAACAACCGTAACGATTGGGAAAACCGTTACCGTACCAATATCAAGGATTTGGATGAGAACGGAAAAGGCACAGTCCGCATCCAGACCAAAGCAGGTACTCCCGATAATCGCAATGCCCGTCTGGAGCGTCAGCGTACCATGGATTTCGCTTTGGGCGGAGAACACTTATGGGGGGCAATCGGTATGGATTGGAATGCCAGTTATGCAAAAGCTACGGAAGAACGCCCTAATGAACGTTATCTTGACTTCCAACTGAAAAAGCAGGAATTTGATATGGACTTGAGTGATGAACGCCAGCCGTTGGCAACACCTGGAACAGGTTCTACTTTGACACTGAGTGATAAGTTCAGCTTGAAGGAACTGACGGAACAACAGGAGGACATCAAAGAAGAAGATATGAAATTCTCGGCCAATTTCAAGGCCAGTTTAAATAATGGAGCTAAACTGAAGTTCGGTGCGAAGGTAGTACGTAAAACAAAAGAGAAAGAAATAGACTTCTACGAATATACTCCGAAAGACGAGGATGCCTTCATGACCAACAGCCTGAAAAATACGGTAGACCAGAGTACGGATAAGTTTATGCCGAGCGACAAATATCAGGTAGGAACATTTGCCAGTAAAGAATATGTGGGTGGATTGAATTTAAATGATGCTTCCCAGTTCGATAAAGAACAGGTACAAGCCGAATTGGCTGAGAACTTTGAGGCTCGTGAAACTGTAAGTTCCGGTATGTGCGGTTTGATCATAAATTCGCTTCCGATATAAACCTGATGGCGGGACTCCGTATGGAACATACCTTCGTTATACCGGCCGTAACTATGATGATGAGACAGATAAGACCACCAAGACCGGCCGCATGACCAACAGTTATGTGAATTTCCTTCCTTCTATTTTGGTGAAATGGGATGTAAATGATGATTTCAAGATACGCGGTTCTTATACGCAGACCTTGAGCCGGCCCAAATATTCAGCTTTGGTTCCCAGTGTGAATATCAACCGTGGTGATAATGAAATAAAGATTGGTAATTCTGACTTGAAACCGACTATTTCTTATAACTTTGATTTGAGTGCCGATTATTATTTCAAGAGTGTAGGTTTAGTGAGCGCAGGTTTCTTCTATAAGAAAATAGACGATTTCATCGTAGATCAGGTACTGACCAACTATGAATACCAAGGAACAGAATATACCCGTTTCACTCAGCCCAAGAATGCAGGAAATGCTAATCTGTGGGGATTGGAATTTTCTTATCAGCGTGATTTCGGCTTCATTGCTCCAGCCTTGAAGTATGTGGGTTTCTATGGAACCTATACTTATACGCACTCACGCGTGGAGGACTTTAACTTCGAAGGACGTGAGAACGAGAGCGGGTTGAGTTTGCCGGGGTCTCCCGAGCATACGGCGAATGCCTCTCTTTACTTTGAAAAAGGAGGCTTGAATGTGCGCCTGAGCTATAACTTTGCATCTGATTTTATCGATGAAATGGGCCCAAGTACATTTTATGACAGATATTATGATGCTGTGAACTATATGGATGTGAACGCCAGTTATACCTTTGGCAAGAAGGTGAAAATGACCTTTTATGCTGAGGCGAACAATCTGCTGAACCAGCCGCTCCGTTATTACCAAGGGACGAAGGATCGTACTATGCAGGCAGAATATTATGGCGTGAGAATGAATGCAGGTTTAAAAATAAGTTTCTAAAATAAGTATATGAAAACGTTGATGATTAATACAAGAATGGAAGTATTGACATGGGTATGGATTGCCGTCATTGGTACGGCTATTTGCCTGAATGTGTGTGCCCAGACTCCGCAAGATTGGAAAGGACTGGAGAAACAACTGAATTTTTATATGGCCAACGATTTGGGACGTAACGGTTATTATGACCAGC
>SCPO01000448.1_pt1 | contig 12998 bp, 24 predicted proteins | sample 6106821 | NCBI WGS metagenome assembly SCPO01 (sample SAMN10720448, study PRJNA508395) | human gut metagenome | isolation source: Participant 2 stool, 0 month | host: Homo sapiens | collected 2017 | reverse complement strand
TTCCGTTTATGTCTGTGCTTTTATGATTTTAAAGATTCCATGAGTTCGATCAGTCTCCTAGCTCTTCCTGGGAGTAATACTCGATCTCGATCCTTCCCTTATTTTTATCCTTCTGATTGATGACAACCTTGGTTCCCATGATGGATTTTAATTTGTCCTCAACCTGACGGTAGATCAGATCAATATCCGGTCCTTTTTCCGGTTTCTTTTCCTTCGGCGGGCGGTTCATCATCTTGACAAGTTTTCCACGTCACGGACGCTTAATTTCTCTTCAACGATCTTCACTGCAACCTGGTACTGACGTTTCTGTCCTCAAGTCCTAAAAGTGCTCTCGCATGTCCGCTGGAAATTTTTCCTTCCGCCAGCATATCCTGCACTCTGGAATCAAGTTTCAACAGACGCATGCTGTTTGTGATCGTCGCACGGTTCTTGGAAACGCGATTCGCGATCTCCTCCTGAGTCAGATGAAACTCCTGGATCAGCTGTTGGAAAGCCTGTGCTTCCTCGATCGGGTTTAAATCCGCACGCTGGACATTCTCGATCAGGGCGATCTCCATCGTCTGCTGTTTGTCATACTCGCGGATCAGTACCGGAACATCCGTGATCCCTGCAAGCTTTGCCGCGCGCCGCGCTCACCGGCGATGATCTCGTAGTGACTACCCTTTTTCTGGACGATCAGCGGCTGTAGAATTCCATACTGTTTGATAGAATCAGCCAGTTCCTGAAGACTTTCTTCGTCAAAATTCTTTCGCGGCTGCTCGCTGTTCGGCTCGATCAGATTGAGTTTTAAGGTCTGCTCAACAGGTTTTTCTACGATCTTCTCAACCGGCTTTTCAACCACTTTCTCAACAATTTTTCAACTGGCTTCTCGACGATCTTTTCTACGATCTTCTCGACTGGTTTCTCGACGATCTTCTCAACGATCTTTTCTACCGGTTTTCTACGATCTTTCGATGATGATTGGTTCATTTGCCTTCTGTCCGTTTGCGGACGGCGCATTTCCGGAAACACCATTTTTATTCTTTCCCTGGTTTTCCTGGTCCTTCACCACGCTACTCTTTCCCGCCTCTCTGTTTCCGGCTATCCCTCTCTGTATTCTTAGCTGTATTTTCCGGCTTTTTCTCAGCCGTTTTCCCATTAACTGTTCTTTTCTTTCACTTCTGCTTACTTTTCTCCAGAAGTTTCTTTCGTATTTGCAACCTCTTCTCCAAAAGCGCCAAGTCCTTTTCCTAATCCACGCTTTGCCATTATATCTCTTCTCCTCTGCTGATGACTTCCGCTGCTAAAAGTCTGTAGCTCTCCGCGCCTGATGACCGGCTGTCATAGAGATTGATCGGCATACCATAGCTCGGTGCCTCCGCCAGTCTGACGTTTCTCGGAATGATCGTCTTGTAGATATTTTCATTCAGATGTTCTTTTACATTGTCTACGACTTCCAGAGACAGATTTGTTCTCGAGTCATACATCGTAAATACAACGCCCTCTACTTCCAGCGCCGGATTTAGTTTTTTCTGAACAAGATTTACTGTTTTCAACACCTGGCTTAATCCTTCCAGTGCATAATATTCACATTGGATCGGGACAAGTACCGTATTGGCTGCTGTCAACGCATTGATCGTCAGAAGGTTCAGAGACGGCGGGCAGTCGATAATGATAAAATCATACTTACCATTTAATAGCTCCAGATTTTTCTTCAGGATGCATTCCTTTTCCTCCATATCAAGGAGTTCGATCTCCGCTCCTGCAAGATCCACATCCGATGGCATTACATCAAGACGTTCCTGAACGCTCGGATTGATGCACTCTTCCACCGTGCATTCTCCCATCAGGAGTTCATATACAGTATTGTCAATATTTCCTTTTTCCAATCCAAGTCCGCTTGTTGTATTTCCCTGCGGATCAAAGTCCACAGTCAGCACTCTCTGTCCTGCTTCAGCCAGGCAGGCCGACAAATTGATCGCGGTTGTCGTCTTTCCGACACCACCCTTTTGATTTGTAATTGCAATAATACGTCCCATACCTCTATCCTTTCCGCAGGTCAGCTCTACCTATTTTTATCGTTACTATTTATATTCAAAACTTTAGCGAAACTTAGTATAACACAATTTTCCCTATTTTCCTATTGATTTACCCTATAAAATTAAAAATGTTTCACGTGAAACATTTTTGCAATTCCTAAAGGCATAGCCGCACAGCTTCTGATCGTGCGTTAGTGCTTTGTTATACAATGTTTATAACGTATCCATCGCAGTATATGTTCACGTGAAACATATACTTCAATTTACAGCTCGCTTTCCTTTTTCTTGTAAGCGGACATTCGCAATCCGCTTCGCTACTTGCTCATGAACGCAGTCGCTTCGCGATCTGTCAGTGGGAGCTTTCAACTCCCACTGACATAAGCATCCCCCTCACCCACTGCTTAGTGCTCTGCAGACTTGAAGCGGGGGAATGCTTCTCTGCGTTCAAGATCTTATTTCTATGTTTACTTTTTGATGCTCAATGTCTCACATAAAGTATCATGGCTTATCCATTTATTTTTAGTGTTTTTCTTTCATTTTTCTCTTATAGTACTTTTCTAAGCTTCTTTCATACTTTTACGAAACTTCAGTGTCTTTTCTTAAATGTTTCACGTGGAACATTTTTTCTTCCCATCAATATTTTCTATTTGTACTTATCCGTAAACCATTTTCTTGTTCATGTGCATTTTCTCTCAGATGTTTCACGTGGAACATTTCCGCTCTATATATACGTTTACTAACACTTTCCATCTTCCGTTTTTCACATAAACCGGTTTTCTTGTTCATATACGTTTTCTTTTAGATGTTTCACATGGAACATTATATTTCGCTCTCAACTCGTTTTTTATTAAAATGTTTCATGTGAAACAATCTGCTCTTCCGATTTTTTCGCTCTGATGTTTCACGTGGAACATCGCCATTTTCTTTCCATGTATTTCCCATCAAGCACAACTTTTTTTCCTCATTTCGATATTCCTCTGTGAACTACATCGGCAATTGAATAACCGAGGATTCCCGCTTGTTATCCTAAGTCCAATATATCACCAATCTTCCTACTACCGCCTTTTAATCTGAAATCTTTCTCTCAGACAACTGCCAATTTTCTTCAGAAACATTTCATACTTTCGCCTGTTGTATCTCCCCACCAATTATATTATAATATACCCATGGAACAGCCCGGGAAAGCGGTATGAATTCACTGCTCTTCTCTCGCAAAAGTTCCTGTTTCTATTCGATATTCCATCATCCAATTTCGAGGTGAACTATGAAAGCAAAACAGAATCATCACTGCTGTTCTTTCTCTGCCAGTGCGGCTGTCGGAACAGCGCTGATCAACAAATACATCAAGATGTCCGCGGTTTCAAGAAATCTTCTAGCTCAGCCGGAGCCACGCTGCTATCGCTGGAGACTTGGCAATATTTACTATACAAAGACCGGAACAGGAAAACCACTTCTTCTCGTTCATGATCTGACTCATGCATCCAGCGGTTGTGAATGGGATTCTTTGATCCCGCTTTTAAAAGAACATTACACCATTTACATCGATCGACCTTTTAGGCTGTGGCCGTTCCGAAAACCGAACCTAACTTATACAAACTTCCTCTATGTGCAGTTGTTAAACGATTTCGTGAAGTCTGAGATCGGTCGCCGCACAAATATTGTCGCTACCGGTGCCTCCCCGATCGCAACAATGGCCTGCGGATACAATCCGGATCTCTTTGAGCAGATGATGTTCATCAATCCGGACTCACTTCTCTCCTGCTGCCATATACCGGGAAAATCTGCAAAATGTTACAAGTTGATCCTCGATCTCCCGATCGTCGGAACTCTGCTCTACAATTTTGCATCTGCGAGAAGTATCATCTCCAAACATTCTCGAGAACTACTTCTACAATCCGTACGATGTAAATCCGCACAACTCGACAAATATTATGAGTCCGCCCATCTTGGCGACTCTCCGAAGTCTGTCTACGCCAGCGTCCAGTGTAATTACACGAAATGTAACATCACAAAACTCTGGAAAAGATCGACAACAGCATCTATATTCTCGGCGGTGAAGCGGAGCCGGATATCGATCTGATCACAAAAGAATATACTATGCAACCCAGCGATCGAGTCCAGCACGATTGCCAACACAAAACATCTTCCGCAGATTGAAAAGCCAGAGGAGGTCAGCTCGATCATTCAGATGTTTTTCAACTGATGACATTTATCAAAAATATCCCAAATGTTTCACGTGAAACATTCCTGCCCATAAATAAAAACAAAGCGCCGGTCCTGTGTAAATCAGGATCAGCGCTTGTTTTTTATCAATAATCGTTACTTCAACGGTTCCTTCCCGGAAGTCCCGCCTTTCTCGGATATTTCTTTGCAGTGACTGCCATCTTCTTGACCGGGACAAAGGTGCGTTCCACATCTGTCTCCGGAAGAACTTTTTACGATCACTTCTTTCAGTTCTCCGCCGAGTTTTTACCGCAGATTTCGCCTGTTCGATCTCCTCGTCAGCTTTCCCGATTTATATGGAATAAAATAGCCGCCTTTTTTCACGAACGGAATGCAGTATTCGGAAAGTGTGGACATATTCGCAACCGCACGGGATACGCAGAGATCAAACTGTTCCTGTATTTCGGGTCGCGGCCGTAATCCTCGGCGCGGCCGTGGACTGCTGTGATATCAGTAAGTCCCAGTGCCTCGATCACTTCATTTAAGAATCCGACTCTCTTATTTAAGGAATCCAAGAGTGTGATCTTAAGGCCAGGAAATGCGATCTTTAACGGGATTCCCGGAAATCCCGCTCCGGTTCCCACATCGATACAGCTGTATTGCGATGACGCATCCAGTTTTAATCCAAGCTCAGGTGCAGCAAGAACAAGGAGCAGACTGTCCACGAAATGCTTTGTGATCACATCTGAAAGCTCCGTGATCGCCGTGAGATTCATCACTTTATTCTTCTCGATCAGCATCTCATAATACTTGAAAAACTGCTCTTTCTGCTGATCCGAAAGCGTCACCCGAGATCCACGCAGCCCTGATCCAATAATTTTACAAATTCATCTGTCATGTTATTACTTTCTCCCCATCTGCTCCAGATGTACCATCAGCACGGAAATATCAGCCGGAGACACACCGGAAATTCTGGACGCCTGGCCGATATTCTCAGGTTTGTAGAGATTCAGTTTCTGGACTGCCTCTCTTCGAAGGCTGTTCACCGTCGTATAGTCGAGATCCGCCGGGATTTTTCTTCCTTCCAGCTTCTTGAACTGAGCTACCTGCTGCTTCTGTCTGCGGATTATCCGTCATATTTCAGATTTATATCAACTTGTTCCCGCACATCAGCCGGAAGTTCCGGTCTCTTCTCGTCGAGTTCCGCCAGCATCTTATAATTCAGCTCCGGTCTCTTAATGAGTTCTGCGAGTGTGCTTCCGGATTTTAATGTTGTACTTCCATGTGCCTCAAGGAACTTCTGAACTTTCTCGTTCGCTCCGATCGTCGCCTTTTCCAGACGGGCGATCTCCTCCTCGATGGCTTTTTCTTTCCATACCACGTATTCATACTGCTCATCCGACACAAGGCCGATCTCATGTCCGATCCCACGAAGTCTGAGGTCCGCATTGTCCTGGCGAAGGAGCAGACGATATTCTGCTCTGGATGTCATCATACGGTACGGCTCATGGTTCTCTTTGGTCACGAGGTCGTCGATCAGAACGCCGATATACGCCTGGGAACGGTCAAGGACCACTGCACTCTTCTCCTGCAGCTTTCTCGCCGCGTTGACGCCGGCCATGAAGCCCTGAACGGCAGCTTCCTCGTATCCGGGCTTCCGTCTGTAAACCGGAGAATAATCCATCGATATTTTTAAATTCGAGACGCTTTTAACTGTCTCGGGTTGATGCAGTCGTACTCAATTGCATATGCATTTCGAACAATTTTTACATTTTCGAGTCCCGGCACGGTACGGTACATCGCGTACTGCACATCCTCCGGCAGAGAGCTGGACATTCCGCCGAGATACATCTCGTTCGTGTATCGTCCCTCCGGCTCCAGGAACACCTGATGGCGCTCCTTATCCGGAATTTCACAACCTTATCCTCGATCGACGGGCAATATCTCGGTCCCGTACCTTCGATCGCACCGGAGAATAACGGCGAACGGTCCAGGTTGTTCGAATGATCTCATGTGTCTTCTCATTAGTATAGGTCAGCCAGCAGAAATCTGGTCTTTCTGCACCGACTCGGATCCGTGGAGAAGGAGAACGGAACGACGCGCTTGTCTCCGAACTGCTCTTCCATCTTCGAAAAATCGATACTTCTCTTATCTGCTCTCGCCGGAGTTCCTGTCTTAAAGCGGTACATCTCGATCCCGTTTGCGCTCTTTAAGGAGTCTGTCAGATGGTTTGCCGCCTGCAGACCATTCGGTCCGGTCGGATTGCTGACATCCCCGTAGATGCATCTCGCGCGGAGATATACGCCGGTTGCAAGAACGACCGCGCGGCACTTATAGATCGCGCCGGAATACGTTTTCACGCCGCTGATCCGCTTTTCACCGGATAGCTGCTCTCCTGCTGCCCGTTTTCTCCGTGTTCCTCTTTAAAGGTCCCGTATTCTCCCGGGATCTCCTCCGTCAGGATCTCAGCCACCTCGGCCTGGCGGATCGTCAGGTGATCCGTGTTTTCGGACGCGGCGCATGGATCTCGTATACTCCTGCTTATCCGCCTGGGCGCGCAGGGAATGGACCGCCGGCCCCTTTGACTCGTTTAACATCTTTGACTGGATAAATGTTTTATCGATATTTTTTCCCATCTCTCCGCCAAGTGCATCCAACTCTCTGACCAGATGCCCCTTTGAGCTTCCTCCGACGTTCGGGTTGCATCGGCATCAGCGCAATACTGTCCACGCTGACCGTGAACATGATCGTCTCAAATCCAAGTCTTGCTGCCGCAAGTGCTGCCTCGCATCCCGCATGGCCCGCACCGACAACTACAATATCATATGTCTCCTCTACTACCGGCATTTTATTTCCTCTTTTCTATTTTCCATACAGAATTTGCTGAAGATCTCGTTCACCAGATCATCCTCCACGGATTCCCCGACGATGAGTCCCGCTTCTCATAGGCATCCATCAGATCGATCGAATAGAAATCCTCCGGCATGCCGTTCTCAATACTTTTTCAACCATGGAGATGCTCTCAAAAGCATCCTTTAGAGCCCTCACATGGCGCACATTCGTGATCATGACCTGGTCGTTGAAGTCGATCTCACCTTCATAGAATAAAGCCTTTATCTCCTCTTCCAGAAGGTCAATTCCGGTCTCCTCCTTTGCGGAGATCCCGATCACCTTATGTCCCGACCGCTCTTCCACTTCTTTCGCGGACACGACCGGTTCCAGGTCGCTCTTATTTAAGAGGACAACGGCTTTCCGGTCATTTATGAAGTCCATGATCTGATAATCATTCTCATCCAGCTCTTCGATCCATCCACGACGTAGATGATCAGATCGGCCTTCTTTGCCTCTTCCATCGCGCGGAAGACACCGAACTTTTCGACCACATCCTCCGTGTCCCGGATCCCGGCCGTATCCACAACATTTAAGCTGATCCCCTGAAGGTAGATATGTTCCTCCAGAATATCTCTCGTGGTTCCTGCCACATCCGTCACGATCGCGCGGTCCTCACCGACTAAAACGTTCATCAGCGACGATTTTCCGGCATTCGGCTTCCCAGGATAACCGTCTTCACGCCCTCTGAGACCACACGTCCGTTTGAGGAGGAGCGGATCAGTTTTTCCAGTTTTTCTTCACGGAAAGGACCACGCCGAGGAGCTTCTCGTATCCGTCCAGGGAAATATGCTCCGGGTCATCGAGCGCCGACTCGATAAAGGCGATCTCGTAGATGATCTGATCCCGGATCTCATGGATCTCCTTCGACACGCTTCCGGGAAGCTGGCTGACAGATGACTGCAGCGCATATTCATTTTTCGCGTTGATCACGTCGATGACGGCCTCCGCCTGTAGATCGATCCTGCCGTTCAAGAAGGCGCGTTTTGTGAATTCTCCCGGCTCGGCAAGTCTCGCTCCAGCCTTTAAGACTGTCTCCAGGATCCGTCTTGTGACGAGCATTCCGCCATGACAGTCGATCTCAACGGTATCTTTCCGCCGTATAGCTTCTCGGTCCTCTCATGAGCATCAGAAGGACCTCATCGATCGTCTCATCTCCATCATAAACATATCCGTAATGAATCGTGCGGACTCGCAGCTTCCGAGAGCTTCTTCTTTCCCGGGCGCGGAACACTTTTTCCGCAATTTCCACCGCATTCTCACCGCTGATCCGCACGACCCCGATCCGGAATTTCCCATCGCCGTCGCGATCGCTACAATCGTATCTGTATATTGCATAATCTCCATCCTGATATTCCTGCTGCCTGTTTCATATTCCAGACAGACAGCATTGCAATTTTCCTGTTCCGCACATTTTGGAAGCAGAACTTCTATCATCTGATCCTGCCGCAATTCGGTTTCCAAAATGCACGGAATTCACACAATTTGTCACCCTATCATAGCACAAAGGGCTGCCATAGGCAACCCCTCTTTCATTCCGATATGCTTGTTTTATTCCTGCTCACGACGAGTATTTTCGTAAGCGGATGTTCTCTCGCGTCTCTCGTATCTCGGTCTTCTCTCCTGCGCTCTTCCTTCTTTAATGCGATCACAACATGACGGAACGGATCCTCACCTTCGCTCTTTGTGAATACGTATTTATCGTTCTGAAGTGCAGAGTGAATGATCCGTCTTTCGTACGGGTTCATCGGCTCTAAGGAAACCGGACGTCTTGTCCGTTTTACTTTGTAAGCAATATTCTTTGCGAGAGTCTCCAGTGTTTCTTTTCTTCTCTCTCTGTAATTTTCGGTATCCAGCTTGACTCTTAAGTAGTCCTCAGATTCCTTATTTACAACAAGGCTTACAAGATACTGAAGGGAATCGAGTGTCTGTCCTCTCTTACCGATGAGAAGTCCCATCTCGTCGCCGGTCAGGTTGACATCCATCTCCTTTCCTCTTCATTCATTTTCACTTCCACATCAACAGCAAGGCCCATTGCATCGAAAACGGAATTCAGGAAATCTACGGCCTTATCGTCAACGGTCTCGATCTTCTTCGCGCGGATCACCGCCGGCTTGGAACCAAAGAGTCCGCCAAGAACTCCGGCACTTCCTTTTCCACGACCTCGTACTGAATCCGATCACTGCTCACACCGAGCTGCAGGGATGCCTGTGATTGCATCTTCCACAGTTTCGCAGTCACTGTAATCATTTCCATAACAGAACCCCCTTATTATTTTCGCTTGTCATGTGCCTCATTGTACTTCTGGACCATCGCTGCCTTGGAAGCGAGACTTCCCGTTTCGCGTTGGTGTTGTAGTACTTGCTGGACTCCTCGATCTGTTTCGCGATCTTTTCCTTCTTAACTTCCTCAGCAACTTTTTCCTTCTCCTCCTCAGCCTTGATAGCCTTTAAGGATGCGGTAGCGTTCTGAGTTACCTTAGCCGGCGGAAGTCCCTGTTTTGCACGTTTCTTATTTACCTTTTCCAGGTTCTTTGCGATCATATCGTCGATGTTTACCTTATCCATGTACGCGTTAACGATGAGCTGCTGGATAATTGTAACAACGCTGGTCGCGATCCAGTAGATACCAAGACCTGCCGGCATCGTGATACAGATGAACGCGTAGAATAACAGCATTGTCGTTGTCATAGTCTTCATGGACTGGGCCATCGGATTCTCTGCATCTGCGGATGTGGACGGCTGATTTCCGCTCATGAGCTTTGTGCTGAACCACTGGGATACTGCCGCAAGAATCGGGATGATCCATGCGAAGGACGGTACCCAGCCCGGCGCCTCTGCCATATTTAAACCGAGGAACGTGTTCATTCTCTCGACAACAGCAGCATTCTGGCCGATCACATCAGAGATTGCCGGGAACAGTGCCTGAAGTTCTCCCCACTGGGATGTGGAGAATTTATAGAGCATGTCTACAAGACGGTTTGCATTTGTGAAATCAAACTTGTCTAATTTTCCGCCGCAGGCGGTTGCGATATTTGTGATTTCCTGTAACTTCTGAGCATAGTCAGCCTGTCCCATCAACGGAGTGACAACGTTGTCGAAATAAACGCGGACAGACGGAACGTATGCCGGAATATTGTAGATGACACGGTACAGTGCAAGAAGGATCGGCATCTGGATCAGCAGCGGAAGGCATCCGCCTGTCATGCTTGTGCCGTACTTCTCGTAAACAGCCTGGATCTCCACGTTCTGACGCTGCATGGACTCCTGATCCGACTTTCCTTTATACTTCTTCTGGATCGCCTGGATCTCCGGATTCATGACAGACATGAGTTTTGTGGTTTTCTGCTGTTTGATCGTCAGCGGTATCATCAGTGTTTTCATTACGATCGTAAACAGAATGATGCACAGACCTACATTAAACACGCCGAAGCTGCTTGTAAATCTGAAGAGGATGTCCATGACATAGCCAAGGACAGTCGCGATCGGTCCCAGAATGGAACCAGCCTTCGTCAAAACCATATCTTACCTCCTGGGGTTTTCTACGGACTGGATCATAACCGCCTTTTGCAAACGGGTGACATCGCAGAATCCGCCTGCAAGCAAGATAAGTACCTTTATAGCGCCGTATTTCTTGATTGCTTCCATGGCGTACTGGGAGCAGGTCGGCGTATAAAAACAGTGAGGGCCGATACAGGGAGATAAACTTCCTGTAAATCTTGATCAGACCAATCAGTACCCATTTCATAAACAACTCACTTCGATTCTTTTAAAATGTTATGAAGCCCGCATAAGTGCAGAAATGCACTCTCAATCTTGTCGAAATTTTTGTCTTTTGCCGCGACCCGCGCGACAACGATGATGTCTTTGCCGTCTTCTAATATGTCCTTATTTAACCGGAAACTTTCACGGACAAGTCTCGCGAACCGATGTCTCACGACGCTGTTTCCGACCTTTTGCTGGCGGAAATTCCGATTCTCGTGTCCTCCGTCCCGATCCATCACGTACATGACCAGATATTTGTTTGCGTAGGACTTTCCACCGCGGTAAACCGTCTGGAAGTCCTGATTTTTCTTTAACGAATTGAACCTTTTCATTCAATACCTCTCTGAATAACAAAAAGAGTATCCAAAGTTTTCCTAAACTTCCGGATACTCTCTTAGTTCATAAGCAGATAATCTAGCTCTACCTTTTGCTCTTCTGGCAGCTAAAACTTTTCTGCCACCTGCTGTTGCCATTCTCGCTCTGAAACCATGAACTCTTTTTCTCTGAGTGTTCTTCGGCTGAAATGTCATCTTCATAAACCCGGCACCTCCTCTTACTATAAATTCAAAGTACCTTCTCATGTACATATAAACTAAGACATATTGAAGCATCGTATCGATTATATAAAATTGCCGTCCTTCGTCAAGACCAAATTTCAAAAAAATCCTTAAATCATGGGGATTTCCGACTCATATCTTTGTAATTTTTCCGCCTGTTATCCACATTCCGGCTTTCCGGAGAGTCCTCATACAAACGCCCGTCTTTCTCTCTCCGTCATCCAAAAAGGGGGACAGCTTTTCGCCATCCCCCATAAAATGTATGTTTCGATTTTATGTCACTATATTTAGTATCTCTTCATTATTATATAGAGCTGCAGCTCTCTATTTGCTGCGATGCACACTCTTCCGGCTCACGATCAGCCGTTGTTTTTCATGATCTTAAACAGAACCTTCGTAATCGCTGTTGTAAGAATACCGGCAACGATCGCCTCCGGAACTCAAATCCGAGGATGATCCCGAGGATCACATCGTAGATGTGCTCGACTGCTTTGTTGGACGCTGCGGCGCATAGCTCTGTCGAAGATGTAGATTCCATTCATGACAAGCAGTGTGTTTGTCATAGCTCCTGCAATACCAAGCCACAGAGGGCAACGGTCCTGCCTTTGATCCGTGACGACCTTCATGATCAGCTTATATACATAATAAGCAACGATGCCGATGCATACACGGCACGATCGCGATCACGGCGCTCACATGTTTCCGCTGTATCCGCCGATCGTAACGAACGGGCTGAACGAAGGAGGTCACTGGGAGGTAATGGTTTGTTGGGTTACCAGGGTAAGTAAGCGGATTCGGAATGAATCGATGATGACCGGGACGTGAATGATCGTCGCATTCATAAAGCCTAACGGGATGTAACCGAGAAACGGTACGACCGACATGGCGATGATGATCGCGGTAAAGATCCCGGCGAGGGACATGTCCAGAACTTTCTTTTCAATTTTCATTTTTCAATTCCTCCTGCTACTGTTCTTTGCGAGATACAATGCAATATAGTCACGACTTGCATTATACCGTGTCATCGTCTCAGAGTCAAACTGTTTTCCTGCATTTTCAATTTTTCCATTTTACAGATTTCTTCTCCCGGTATTCCGTGCCCTGCATTTTTTCTTCCTATACACAAAAGAAATTTTTCTCAGCATCTCTCCTGCTGCCCGCCTGATTTCAGCCTCTCTGCCCGACCTGTCCATCCTTCGCGGACACAACCTGTTGTATTTTTCGTGTCCGTTCCTGGCGTACATCTTGTTATGTGGGTATTCACATGTTTTCCACCCGCAATTATCAACTTATCCCCAAATCGTGGATAAGTTGTGGATAACTTATTGGAAAAGTTGTGGATTTTCACATTTGACATTGAAAATTATCCTCTTTTACGTTAGAATAAGATTAGATTGGGTTTATGTGCTTTTGTGGACAGGTCCCCACCTTTTCCACAGCTATGCACATCGTTATACACATGTTTAGGAGTATGAATATGCTGGAAGAAATCAAAGCTAAATGGGACGAAATCCTTTTAAATATCAAAGAGAGAACACGATATTTCAGAGGTGTCCTACCGCACATGGCTGCTGCCGCTGATCCCGGATTCTGTGGATAAAGATATC
>SCPO01000585.1_pt1 | contig 13174 bp, 20 predicted proteins | sample 6106821 | NCBI WGS metagenome assembly SCPO01 (sample SAMN10720448, study PRJNA508395) | human gut metagenome | isolation source: Participant 2 stool, 0 month | host: Homo sapiens | collected 2017 | reverse complement strand
GCGGCCTATCTTTGCTGGGGTGGTAATGTAGGTTTTGACTGAAAGTGAACCAAGGAAAAATTTCAAGCAACAAAAGGATCGGCTGTTTTGTTCTTTTTATGGGTTTACAGTAGACAACATTTTAGAAAAATGTTTATATAGTAGGAAGTGAAAAAATGGATCTGTTTTTATCGAATAGAACCAGGAGACGGGGACGGAGTTAATGCAGACGATCAATGAAGACATCAAAAATGGCACATTTAAGCCGGTGTATCTGCTATATGGCGAAGAGGCGTTTTGAAGCAGAGTTATAAAAGAAGCTGCGGGCGGCTATCTCGGGCGATGATACGATGAACTACAATTATTTCGAGGGAAAAGGGCTGGATGTGAACGAGCTGATCAGTCTGGCGGACACGATGCCATTTTTCAGCGAGCGGCGTCTGATTCTGATCGAGGACAGCGGATTTTTCAAGACTTCTTCGGAGGCGCTGGCGGAGTATCTGCCGACGATGCCGGACACGACCTGCATCGTATTTGTGGAGGAGGCGGTCGATAAGCGAAACAAACTCTACAAAAAGGTCAAGGATCTGGGTCACATTGCGGAGATGAAGCGGCAGGACAGCGCGCAGCTCGCCAGATGGGCGGCGACGATCCTGGCGCAGAATGGGCGGAAGATCACGCCGTCCACGATGAATCTCTTTTTGGAGCGCGTCGGCGATGATATGGAAAACATCCGGATGGAGCTGGAAAAACTCATTTCCTACGATGGGCGAAGTAGTGACGGCAGAGGATGTGAAAGTCCACGACCGTGCAGCGAACAAGATCTTCATGGTAGCGGCGATCACGGCGGGAAAGACGAGACGGGCGATGGATCTGTACGAAGACCTGCTGACACTCAGGGAGCCGCCGATGCGGATTCTGTTCCTGATTGCCAGACAGTTTAACCAGCTTTTGCTGGTGCGAGAATTGCAGGCGTCCGGCGCAGACCGGGGACGGTTGCCTCGAAATTGAAAGTACCTCCGTTCGTAGCCGGAAAACTCAGCAGCCGCGGCGGCATTTACGAAAGAACAGCTCATTTCCTATGTGCAGACCTGCGTGGATGCCGAGGAGGCAGTCAAGACCGGGCGGATGGGTGACCGGCTGGCGGTGGAACTGCTGATCAGTCAGCCCAGAAGTTCCGTGCGCTGATTCTAAAGGGTAGTGCCAGCATCAGAATCAGCGGTTCTTCAGTCGGACCCGGCTGGAAGAAGCAAAAAACCATTATTCTGTCACACCCACAGAATAATGGTTTTTAATGGAGTTAATTTTAATATATAATTCGAAAGATCCGCTCTGGATAATTAAGCCAGAGTATTTACAGCCTTGGAAAGACGGGATACTTTGCGGGAAGCTGTATTCTTGTGGTATACGCCCTTGGAAGTAGCCTTGTCGATCTCGCTGGTAGCAGCTAATAATGCAGCCTGTGCAGCAGCCTTATCTTTTGCAGCAACAGCAGCTTCTACTTTCTTAACAGCAGTTTTAACTTTGGATCTGATAGCCTTGTTTCTTGCAGCTCTTGTCTCTGCAACTAAGATTCTTTTTTGCGGATTTAATGTTAGCCAATGTAGTGTACCTCCATCATAAATTCTTTTATTTTGATTCGTAATTCATTTTGTATTTGGTTTGCATTAAAGCCTGGACACGGACAGTTCAATGTAAACATACTATTACATTTTATCGAATAAAGGCAGTATTGTCAATATCTATTTGCCTGTTTTTAGGGAAAAATTCGGAAAAAATGAAAGGGGAGCTGAAAAAGCAGCTCTTGTCAAGTTGCATAACCGGAATAAAAAATAGAAAAAATTGATCGTTCAATATGATGAAATTGTGAAAAAATAAAAAAAGTGCTTACACGAATGGAAAAAAGACGTTATAATAGCGAACCGTAACCCAAGTTGAATATAGTTAAAAAAAACGCAGTGAGATTGCATACAGCAGTAGAGATCGAAACGAGTTTCCGATTTCTGCTGCTTTTTATTTTGTGAAATTTATCACGGACAGCATCTTGCGCGTGGGTGTGCCGGACTGATTTGCCGATGCATCTGGATAGAAGCAATTATTTTATAGGAGGAGAATGAAAATGCCAAGAAATAAGAGAGAAAGTTTTATCTATTCCGTTATCATGTGTTTCACTATGGTACTCTGGATGAGTATGTACAATGTAACCCTTCATATGGGACATTTATCCTTGGAAACGATCCGCGAAGGATGGATCGGATTCCCGTTTGCATTCGTGTATGCGTTTCTGTTTGACTGGTTCATCGTGTCCGGTCCGGCGAAGGGAATTGCGTTCCGTTACTTTGTATCACCGGAGAGCAGCACACTTCGTAAAGTAATCACGATCTCCTGCTGCATGGTCGTTCCGATGGTATTTGTTATGTCCTTATATGGCGGTCTGGAAGCCTGCGTGAAATCCGGCGCATGGAGCCAGCTGCTCATCATCTGGCTGACCAATATTCCGAAGAACATCATCATGGCGCTTCCGTTCCAGCTCATCGTAGCAGGCCCGCTGGTGCGCCGCGTGTTCCGTACCGCATTCCCGGAGGGAACCGTGCTGCAGGAACCGGTTATGTAGGGAGATAGCAGAAAATTTATAATCATCGTAACTGTTCAGTACCTTCACAGTCACGCGCAAAAATCCATTAAAAATTGCCTACGGCAATGGGATTTTTGCCTGCTGGCCCATGTTTTCGTACGGTCAGCGCAGTAAATGCGCAGACCTACTGAACAGTTACTAATCATCATTATATAAAAAGAGAATATCTGGTTTTTGTATCATTATGGGTTCAGTAATACCGAAGCATAAAATACGCGGTCCCGCCATTCAAACCGTGCATCGCCGTGGTACTGTTCGGCGATCATGCGGATCGATTCGGTTCCGATGCTGCTTCCCGCAGGTTTGGTCGATACCAGTTTTTCATTCATCCAGGTAGGGCTGAATGCGCTGGTGTTGTCCGTGGTGATGGACAGGGTGGAGGTACCCGTCTGCACCGCGGAGAGACGGATGAAAGGCGGCGTGTTTTCAGAGCTGGAACACCCGGTCTGACAGGAGAAAAAGTTGTAGCCGAAGAGCACCTGACAGATGCAGAAAGCGGCGGCACGCACGACCAACAGATAATCGATGATAAATAAATATAGAAATAAAATCATTCCGCTCTCGGCGTCTACTATCAGCTTAAATAAAACGCCAAAGCAAGGGAGCGCGAGGTATTGCACCCATACACTGGACAAACCATCTACAATCGCGATTTTCAAAACAAAATCCCTCTTTTCTTCTGATTGTCTGGAAAAAGGCTGCTTACGCATGTTTCGAACCTTTTGATCCTAATATCATAAAGATGTTGGGGTCAAAAGGCATTTTGACCCCTCTGATACCAGATTGCTCCGCACTATATGCTCCCGCAATCTTCAAAAACATTCGTAATTCGCTCATTTTTCTTGGAAAAATGGCTACTTACTCATGTTTTTGGCGGGTCCCAAGGTCAAAAATTCTCCTGCAAGCAAGCTTGCGTCGAACTTCTGACCTTTTGACCCTAGTATCATCATAAAAGTATCATAACATAAAAAGGAGCAAAAAAGGCATAGTTTTTACATCTTATGAAACAGACTTGATACCCTCTGCCGATCATGCGAAAATGTGTGATCGGCAGAGCTCTTTTTTGATGTCTGACAATCCCTTACAAATTTATGAAAAACCTATGAAAAATCCCCGCCCCCTCGCCAAGAGAAAAAGTTATGTTATAATTTATGGAAGAATGCGTTTTGGCGCAGCGGTTTCAGAAACGGGACGTATCGGACCGGAAGCCGCGGCATATATAAAAAAGGAACCATGTATGCTCAACGAAGACAAGATAAAATTAATGACCGAACTGGCACTGTTTGAGAAGAAGCATGCTTCCCAGATGAAAACAGTCAATCAGTATTTTAAAAGCGACTATATCAGCCGCAATCTGCTCCGGGGATTTATAAGCTATACATTGTGCAGCATACTTCTCTTTGGAATGTGGATATTATTTAATGTAGAAGTAGTTCTGAGTTCGATAGGAATGGATGAACTGAAGGGACTGGCTTTTCGAGGAGGAGCTTTATACCTCGGGGGCTTTTTCTGTATGTCGTGCTGACGATCATCGTGTATGGCGAGCGGTATGAGTACGAGGAAAAGATGAACCGGATCTACATAGCGAAACTGAAACATCTGGATAAGCGCTACGATATACGCCGGCGCGCCAGAAAAATGGAGAGAGAGGAGAGGCAGATGAGAGGACTCCTTGCAGGGAAAGAAGCACTCAAGGCTTTCTATGCGAGATACAGTGCATTTGTGAATGCATTCCTGCGTTTTATAACTGCCTTTGCGGCGGTGTTTCTGATTAACCAGAACATCGGACTGATGCCGAAACTGAGCGGCGGTCTGGTGCCGCTGTTTGCGGGAATTATATGTGCATTTCTCCCATTTGGAGCCATTGCGTTTCTGATTGGGATTTTTTTGCTGGCACAGCTCTTTGCAGCATCGATGGAAGTGGCGCTCATCACCTTGGTGTTTCTTCTGATCGTGGTGCTGCTGTATTACGGATTTCAGCCGGGTGACAGCGCGTACCGATTGTAACGCCGCTCTTGTTTTTCTGAAGATGCCGTTTGCAGTCCCGATGATTCTCGGACTGACTGGAAGCCTCGTATCGGTGATTCCGATGAGCTGTGGGATTTTTCTGTACTACGTGATTCTGTATGTGAAGCAGAATGGAAGCTTCCTGGCAGGCAGTGAGCAGACTGAGATCACGCAGATGCTGGCGCAGGTCGTCAAAACCTGCTGGCAAACCCGGCGATGCTTGTCATGATTGCGGCATGCTGTCTGGGGGCGCTGACGGTCTGTGTGATCAAGAAACTGTCGATCAACTACTCCTGGGGGATCGCGATCGGAGCTGGCCTTATTTTACAGATTCTGGTTGTGTTTATCGGCGATTTCCGCTTTGGCGTTCCGGTGTCCGTGCCGGAGCTGGTTGTGGGAATGATTGGTGCGGTCATTGCATCGCTGATCTATCAGCTGTTTGTTTTTTCGGTCGATTACAGCCGGACCGAGTACACGCAGTTTGAGGATGATGATTATTATTACTATGTGAAAGCGGTTCCAAAGATTGCGATTTCGAGGACGGATGTAAAGGTACAGGAAATCAATAAAGTAAAGAGAAGATAGACTATTTTATAAAGAAACTTGTTGTTAAAAAGAAATGCGTGACGGGTCATATGTACGTGACTGGTAACAGAAACGCAGCCCGAAAGGGAGGGAAAAGAATGGCAGAGATACTGGCGGAGATTTATTCGTGGATCCGTTCGTACCGAAGATAACCTTTAAAAATTTAATAGAGATCGCGATTATAGCAATTCTGGTATATGAAATGCTGATCTGGATCAAAAATACGCGGGCGTGGACGCTTCTGAAGGGTATTATTTTTATTCTTGCATTCTTTCTGGCAGCTGCGATCCTGGAACTGGATACGATTCTGTGGCTTCTGGAAAAGACGTCGTACATTGCGGTAACGGCGATCATCGTTATTTTCCAGCCGGAGCTGCGGAAAGCACTGGAGCAGATCGGAAGCCAGAACGTGCTGACGACGCTGTTTTCAACGGATGATACGAAGAAAAATGAGGATTTCAGCGAAAAGACGATTGCAGAGCTGGTGCGTGCTTGTTTTGAGATGGGAAAAGTCAAGACGGGCGCTTTGATCGTCATTGAGGGCACGCCGCTCGGAGAGATCGAGCGGACGGGCATCGAGGTCGATGGTATCGTGACGAGCCAGCTTCTGATCAATATTTTTGAGCACAACACACCGCTGCACGACGGCGCGGTCGTGATTCGCGGTAACCGTGTGACGGCGGCGACCTGTTATCTGCCGCCTCGGACAATATGGATATCAGCAAGGCATTGGGAACCAGACACCGTGCGGCAGTCGGAGTCAGTGAGGCGACCGATAGCGTGACCCTGGTTGTATCGGAAGAGACGGGGCGCGTGTCGGTGGCTGTGTCCGGACGGCTTAAGAGTGTCAAGGATGGCGATGAACTGAGAGATATGTTGTCGGTTCTGGTAAAACGGGAAACGGAAAACACAGGTCGTTTCAGAATATGGAAGGGAAGACGCAGAAATGAAAGAAAAGCTGACGAATAATCTTGCGATCAAGCTGATTGCCCTGTTCTGTGCTTTCTTTGTGTGGCTGGCAGTCGTGAATGTGGCGAACCCGATCAAGGTGTCGACGAGGGAGGTTCCGGTCACGATCACGAACGATCAGGTGCTGGAGCAGGCGGATCTTGCCTATGATGTGGTAGGCAAAAAAACGGCGGTGATCAGTTTCAAGATCCGGACGAAGGATGATTATAATGTAAAGGCGTCGGATTTCAACGCCTATGCGGATTTATCGGAAATGTATGATGTGACGGGGGCGATCCCGATCCGAGTGGAAGTGGTGAACAATGAGGAACTGCTGGAGTCCACGCCGGTTGTGAAGTCCCCGGAGGTCATCAAGATCACGACCGAGGCGCTGCAGACCAAGGCATTTACGCTGAAAGCGTATCCGCAGGGCGAGGCGGCAGACGGTTACGAGGCGGGTGAGGTGACAATGGTGCCATCTCAGGTGACGGTCAAAGGACCAACCTCCCTGATCGGACAGATCAGCAGCGTGGGTATCCGTTTTAATATTGACGGTGCTGTGGCGGATGTCGGTGGAACAGCAACACCGGAGTATTTTGACGCCAATGGAAATGTGCTGTCAGATTTGGGAGATTCTGTCAAGACGGTTGGCGGAGATGTCTCTTATACGATGCAGATCCTGAAAGTAAAAAAGAAGTACCGCTTGATTTTGACGTCAGCGGCGAGGTGGCGGATGGATACCGCTATACGGGTCCGAAGACGGATATCAAGTCGGTGTCTGTGGCAGGACTCAAGACCGATCTGGCTTCGGTCAGCACGATCACGATTCAGGGACCGTCCCTCAATGTGCAGGGCGCGACAAAGGATGTGGAGTGCGAGATCGATCTGGATGATTATCTGCCGTCCGGGCTTACGATCGTGGACTGGACAGCACGACAATCAACGTGACACTGCAGGTGGAGAAGCTGACGGAGAAAACCTTTACGGTCAAACCGGAGGATGTGACTCTAAACGGAAAGAACAGCAGCTACAGCTATACCGTCGAGGATACGAAGATGGAAGTCAAGGTACAGGGACTCGAGGAGGATTTAAGCAGTCTGTCGGCGTCTAAGATGAATATCCGGGTCGATGTATCAGGCATGGGACTGGGCGAGCACACGGCAACGGCGCAGCTCCAGCTGGGGGACGCGTATAAGATGCTGTCGGCACCGGCTGTGACGGTGCGGGTCAGCGAGCATGGAAGCTCCAGCGCCCAGACGACGGAAAGCACCGAGAGTGACCATGGAGACACGGACAGCCAGAGCAGTTCCAACCGGGAGAGCGGGGCAAGCTCGGCAAAAGAAAATGTGGATGCAGAGAGCGGCAATGCGGCATAAAGCATAGTACGTCGTCCACAAATGAGGAGAAAGAAGTTAAAATAATGGTAAAAGCAAAAATCAAATTAAAAAACCCGACCGGTCTGCATTTGAGACCGGCGGGAATCCTGTGTAATGAGGCGGTAAAATTCGATTGTTCCGTCCAGTTCCAGTTCCGTGGCACCGTGTCCAATGCAAAGAGGTCCTGAGCGTGCTTGGGGCGTGCATCAAGAGCGGTGATGAGATCGAGTTTATCTGTGATGGAAAAGACGAGGAGGAAGCTCTGTCAGCGATGCTGAAAATCGTTGATGACGGGCTGGGCGAGTAGAAAAAAAACGGTGCGGTAAAAGACTGTGTACAGACGTACGGATAGGATGGAACTATGATCGTTTATTTGGTTTGCTATGCGGCTTCGCTGCTTCTGGCGCTCAGCCGCCATTATCTTTATCCGGCGCAGGGCTTGGCGGCGGCGGTGTATCTGTATGCGTCAGACTATATCCGGAGTGGAAATCTTCTGCATCTGCGGGGGATTTTCGCTCTTTCCTTTGTAGGTGGACAGGGACTGGCGTGTATGAAGCTTAGTTATTTAAGTCAGGCATGGAGTGCGGGAACGTGGCTGGGACTTCTGGCGGCGTTTGCGGGCTTTTATCTGGCTTTTTATTATCTGGAAGCATTTTCCGGCGAAGCGTCCGTCCGTGAGGCGGTCATTCCGGCGCGGTGCAGCGCCGGGGCTGGAATCCTATGCCGGAACTGTTTTTTCTGCGCGGTGGCGCTGGCGGCGGTATCGGCAGGCTGCTTCGCGATTGAGGCGGTCTATATGGGCTATATTCCGCTGCTGCTCCATGGAGTTCCGCATGCCTATTCCTATTTCCATGTGACCGGGCTTCATTATCTGACGGTGTCCTGTGTGCTGGTTCCGGCGCTTTCTGTGATCTATTTTGCATCGAGGGCGGTCGCAGCCGGGGACGGCTGGTGTGTATGCTTCTGGCAGATGCAGCGGCGGTGGCGATTCCGCTTCTGTGCGTGTCGCGCTCCCAGCTTCTGTTTGCGGTACTGCTGGCATTGATTACCTACATGCAGATGGAACACCAGCTGAATCCGATCTACGTTGTTTTTGCGCTGGCGGGGCTGATTGTGCTCTACATTCTGCTGACGATCGCGCGCAGCCATGATACTGCCTACCTGAATACGGTTTTTGAGATGAAACGGCACCTGCCGATTTTTGTGACGCAGCCGTATATTTATGTTGCAAACAATTACGATAATTTCGACTGTCTGGTCAAGGGACTTGTGAAGCACAGCTGGGGCATGAAAATGCTGGCACCGTTCTGACGCTGACGGACTCAAGTTTCTGGTTCCGACGTTGACGGCATTTCCATATTATGTGACGAAGGAAGAACTGACGACGCTGACGATGTTTTATGATGCGTACTACGATTTCGGCGTAATTGGCGTGTTCGTCTTTTCTGCCCTGTTAGGAGCGGCGGCGTATCTGCTGATGCGGATGATGCGCCAGGTGCAGAATCCGATTACCTATCTTCTGTACGCACAGTTTGCACTTTACATGCTGTTATCGTTTTTCACAACCTGGTTCAGCAATCCGTCCACATGGTTTTATTTCGCGGTGACAGCGGTTGTGGCGTTTTTGGTATCGCATAAGGTTATTGTTTCCGGGTAGGCACTTTTGGAACCGAAAGTGCCGTAAGAAAACGTGGTGGCAGCAGGAATTTGCCGTATTTAAATGCGAAGCCACGGCAAATTCCGTTACTGGCCACGTATGCGTGGACAGTAATCGCATAAGGTTGCAGGGCGGTAAAAATATATGGATTAAGATATGAAAATGAAATAAAATCTGCTATAATAACAAAAAGACGACAATTCAGCAAGTTAAAGTGCTGCTTGTATGCAGATTGAATTGCCGCATTGATCAATTTTATAGAAAAGAGGGCAAGCCAATGATTTCAGAAAAAATGATACCGCTTATGAAAAATAACTCCGCCATCCGTATGATGTTCGAAGAGGGCAATAAGCTGGCGGCGAAATATGGACGTGAGAATGTGTTTGATTTCAGCCTTGGAAACCCGAGCGTACCGGCTCCGGCAGAGGTAAATCAGGCGATTCAGGATATCGTAAAGGAAGAAGATTCCCTGTTTGTACACGGATATATGTCCAACGCAGGCTATGAAGATGTGCGCGAGACGATCGCACAGTCGTTAAACCGCCGGTTCGGCACCTCCTTTCACGCAGGCAACATTCTGATGACGGTCGGTGCGGCAAGTGGTCTGAATGTCATTTTAAAGACCCTGTTAAATCCAGGAGAGCAGGTCATTACCTTTGCACCGTACTTTGTAGAGTATGGTTCCTATGTCCGCAACTATGACGGCGAGCTGGTGGTTGTATCTCCGAATACCGTAGATTTCCAGCCGAATCTCGTTGAATTTGAGGAAAAGATCAACGAAAAACCAAGGCGGTCATCATCAATACTCCTGAACAACCCGACCGGTGTTATTTATTCCGAGGAAACACTGCAGAAGATTGCAGCAATTTTGGAAAGAAACAGAAGGAATTTGGCACATCGATCGTGCTTCTGTCCGATGAGCCGTACCGTGAGCTGGCTTACGACGGCGCGGTTGTACCGTATGTGACAAAATATTACCGCAATACGGTGGTATGCTACTCGTACAGCAAGTCCCTGTCCCTTCCGGGCGAGCGTATCGGTTATCTGGTAATCCCGTCTGAGATGGATGAGAGCGCAAATGTATTCCAGGCGGCAACGATCGCGAACCGTGTTCTGGGCTGTGTCAATGCGCCATCCCTGATGCAGAGAGTCATCAAGCGCTGCGTAGATGCGAATGTGAATCTGGAAGCTTACGACCGCAACCGTAACCTGCTTTACAACGGACTGAAAGAGTGCGGATTTTCCTGCATCAAGCCGGAGGGCGCGTTCTACCTGTTCGTGAAATCCCCGGTGGAGAATGAGAAGGAATTCTGCGAGGTATGCAAACAGTACAATGTACTGGTAGTACCTGGAAGTTCATTTGCTTGCCCGGGTTATGTGCGCATCGCATACTGCGTATCGTATGGGCAGATCGAGAGATCGCTTCCGGCATTCAGAAAGATTGCGGAACACTATAATCTGGTATAGCGAAATTGCATCATTGCCTCGGAAAGGAAAAGGATGAGATGAAACGATATCTTAGAATGATTCTGAATATTGTGATTCCGTTCCTGGGTCTATGTCTGGTCATCTTTAGGTCCCAGGCTTCTGCGCTTTTTCATGCCGTTTGTGGTCGGATGGATCCTGGCACTTTTAGCAAATCCGCTGGTCCGGTTTCTGGAACGGCGCGTGAAGCTGGTGCGGCGCCACGGCTCGATGCTGATCATTATCGCGGCGCTGGCGATCGTGATCGGTCTTTTTTACGGGGCGGGTCTTCTGGTTTACCGGGAAATGGGAAGTTTTCTGGCGGATGCACCGGAAATATATCAGAGTGTGATCGCTGAGATCGGTGATGCATTGCAGAATGGGCGGAAGCTTGCAGAATATTTTCCTCAGAATTTACAGCCGCCGCTGCTGGCATTTTCGGATAATCTGGATGGTTTGTTTGAAAACTGGTATCGCGGGCGGCGGAACCGACCGTGCAGATCGCCGGACATGTGGCGAAGAGTATTCCGAATCTTCTGGTAAATATGGTCATTACTATCCTGTCTTCGTATCTGTTTCTGGCGGACCGGGAGTCCATCATGCGGTGGCTGAAAGGGCATCTTCCGGCATTTATATTCCGCTATATCGAGTATATGAAACAGGACGCAAAGGGAGTGATTGGAGGATATTTTCTGGCACAATTCCGTATCATGTGTGTGTGGTGGCGCTGATTCTCGCGGCAGGATTTTGGTGCTGGGTGTCCGCTACGGTGTCCTGTTGGCATTTTTGACGGCGATTCTGGATTTTCTGCCAATCTTTGAACGGGAACGGTGCTGTTCCCATGGGCGGTTGTGAAATTGTTCGCGGGGAGTATGCGTATGCGACCGGACTTATCCTGCTCTACATCCTACGCAGGTCGTCCGCCAGATCATCCAGCCGAAGATCGTCGGGGAGTCGATGGGATTGCCGCCTCGATGACCCTGTTTCTTTGTATTTGGGATTTAAGCTGCGCGGGCTGACAGGCATGATTCTGGCGGTGCCGGTGGGGCTTGTCTTTATCAATTTTTATAAATATGGGGCGTTTGATTCGATGATCCGGAATTTCAGGATGCTGATGGAGGCGATTCAGAAATTCCGGAGGGAAGAATAGGGAGGTTTCTATTATATAGTAAAATTTTCTTTGTAATTTAATCTGATAAATTATGCGGCGTATCGCGATATTTTTTCTTATATGCCCGGAGGAACGCAGCATAATTGCGGAATCCGGATTGATAGCAGGCTTCTGTGACGGGGTGCCCCGGCGCAGGAGCTCGTTTGCGTTTTGGAGGCGTTTTCGGTCAGGTATTCGGTAATGGTGTAGCCGGTTTCCTGGCGGAAGAGACGCATCATGTGGTATTTGCTTATGTAAAAGCGGGCGGCGAGCTGGTCGATCGTATGGTCTTCCGGGTGTTCAGAGAGGTAGCGCATGAGTTCCAGGATTTTTTCGCCGGAAGGGGAGGTCGGAACGTATTCCCGATGGTTTTCGGAGGCGGCGCGATCAAGGTGTACCATAAATTCCAGGAATAATAAACGCAGAAGAAGCCCGGAGCCATAGCTGCCACCAAGGGATTCAAAGTTAGCATTGTCTGTGCCATTGTCATTTGTACCACCTGCCTGATAGGCATTTTCCAGTCTTGACAGTGCCTCTAAGAGCGGCGTCATGGTAAGGGAACCGAGGCGCAGAACATCGGACTGCTGTTCTCTGGCAAGCTGAAAACAGAGGTCGAGCGCACAGTCAGCACAGGAGAATGCATCCAGACATTCCGGCGACAGGTAGAGGATGATACGCTCATATCGGCTGTGGTATGGCACGACCGGCTTGTGCAGGCAGTGCGCGCCGACGAGGACGATGTCGAGCGGCGGAGGTGGTAGGAACGGCCTTCCACGATGTAGTCCGCTTCGCCATTTAACAGGATCAGGACTTTGTGGAAATCATGATAGTGGTAGGCAACCGGTGTATCCATCTGCCCGCGCAGGTGGAAAAGGCGGAATTCGTGGTTGAGGTAGCCGCGTTTTTCGTAGGCGGGGGATTCGTGGGTGGTATTTTCTGACATAAGGGGACTCCTTTTTTGAGTGTATTGCAGGTTGATTGTTGCGGGAAATTATATCTTGTATAAAATGCATTGAGTTTGTTGTTTTCCTCTGAGATAAATATGTTTTGAAACACAGACATTTCATTTCTTATTTCGTAACTGTTCAGTACCTTCACAGTCACGCGCAAAAATCCATTAAAAATTGCCTACGGCAATGGGATTTTTGCCTTCTGACCCATAAGCAGTACGGTCAGCGCAGTAAATGCGCAGACCTACTGAACAGTTACCTTATTTCATATTATATAGCATTATATACAAATTTAAAGCATGATTCTTCTATTAAAAGCTGCTATATTTTCCTAAAATTGAAATTAAAGAAAGCATAGATGGAATATTATGAAAATGCAGACATATTCAAAACATAAATGGATATGCATGATAAAGTGATTTC